>Ga0136636_10000149_pt1 | contig 29700 bp, 23 predicted proteins | sample AntDrymUQ8522106_2_FD_104653 | JGI IMG/M metagenome (GOLD analysis project Ga0136636, IMG submission 104653) | Polar desert sand microbial communities from Dry Valleys, Antarctica - metaG UQ852 (21.06) | ecosystem: Environmental > Terrestrial > Soil > Desert | place: Antarctica: Dry Valley... | reverse complement strand
TAGTTTTCGATACCAGAGCAGTAACCAAGCTCACGCATCATTTCAATATCATAGGTAACCCTTTCCTCAAGACGTTTAGCTTCCAGGTGACGACCTATTTCTTTAAAGTAATCCACCTGTTTCACCATATCCGCCTGGATTTCCCAGATGGCTTCCTTCATCTTTTCCTTTGAGGTTACGAAGATGTTGGCCGGGAATACAGTGATTTCAAATAACAACTCAATCGTAAGCCCGCTAATAGGATCAAAGGAAGCAAGGCTCTCAATTTCATCTCCAAAGAAAATTATGCGGTAAGCAATATCAGCCGAGGCCGGGAATACGTCCACAGTGTCGCCTTTTACCCTGAATTTCCCACGTGTAAGGTCGAATTCATTACGTGAATAAAGACTTTCGACAAGCGCATTTAACAGTTTGTTCCTGCTCAACTTATCACCTTTGGTAATATGAATTACCTTGTTGTTAAAATCGTCCGGGTTACCGATTCCGTAAATACATGAAACTGAAGCTATCACAATCACATCGCGCCTACCCGAAAGCAGGGCCGAAGTGGCGCTAAGACGCAATTTCTCTATTTCTTCATTGATAGAAAGGTCCTTTTCAATATAGGTATTTGTAACAGGAATAAAAGCTTCGGGCTGGTAATAATCGTAATAAGAGATGAAAAATTCGACTGCATTGTCGGGGAAAAACTGCTTGAACTCGCTGTAAAGCTGGGCTGCCAGGGTTTTGTTATGGCTGAGTACGAGTGTCGGCCGCTGAACTTCCTGGATTAGGTTAGCAATCGTAAATGTCTTACCCGATCCCGTTACACCAAGCAAAACCTGGGCATGGTCGCCTCTTACAACGCCTTCTGTCAGCTGCCTGATGGCTTCCGGCTGATCGCCGGTTGGCACATAATCGGAGGTAAGATTAAATTTCATTTCTTTTATTTCTATTTCAACATTTTCTGGTTAAAATATATTTCGTCTCTAATGGGACTTGGTTCAATTTTTATCTTGTTTTCTACTAATATTTTGCCCTAACGAGGCAGTCCCGTAAGGGGCGATATAATGGTAGAAATATCAGCAACACCATTCCTGTAAGTCCCCTGTCTGCAACAGGCAGGCGTCAGGCACGTAATAAAATCAATGAATTCAGTTTCTATTATTGTCTTTTTACAGGAAACCAGTGTTTTATATTTTTCAAATTCTCAGGCCTGATCCTAATTTTTCCATCAGTGCATAAAAGTTCTACACCCTCGATTTACAAATTATTGCGGAAGGATAAACCGGGCAACCACCGGAAAATGATCCGAATAATCTTTTTCGATAGTTTTTTGTTCAACGGCCTGTAGTGCTTTGGAATGGAAAATATAATCAATCCTCAGCAATGGAAGATTCGTATGCGTTTGGCCCAAACCCTTTCCAGCGTTCACAAATGCATCATCCAGTTCATTACTGATCTGTCTGTAGCTATATGAAACCGGCGTATCGTTAAAATCACCGCAAAAAAGTACCGGATAAGGTGAGCTTCGGATAAATTCGACAACCGCTTCAATCTGGACAGCCCGCTTAATGTAGGCAGACTTCATCTTATTTAAAATAGACCTTGAGCCTTTTTTTAACTGATCGTTAGCCGCAGGTGTATTGGCAATTTCACTCACAAAATTATAGTCTTCCTTACCGAATTTAACCGATTCCAGATGCAGGTTCAAAACCCTTATGGTATCTTTTCCGATGCTGATATCGCACGATTGACAAAAATTGACTTTGCTGTTCGGGAATTCCAGTTTATGAGTTTTTACAATGGGATATTTGCTGAAAATTGCCATTCCATAAGGTAATCCTCGATTTTCCTTATGGATAAGTTCGATAGCGCGATATTTGTATCCCACTTTCTGACAAATGCTGTCAGCAAAATTCGCACGTTTTCCGGCACCGCTGTAGTATTCCTGCAAGCATAGGATATCAGGTGATTCGGATTTAAACAACTCAAAAATAGCCGACCTGGTCGTTTTGCTGGATTCGCTTCTCCAGTTATAAAGATCGAATAATCTTACGTTATAGGTCATCACTTTGAGACTGTTCTCAAATGAGAGCTTGCGGTCCAAACCTGAAAATTTCACGTAAGTTGTAATCTGATTATATCCTAATAGTATGACAATGAGAGATAGCAGGAAATATTTCTTCAGGAAAACAAGCCAGAAAAGAACGAAAAATAGATTGAATAACAGAAAAACCGGGTAGGCAAAACCGGCAAAAGCTATGGGCCAGAATTTAGCCGGTGAAATATATAAGGATAGGTACGAAAGTAAAAGCAGGCAGATAAAGCAAAGATTTACCACCACCATCAGTTTGGTGGCAAGAGACATCTTACCTTTTGATTTCTTAACCGGTTTTTTTTTCGTTACTGCCACTGATCTATAAAAATAGTTTCTCAAAAATTCAAGTTCACTTTACTGATTTTTACTGCTGTTGAAAAGAATATCTTTTTCTTCGGCTGAAAGACTCGAATAGCCACTACGGGATATTTTGTCGAGAATATGATCAATTTTCTGCTGCTTCTGCACCTTTTGCCGGTTGTATTCATCATCATTCAGCGGCCTTCCCTTGCTGTGCACCTTGTGCAGATGTTTTCGCCTGAAAGAATCCGCCAACAATGATTTTAAACGTTTTAGACCCAATCGCTCAGCTACATCTTTACGAATAAACAAGATAAAAAATGCGCCAGAAACAGCCCCGCCTATATGTGCAAAATGTCCGCCTGCATTCCCCGACCTGATCATCAGAACATCCAGGATAATGTAGAAAATGGCTATATGTTTGATTTTTATGGGTCCAATAAATATCAGGTTCACGGTGTAATCAGGCACAAGAACTGCGGTAGCAATTGTAATTGCCATAACCGATGCAGAGGCTCCGATGGTTGTCGACAGGGCAATAGTATCCTGGAAAACCGGGAAAATATTGTATGCCAGGATAAAGGTGAGGGCTCCGGAAATTCCGCCAATAAAATAGAGTGTATAAATTTTACGGCCCGGCATAAATTCCATGAAAATCTTGCCAAACCAGTAGAGCCAGATCATGTTGAAAAATAAATGCCAGAAACCTTCCTGAACGAACATATAAGTAATTATTGTCCAGGGTTTCTGAATAAGATTTGGAATAGCAGCAGGTACTCCTATCCATTGAACTACAATATCGAGCCAGATATGGTCACCACGGGTGCCTGAAGGCGATGACAAAAGCCCTGCCAGCTGTAGGAGTTGCAGTGCAAACCACACAGCCACATTCACAATAATGAGTTGTGAAAGAGCAGGTTGCATACGCAGCATACTTCTTAATCTATCTCCTGATTGCTGGTTGTAATTCATTACTTCTTATTAATTTATTTTTTACCTACAAGTTTCCTAAATCTATATTATATAAAACGCCGGAATCTTTTCTTCTATTGCATATAGTTTGAGCTATGCCTGTCCGATTTTTTTTTCCAGTAAAGAATAAGGAAAAAGCCAAAGATCATTCCACCAAGATGCGCGAAATGTGCAACACCACTATTTTGGTTATAAAACCCTGAAAACAACTCGATTGCACCGAAAATGATTACAAACCATTTTGCCTTCATGGGAATGAAAAAGTAAACGTAAATGAGTGAATTCGGAAATAACATGCCGAATGCCAGTAAAAGTCCGTAAATAGCACCCGATGCGCCTACAACTACCGGTAAATTCAGAAAATGCTCGCGGTAAGCCGTAACAAAATTCACTGATTCCTGCATGGCCTGCATATTGCCAGGATCCAACTGCAACGTTTTATAGCTTTGATTAAAATTTTCGAATACCTGGTTAAAATCGCTTGCAGCACTGCCTACGTTAAACTTATGGGTTGAAATAAACTGCTGAAGTGTAGCCATATTAGGGCTGGAGAGAAACGCATCCATGCTGTGTATAGCAGGAGAGACCTGGAAATAAAATACCAGGTAGTGAACCAAGGCTGCACCTATACCGGTAACTATATAATACAGCAGAAATTTTTTCGGTCCCCATACCTGTTCCAGCACAGTGCCGAACATCCACAAAGCAAACATATTGAAGAAGATATGCGAAAAACTGCCATGCATGAACATGTAGGTAATGAACTGGTACGGCTGAAACTTTGAAGCTGCAAAATAATGCAAACCAAGCATATCAGTAAGATCAATATGCATCGTACCTTCCAGCACAACGGTGGCCAGGTAAAACAACCCGTTGACAATTAATAAATTTTTAACAACTGGTGGTAGGAATCCAAAGCCGGTGGGGCTGTATCTTTCGTTACTCATTATCTTTTATTTATTTATAATTTTTGCTTTTTCTCTAACCGTATGCCGGTTAACACGTTTTGTTAAGTAACAACCAAATTAAACTTCCGACTTTCATTTGTACAAATTTAACTTTTCCTGTAAAATATCACTTATCAAGTTTATCTGAGCAGCTTATCAATTTCCTGAACCTGTATTATTTTAAGAACCTTGCTGCCATCAGGAGCAACTTCTGGAACCTGACAGGCAAAAAGTTCATCAATCAGCTGCTGCATTTCTTCCACTTTAAGTGTTTTTTCTGTCTTTACCGCCATATTTCCGGCAATGATCCTTGCCAGCTTAATCCGCTGATCATCCGCCGAATTGGCACGGTCTTTCTTATAATCCTCGAGCAAACTGTCAATAAAATCAATTATTTCATTCGATGGCATGTTTGAAGGAACCGTATTGATAACAAAAGTTCCTCCACCCATGGATGAAATCTCAAAACCCAGGCTATCGAGGTCGTCGATGATTTCGGTTATAACTTCCGCATCAATGGCTGAAAGCTGTATGTTTTGAGGAAACAGAACACGTTGTCGTGCAATGGCTTGTCCTTCTGCATTTGAACTTATACGTTCAAAAATAATCCGCTCATAGGCTTTTTGCTGATCAACGATAAGCAATCCCGACTTTACATTAGCAACAATAAAACGGTTCTGTACCTGGAAAAGCCTATTTGCTTCAAACAGGCTATTTTCAGGAATAAGAGTGGGAGCGGAGTCATTTTGTGAAGATGGTATTAATTGAAAATCCCTGTTCTCATCATTTCTTTCCTGTCCTTCAGTTTGGCCAGCAATTCCTTCATACATTTTCTCCCAGCCGATCCGGTTTGGGGTCATCCCCGCATTCGCTTTCAGGAAGTTTTGCGGCTTCTTGAATGGATTATAATCAGGATTTAAGGTAATGGTCGGTTCTTTTGGCTCATAGCCCTTAGGCGCAACAAAATCAAAAGTTGGCTCGGTATCAAAATCGATGGTAGGGCTCAGGCTGAACATTCCCAACGCATGCTTTACCGAAGTTCGGATGGAAGCATAAAGCAACTGGCCGTGCTGAAAGTTAACCTCAGTCTTGGTAGGGTGTATGTTGATATCAATGGTGGAAGGATCAACTTCGATATAAAGAAAGTATAGCGGAATGGCCGAATCCGGAATTAATTCTTCAAAGGCTTGTACTACAGCATTATGCAGGTATGGATGGCGGATAAACCTGCCGTTGGCGAAGAAATATTGCTCGCCGCGTGTTTTCCGGGCAGTTTCAGGCTTCCCTATATACCCGATTACCGAAACCAGCTCCGTTTTTGCTTCAACCGGTAAAATTTTCCCGTTAATAAAGCTGCCGAAAATATGAACTATCCTTTGCCTGAGATTTCCTTTGGTAAGCTGAAAAACCGGTTTGTCGTTATTAAAAAGCGAGAATTCTATATCAGGATGAACCAGGGCTACTCGCTGAAACTCTTCGAGTATATGCCGGAATTCAACATTATCCGACTTCAGGAAATGACGTCGGGCGGGTACATTATAAAAAAGATTTTTGATGATAATTGTTGTTCCCTGTGCACAGGCAACCGGTTCCTGGCTTTTAACCTTCGAACCTTCGATAATGATGCTGGTACCCACTTCTTCATCAACCTTCCGGGTTTTAAGTTCAACCTGGGCAATGGCTGCAATCGAAGCAAGGGCTTCACCCCTGAAACCCAGTGTCCGGATCGAAAACAGGTCGCTGGCTTCCCTGATTTTAGAAGTAGCATGACGTTCAAAACACATACGGGCATCTGTTTCCGACATCCCGGTACCGTTATCAATGACCTGTATCAGGGTTTTGCCTGAATCTTTAACCAGTAGCTTGATTTGAGTTGCACCCGCATCTACGGCATTTTCAAGCAGTTCCTTTACTGCCGAAGCAGGTCTTTGTATAACCTCGCCTGCAGCAATCTGGTTCGCAACTGAATCAGGGAGCAGCCTGATTAAATCTGACATATTTGTAATTTATTGGTAATGAGTATTGTAAAAATGAAATATAAGCCTGTCTCCTTTTACATTATTTTCAGCAACAATATAAACAGGTATATACTAAAATTTTTAGGTTTAGAAGTTCGTATTCCAATCATTTTCAAATATTTACTAATCTACATTTAAAAAAACAATCCTTGGAATACTTACTGCAAAAGTACCTTAAAAAAGTCATACTTTTGCATGGTATCAATGCTTTTTGGAAATGATTCCAATAAGCTGCATTTCAGAATCTTTATTAAAAAAATGGCAGAAGATAAACTCGATAACCTCATAGTGGTCGGCGATAAGGTGCTGATAAAGCCTTGTTCATCGAAAAGTAAAACCAAAAGCGGACTCTTTCTCCCGCCGGGTTATTCCGAAAAGGAAGAAATCCGAAATGGTTATGTGGTGAAAGTGGGTCCTGGTATCCCGATCCCTTACCTTCCTGATGAAGATAGTGAGCCATGGAAACCTAAAAAGGACGATAGGGTGAGGTATATTCCGCTTCAACCCATAGTGGGCGATCTTGCAATTTTTATGATGAAAGGTTCCATCGAAATCATCTACAACGAACAGAAATACTGTATAGTCCCACAGTATTCCATTTTGCTGCTCGAAAGGGATGAATCAATCATTTAGATGAAATTCAGACGATCAGATAAAAAAAATCGTTTCTATCAAGTAACGGCTTTTTTGAAATTTTGTCATTTCTCCTCTTAAGTTGTGTCACTAGGAAAACTCATCATTTTATATAAATATACTCATTTTCTTTAATTTTAGATTTGGTTCGCCAAACTCAATTTTCTGTGTGCGAGGACTTTCCCCTACGGGGACCATGGGGTGCGAGTGGGCAAAACTCATTTTAAACTCGTTTTCATATACGCACTAAGTGAGTTACTTTATAAAAATACAGACAGATGAAGTGTTCTTTAAAATCTTACTACAGCACTTTATGTGAAATCAAAAGTAAACCTTACTTTTACACATTAAATAAATTCAGGGAAACCAAAATATGAAATACGGAAGTAAGCCTTTGATTTTTATACTGTTAATGTCGCTTGTTATGGGTTTGGAATCATGCCACGATCTGAAGAAAAAAGCTGACATGATCATTTTTAATGTTCAGATTTATTCTCCTGACAGTTTAGCCAAAGGTGTGAACTGCATTGCAGTTAAAAATGGTAAGATATTGGCTTTCGGTACTGATGGCGATATCAGGAGCCGATACTGGGCCCCGGAAAACATTAATGCCACCGGAGGTTTTATTTATCCGGGATTTACAGACGCCCATTCACATTTTACGGGCTTTGCCTTAGGTTTGAGGTACGCTGATCTTACTCAGGCTCTTTCATTCGATGATGTGTTGGAAATCCTACAGGGATACAGGAAACTTCATCCCGATGGATGGATTGTCGGCCGGGGCTGGGATCAAAATAATTGGCCGGGAAAGAGATTCCCTGATAATGAAAAGCTTAATAAACTGTTTCCGGATGTACCGGTGGTGCTCACCAGGGTTGATGGTCATGCAATACTGGCGAGCGATGCGGCCATTAAAGCAGCCAACATGGATTTCCCCGATAAGAAAGGGCAGGCAATAATAAAGGATGGAAAATTTTCAGGAATTTTCCTGGAAGAAATGGCTGATAAAATCAGGAATACTATTCCGTTGCCTACTGTAAAAGAAATAACTGATTTAATGGTAACAGCCACCAGGCTTTGCCATGAAGCCGGTTTAACCGCAGTGACAGATGCCGGGATTAATAAATCAGAAATTCTTTTGCTTGATTCGTTACAGAAATCCGGCAAAATTGCTCTACGCATTGATGCATGGCTTAGTCCGACAGAGGAAAATTTCGACTATTTTCTGAAAGATACTATTTATCAGACTCCTTTTTTAAGGGTTGGAGCTATTAAAATGTATGCCGATGGTGCTTTAGGTTCACGCGGTGCCTGCCTGTTAAGTCCTTACCTGGATGACTCCAGGAACCAGGGAATCCTTGTAACCACACCCGAAGCCCTTGCAGCTGTTTGCAAGCGTGCCTATGAGCATGGATTTCAGATGAATACACATGCCATCGGTGACTCTGCTGTTCGCATGGTTTTGCACACTTATGCCAAATTCCTGAAACCCGGTGATGACCGCCGCTGGCGTATTGAACATGCTCAGGTTGTAAATGAAGCTGATTTCGGACTGTTTAAGCAGTCTCATATCATACCATCCGTTCAGGCCACGCATGCTACCTCCGATATGGGTTGGGCCCGCCTTAGGCTTGGTTATGCAAGGGTTAAGAATGCTTATGCATACAAGCGCCTGCTTCAGCAAAATGGATGGTTGCCTAATGGCACGGACTTTCCGGTTGAGGGAATTGAACCCATTAAAACCTTCTTTGCAACTGTTGCCAGGAAAGATATTTATGGTGAACCCATAGATGGATATATGATGGAAAATGCCCTTTCGAGGATGGATGCTTTAAAAAGCATTACATTATGGGCAGCAAAAGCTTCGTTTACTGAAAAGGAACGCGGAAGTATAGCTGTTGGAAAAGCTGCCGATTTTACGATTCTGAATACCGATCTTATAAAAGCTCCTGAAAACAAACTGCTTATGACCAAAGTTCTTTTCACTATTGTGGATGGAAAAACCGTTTACAAAGCCGGCAAATAGGCATGTTTCTCATTGTAACATTTTCTCTTATCCTCTCATTGTCTCATTCTCTCATTCTATGAGTCTCTCTCCCCATATACATCTCCCCATCTCCCAGTCTCCCAGTCCCTTAGTCGCTCAGTCTCCCAGTTCCTCAGTCTCTCACGCTCTCAGTCGCCCAGTCCCTCAGTCACATTTTAAATTCACATAAATTCTAAATCACAAAAAATATGTCACACCAAGCAATAGTAACCTGGCAAAGTAATATGGCTTTCGAAGCCAATGTTAATGGTCATCAAGTTATAATGGACACTGATGTTTCCGCAGGCGGAAATAACCAGGGGCCAAGGCCCAAAATTCTGCTTCTTGCCGGTTTGGGTGGCTGCACAGGAATGGATGTCGTATCTATTCTTGCCAAAATGAAGATTTTTCCCGAAAAGTTTTGGATGGAAATATCAGCAGAGATGACCGAAGAGCATCCAAAAATCTATAACCAGATAAGGCTGGTCTATTTTTTTAAAGGCAATGACCTGGAAATTGACAAACTCGAAAAAGCCGTTCACTTATCCAAAGAAAAATACTGCGGGGTATCTGCAATGCTCTCCAAATCGGCTGAAATGCTTGTTGAAATTAAGATTGTTGATTAGAGCATTTTATCGGCTGCACTTTTCAGCACATGCAATAATTCACTGAATATCATAGCTGTAGCTCCCCACATAAATTCACCGCTCACGGCAAAACCAGGTGCTTCTACTTGTATATTGTTTTTGAAACTGAGTGTTTTGATTAATGTTTTTTCAAAACTGATTTCGTTGAAAACATCAATTTCCACAATTCTTTGAACTTCAACCGGATCAGGATGAAATACAGGACGATATGCACAATATGCAATGAAGGGGTAAATGATGAAATTACTGGGCCTCACATAAAACCGGCTTAGCTGACCGATAATTTCCATGTCATCCGGGATGATTCCAATCTCTTCCCGGGCTTCGCGCAATGCTGTTTCTTTAAAATCAAGATCCGATTTCTCGGCTTTCCCACCAGGCAGGCTTATTTGTCCGGAGTGAGCGCCGTCATATTCATTTCTTAATATTACAACTGTATTCAGTCGGTTGTTATAAGGATATAAAATAATAAGGACAGCACTTTCCATGGCATGCGAAGGAGGCTGAGTGGTTTTCAGATCATTAATCCGGATTTGCGGAGCCAGCCTTAGATGGGCATCCACACCCGGAAGATCGTGTAATAATTCAGTTTTCAGCTGATTAATAAAAGCCAGTATCGCTTTATTCGATTCAAAAAGGTTATTCATTTAAAAATATTAAACTACTTGTTAAACCTAAACGGCTGGAATATTGTTTCATTTTAGCCAAATTTATTTTACCGAAAGATTTAATCCAGATGTATCAGTATGTGTTATCTTTGCAATATTAATAATTACCATGAAAAAACAGCAACTAAAATCTTCCGACTCAGCTTCAGAACTGTTAACCAGCCGTAAGCAGTTGATTCTGTTCAACGATGATGTCAATTCATTTGATTTTGTGATCGAAAGCCTGGTTGAAGTTTGCGATCATAATCCGGTACAGGCTGAACAATGTGCACTGGTTGCGCATTTCAAAGGTAAGTGCGGCATTAAATCCGGCTCATTGACAGAGCTGACTCCAATGAACAATGAACTTAATAACAGGGGAATCTCCACTGTTTTAACTTAAATTTTAAGAAATTTAATATGAATAAATTTTTTCGAAATCTGGTTGTAATTTTTCTGGGAACCACTATTATTTCATGTGCAACAGTTCCAATTACCGGTCGTAAACAGCTTAAACTATTGCCCGACAGCCAGATTATGGCAATGGGCCAATCAAATTATGCATCCTTTTTAAAGGAAAACCCTGCAGTTTCTCCTCCAACCAGGCAATCTTCCGAGGTAACCGCTGTCGGAATCCGGATCAGCCGTGCGGTTGAAAAATATCTGAAAGACAATGGATTATCAAAAAAAATAGAAGGCTACAAATGGGAATTTAACGTCGTTGACAGTAAAGACGTGAATGCCTGGTGCATGCCTGGCGGAAAAGTTGTAGTATATACCGGAATTTTGCCTCTTACCAAAGATGCTGCAGGTCTGGCTGTAGTTATGGGCCACGAAATCGCTCATGCAATTGCCGATCATGGCAACGAGCGTATGAGCCAGGAATTGGCAATTCAGGCTGCCGGTATTGGATTGTCGGTTTATATGCAGACAAAACCTCAGCAAACAAACGATATTTTTATGTCTGCTTTTGGTGTCGGATCACAATTCGGAATGTTGGCCTATTCACGTCAGCATGAACTGGAAGCGGATAAATTAGGATTGATTTTCATGGCTATGGCCGGATACAATCCTGAAAGGGCAATTTCATTCTGGCAGGAAATGTCGAAAGCAGGAGGGGCTAAGCCACCCGAAATTATGAGTACACATCCAAGTGATGACAGGCGAATTGCCCAGATTCAGGCGTTTCTGCCTGAAGCAAAAAAGTATTATGTTGCAAAATAGGGTGGTACAGTAACAATTAAAAAATAAGAGTTTATGTTTTTATTGAAGTCAATGCAATCCATCAGTCAATTTATTAAGTGTTGTACAGGCCAAACCGGGAATCTGTGAGGGAAGTTATTGATTTAGACTGAAATCTTACAAGAAAAGCCCGGCAGAAATCCCCGGGCTTTTTTTATCTTTTTTTTTGGTTCTTTGTTAACTTAAGAATGAACGCTTACCCAATGAAAAAACAGGATCTGACAGAAAATCAAAAGTTTAAATTTCTGTATAAAGAACTTTTAGGCTCGTGCAGTTATATCACTGAACGGAGCAACCGTTTATTGATAAAACAGGCATTTGTTGAAGTTTTGCGTCATTTCGGCAATGCTACAAACACCCAGGGAGAATTTCAGCTGGCTCATGCCGTTTCGGTTGCACGCATTACTGCTGATGATATGGGATTGGATACAACCAGTATTATTTCAGCCTTACTGCTGCAATTATCTGTTTCAACCGCACCGGAAGCCGATACCTTTAAAAAGAAGTTTGGGAAGGACGCATTAAACATTGTACTTAAGCTTCAGCAGATTTCGGGCATAAGGATGGATAAAATTTCCATCATGCCTGAGAATTTCATTCAGCTTTTACTGAGTATTTCAGGTGATATTCGTGTGCTGCTAATTAAACTGGCTGACAGAATTAATCTTATGCGGAATATAGACCTGCTGGAAGTTAATGAGCAAAAGCAGGTATCAACCGAAACTTATAATCTTTATTCGCCTCTGGCACACAGGCTGGGTTTGTATAAAGTAAAGGCCGAATTGGACGATCTCGCCATGCAGCACACCATGCCCGAGGTATATCACAGCATTCAAAAAAAGATACAGGATACTTCCAGGGAACAGAAAAAGTATTTTGAAGAATTTATAGTTCCAATCCATAAAAGCCTCCAATCCGCCGGCCTTGATTTTGAGATTAAAGCCCGCACCAAGGCAATTCCTTCCATCTATTCGAAGATGAAAAAACAGGAAATCGAGTTCGATGAAGTTTTCGATTTCTTTGCCATCCGTATAATCCTCAATAGCTCTCATGAAAACGAAAAGGCAGAATGCTGGAAAGCTTATTCGCATGTTACTGATATTTATCCGCCTAATACTTCCCGGCTTCGCGACTGGATCTCGGCTCCCCGGCCAAATGGGTATGAATCTTTACATGTAACTGTTGAAGCTCCCGGCAACAACTGGGTTGAAGTTCAGATTCGTACTCGACGAATGGACGAACATGCCGAGAAAGGCATGGCCGCACACTGGAGATACAAGGAACAAAATGGTGCTAAATCCTCATCAGATGAATGGCTTAGGAATATTCGTGCCATGCTCGAAAACTATTCTCCGGGTGATGATGAAATAGCACAGTCAGCAGGAATGAAGGTCCATTCCGATCATATTTTTGTATTTACGCCCGAAGGCCATTTGAAAAAACTGCATACTGGTGCAACGATACTCGACTTTGCTTTCGATATTCATACCGAAGTGGGTCAGCATTGTAATGGGGCAAAAGTTAACAAACTATACGTACCGTTAAAATATGTTCTGAAAACCGGTGACCAGGTCGAAGTAATAACCGCAAAAAATCAAAAGCCCAATATCGACTGGCTGAATTGGGTAACTTCCTCCAAAGCCATCACCAAGATTAAACGGATACTCAAAGATGCTGAATTTTCGCAGTCAGAAGCCGGTAAAAACCTGCTGATGCGCAAGCTGGGTCAGTTGAAGGTTGATTATAACGATGATATCGGCAATAAACTTGTACTATTTTTTAAAGCTGTCAGTGCCTTGGATTTGTTTCATGGACTGGCCGAAGGCAAATATGATATTCAAAAGGTTAAAGAAGTATTACAACCAGTCGTAAAAACTGAAGAAGTCATCAGGCCACCGATTAAACCATTCACAAAAATTGATTCTTCTCACAATAAAACCGGCAAGCAGAAACCACTTATCATTATTAATGATACAACTCCACTGGCAGATGTAAAATTTGCGCGTTGCTGTCAGCCGGTATACGGAGATGAGATTTTTGGTTTTGTAACGGTTTCGGAAGGAATTAAAATTCATCGCTCCAACTGCACCAACGCTTCCGAAATGCTTGAACGCTACCATTACCGTGTTGTGCAGGCACGCTGGGCTGAAGTATCTGAACTCACTTCTTATGTTGCTACTATCCGTCTGAGCGGAAACGACCAGGCCGGAATCCTTAATGATATCACCAATATAGTTTCCGGCGATCTGAAAGCCGATATACGTTCCATCAATCTTAACACGCACAATGGCAAATTCGATGGGTCCATCATGGTAAACGTGAATGGTCAGGCCCATCTCAACCTGATCCTCGGTAAGTTGGTCCGATTAAAAGGAATCCGTAAAGTGAGCAGGGAAAACTAAATTCTGATTCAATTTTTTTTTTTGGATAAATTGCATTCAGGCCGGAAAGATTAACTTTGAAGCCTTGAATTCTTTTTTTATGCATTATCATGGGTACAATACTGGTAAAATTAACCTAACCGAAGGCGCGTGGTTTCCTTTCAGGATACACAAGTTGGTTCAGTTACAGGATGAAGAATGGTATTATATCCTTGAGGATATGAATGGCCTCAGGCACTTTATATATGCTGAAAATTACAAATATTATGGTTTTAAACCCGGGGATGAGATTAGTTGTAAAATTGACAAGATAAATTGTACCGGCAGATTATTCCTCGAACCCAGACATCCTCACTACAATGCAGGCGAAATTTATTCATTTGACCTGGTAAAATGTTCAGGTGAGGACACTGAAAAAACACTGACGGTAAGAGAAATTTCCGGAAAAGAGATTGAAGTTTTACTTTTTGGGAACAGGAATATAGACATTTGTGGTGTAAAAAAGGTAAGGTGTATTGTGAAAAGTATCAAAAAAGGTATTCTTTTTCTTGAAATTTCTTCTGATTAAATTTTATTTGTTATTTATCAGATTATAAAACAGATAGTTATAAATTTTATAGGTTATCAACAATTGTTAATAACTCATGTGTAATGATTGTCAGGCGATTTCTTTAAAAACACTTGACACAGGGGCACGAAATGTTGTAATTTTAATTCACCGGACGAGATCATGGTAACCGGCCCTGGTGAGGTTGCTGAACTTCTGAGAAGGAGGGAAGTACTGAACCCTGAGAAGCTAAAGTTTATAACTCGCAAGAGTAATTTGCAGAAGCCGATTTGAAAGCCGGAATACATGAAAGAGTCAAAGGGCATGAAGCACCCTGGACAGATTGACCGCAAGGAAATGAAGAACAGGCGCACCGCAAGGTGCATAGGGCAAAAGGATTGAAAAAAGTGAATTGGTAACGAAACACTTCTGAAACCTGAGACTGATGAAAACCAGGCTGCAAAGTCTGAAAAGTAAAAAGTTCTGACCCTCGCATCAGTAAGTTCCCAATGATACTCAGCATGTAAGGACGTAACAAACAAAAGCCGTAAGGCAATTGAATGTAAAATCTCCACGATCGCCGAAGCGCGGCACAAGGCAGGAAAAACAAATCTGGCAACAGATATGTCAACCGGGTCGAAGCCAGAAGAAGCACAAAGCCGCAAGGCAGAAAGGCCAATCAGGCGAGCCGGGGTTACCAGGAATGTTAAAAGTTCCTGATACCTACAGAAGTTATCAAACCTACGGGCAAGATAGCGACAACGCTTCGAATGCAGTAACCGACAACGCGAAAGCGTGGTAATGGCTGAAATCATGAAAATGACAAGGTTCAAAACCCGGAATCATTCTTAAAGTTCTTCCTCGGAAGGAAACTATAGTTTGAAACCAGTGCCGGAAAAACCAAGGTTAGGTGCTTGCACCTGCTTTGAACAGCAACAGGGCATTTCTAATATGGTTATGCCAATCTGTGAATTCTGCGAAGCAAACGCCGGCCACAATCATCAACTACGGTTGCTGGTTGCGAAATGGGGAACTATCCGACAGGATTGTTCCCCATTGCTTTTTAGGATAAGCCGGTTATTTTAATGATGGATTAAGATATTTTAAAAGTTATTATTTTTTCAGTCGTATTCGATGTAAATTTGCGCTCTTGAAAAAAATATCTGACAAATATGGCTGATAATAAATATGCCGTGATTGGCATAGGGCAATTCGGTAAAGCTATTGCAAAAGCAATTTCGGCAAAGGGGTATGAAGTTATGGCTATCGATAGTGATCCTGAAATAATTGATAGCATAAGTGATGACGTTGCTTATGCCGTTTCACTCGATGCTACGGATAAAAGAGCACTCCAGGGACAAGGTATCGAAGAATTTGATGCAGTGGTTGTAGCCATTGGTTCCGATTTTGAACAGCGTTTGCTTTGTGCGTCCATACTTCTCGATCTCAATGTAAAGCGTATAATTACCCGCGCAAATGGTGAGGCACAAAGAATTATACTTGAAAAAATGGGCATAACCGAAATACTTTCACCCGAAGAGGAAGTCGGAATTATAGTAGCGGAGCGTATGCTGAATCCAAGTATTATGAGCTATTTACAACTTCCTGACAACCATCGTGTTGTTGAATTGCTGAGCCCTAAAAACTGTATAAATAAAACTTTTGGCGAAATTGACCTTCGCGATAAATACAAGCTTAGCCTGATCACTGTTAAGGAAGAGTTGAGATTAATGAAGGACGGAAAGGAAATTGTTGAGCATCATATAATCGGTGTGCCCGATTCGAAACAATCATTACAGGCAACTGATAGGTTGGTGATCTTTGGAAATGTTCACGACATAGACCGGTTTCTGGAAATTAACACTTAGCATATGCTTAAGGATAGGATTTTCCAGGTCAGGGAATACATAAACATTCGGCTCTACAGGCATAGAGATTATGTAATCTCTTTTTTGCACGTGGCAAGCATTTTTGTTTCGCTGATTGCGATAACTGCAATTATTTACCAGCACGGATTTCCAAAAACACCTTATACCCTTAATGTCACAGAATCAATTATTGAGTTCAGTCTTATTTTTTACGTCAGTAAATTTTTAATACGGATTTTTTATGAATTTCATCCGGTCGATTTTATACTAGAAAACCGGTTTGAGGCAATTATTCTTTCTCTCATAGTTGTCGATCAGATAATAAGCCTGTTAAGCGGTATTCAAATCATTCAGCAGTTTATGCTGTTGATCGGCTTCCCGGGAATTCAGACTTATTATTATCTTTTCGTTCAGTTTTACTTTTTTATTATCATTGCTGTTGAACTTGGTAAGGCGGGAAGATTTATTGATTATATCAAAATTGGCCCGTCGGGCTTACTGGCTTTATCTTTTATTTTCTTAATCCTATCCGGTGCAGGCCTTTTGTTACTGCCCGAAATGACCGTTTCTGGCATTAGCCCGATTGATGCCCTGTTTACTTCTACCAGTGCATGTTGTGTTACAGGACTGGTTGTTGTTGATACCGCATTATGTTTCACATTAAAGGGCAAAACTGTCATCATGCTGCTGATACAGGCCGGAGGTCTTAATATTATTTCTTTTGCCACACTATTTGCAACTTTTTACCGCACTTCGGCAGGCGTTAAAATGCAGTCACTGATTAAAGACATGGTTTCGGCCGACAAAATGAGTAATACAAGGCTGCTTCTACAAAAAATCTTTCTATACAGTTTCTTTATTGAAGTATCGGGCGCGATATTGCTATTTATCACATGGCCAAACGAAATGATATTCAAAGGTTTAGGAGATAAAATCTATTTTTCCGTCTTTCATTCTGTTTCAGCCTTTAATAATGCCGGTTTTGGACTGTTTACAGATAACCTTTATGACATAACTGTTCGGCATGCCTATAATTTGCAACTTGTAATATCTGCACTTATTTTCCTGGGTGGCATCGGATTCATAGTGTTGGAAGATGTGTTTGGATTAAGAAATATCAGGAACCGTCGTAAAATCAGATGGAAAAGACTACAGACCCATTCACGTATAGCGCTATCAACATCAGCTATCCTGGTCGTTGCCGGAGCCGTTGTTTTTTACCTGGTTGAATATAACCACTCAATTTCCGGATATGGCATTTATGGAAGCATTGTTTCCTCCATTTTCCAATCTGTAACCTGCCGTACTGCAGGCTTTAATACGGTTGATTTTACACATCTGGGTCAGCCTGTGCTAATTTTCATGATGTTTCTCATGTTTGTCGGAGCATCACCCGGATCGACCGGAGGTGGAATAAAAACAACTACTTTCTCTGTAATTATCCGTTCAGCAATCAGCACAATCAAAGGCCGTAAGAACGTAGAAATTGTTAAACATACCATTTCAAACGAAACAATAAATAAGGCCTTTTCCATAGCCTTGTTTTCAATTTCTCTGATTTTTATTTCAACTTTTATACTTTCGGTTACTGAACCAGATAAAAGTTTTATGAGCCTGCTGTTTGAAGAAATATCTGCTTTTGGTACCGTAGGATTATCCACTGGGATCACTTCTTCCTTAAGTTATGCCGGGAAATTTATTATTATTCTTACGATGTACATTGGAAGAATTGGCACACTCACCCTGGCGTTGGCAATAACTAAACGGATTATTTACAGTAAATACCGTTATTCCGAGATTAATGTGCTGGTCGGATAAAAAAGGATATCAAGGATAAGGATAAGGTCAAAAAATATTATTTCATATAAAACAGAAAAGAGAGGATGTACCCTCTCTTTTTAGTGTTTTTTAATTATCCGCAAGAAAAATATTGCTGTTTGATATTGACCGGGCTAAAGTATAATTATCTTACAAATAATTTGTAAAAATCATTGTTAAAAGATGTTAATGAATTCAGAATACTATTCATCACTCTCTTTTTCCTGCGATTTTTCCTTGTCTTCATCATCTTCTTCTCTTTCATCATGCTCCTTTAAGTCAAGTGCCGAATCAAAGAAATCCTCATCCTTATCTGATTTGGTATCAATTTTAACAGGAACTTTAATCAGGTAACTAGCCTCATCAGTATCGATGGTTATGGCAAAGAAGAAAGCCCCGCCAGCCATAGGTACTTTAATGGTATTGTTGATCCAACCCAATGGATATTTTTTACGAATGGCTTCCATTAATTCAGGAGAGACATTTGCATAATTGATTATCAGTTTTTTACGATTCGCTTGCATGCTTAAAATAATTTTGTTCGAAATGTTGGCACAATTATACGGCAGAAAAATAAAAAATCATATTTTTTTTGAATAAATTAACAAAGATTTTTTACTCCTGGAGATTTATTTAACTTTTTGAAGAACAAGTGCAGTCCGGTTGGTGGAATAAATACTTAAGCGATTTGTTGATGTAGCCTCATCAAACCGTGTTGTATATAACATATCCTCGTTTATCCGGCCATGTCCGCCAAAATTCACATGGTCAGTATTGAGTACGATTTTATACTTACCTGGCTCAAGCACTGCAAACTCATAACCGGGAATTGAACCTGTGGTATGAAAATTAAACAGGAAGATTAATCCTGCCCGGTCATAAATCAGGCATTTGTTATTTTCGTCGCAATTGATCTGGTTAGCGTAAAGTGTGCCCAGAAGTTTGTTCTCTTTTATAGTTTTAATCATCGCGCGGTCAAAATCCGAAAGGTAATGATACCTGAGCAGGGGATTGTCCATCAGTGACCATTGGCGGCGTGCATGCTGGTAACTCCAGTCGTTGCCTTCGCGCGGAAAATCAATCCACTCCGGGTGCCCGAATTCATTTCCCATGAAATTAAGATAAGCCTGTCCTCCAAGCGAAATAGTAAAAAGCCTTATCATTTTATGCAAAGCTATGCCGCGTTCAACAACAAGATTCTCGTCAGACGATTGCATATTGAAATACATCTCCTTGTCCATCAGCCTGAATGCTATTGTCTTATCTCCAACTAATGCCTGGTCGTGCGATTCGCAATATGTAACTGTTTTCACATAGGGCAGCCTGTCGTTAAGCACCTTCCACATTTCGCTCATACTCCATTCTTCGTCCGGAACATCTTTTAAGTATTTGATCCAGAAATCAGGAATTCCCATCCCAAGTCTGTAATCAAAGCCAATTCCACCATCTTCAACCGGTGATGCCAGCCCTGGCATTCCCGAAACATCCTCAGCAATAGTAACTGACTGTGAATTAACGATATGGCTTAAATGATTTGCCAGTTGTAAATACGTAACAGCATCAAATTCAACTCCCTGGTTAAAGTATTTATCAATATTATCAATGGGTTCGTCGCCATGATGGAAATACAGCATGGAACCAACGCCATCAAAGCGGAACCCATCGAAATGGAATTCTTTAAGCCAGTAGCGGATGTTCGAAAGAAGAAACTGTAAAACTTCAGTTTTGCCATAATCGAAAAGTTTTGAATCCCAGTTTGGATGCTCACCACGGATGCCGGCATGAAAATACTGTGTTTCACTGCCGTCGAACAGATTTAAACCTTCATTGAGATTTTTAACGGTGTGAGAATGCACCAGGTCCATTATTACAGCTATTCCCATACTATGAGCTGCAAGGATCAGCGTTTTTAAATCCTCAGGCGTTCCAAACCGCGAAGAAGGAGCAAAGAAACTCGATACATGATATCCGAAAGATCCGTAATAAGGATGTTCCTGAATTGCCATAAGCTGAACAGCATTGTAACCTGCTTTTTTGATCCTTGGGAGAATTTTTTCGGTAAATTCGTTATACGTGCCAAGACCTTCTTTTTCCTGGGCCATACCAACGTGGGCCTCATAAATAAACAAATCACCCTGTTTACTAATATCAAAATGATCGTTTTCCCAATCAAAAACAGGAGAGAACCAAAGTTGACCGCTGAAATTTTTGGTATCCTCATCCTGCACAACCCTCCGGATATAGGCAGGAATACGCAGTTTATCCCCGATGTCACTCTTAACCAATACCTTAATCTTACTGCCATGTATAAATACGGTCTTATAATATTCGGCATTCAGCTTTATCTCCCATATCCCGTTTTCCATTTTTTGCAGTGGGTGCGAGTATTGATTCCAGTTATTGAAATCACCGGTTAAAAAGAGCCCATGCGCAGCAGGAGCCCATTCACGGTAAACCCAGCATTGCTCCGAAGGAATATAGTTAATGCCCATATGCTCATAGGCATTTGCGAATTTATCGATACTCCCCGCAATCGATTCAATATACCCTAATTTCGACGAAAATCTGTCGTGCCTCGCAATAATATCAGCAGCAGCTTGTTCGAGCCATGGGTCCTGTTCAATTATCCGGGGTAATTTATCTGAATTTTCCATTAGTCGTTGTTAGTGTTATATTAAGGTGAGTAGTTTTATTCCTGCAAATTAAGAATTTTTCTTTAGATTGATAAACCCTTTTTTTTTTATTTCTGCTAAAAAAATCAAAATCTTATTTATGTGACAATTTACCTTCTTGACAATCATTCTTTTAATTTTGAAATCAATATTTAAGCAAGGAAATTACATTATGAAACTAGTTCACGGGGAAATAGATATTTGTCTGCCACTTATTCGAATCTGGTTCCATCAAAGGATTGGTAACATATTCTTCCCAACCTGGTCCTATAACCAGCAAGCCGGTATTATTAATATATCTTTCCAGAGCGTAATAAGCTCCGGAGATGTATTTATAAGGGCCAAAATATTTAACCATAATTGTTTTCTGCTCATTTTTCAAACGACAGTTCAGCCCTTCAGGAACTTTAACAACGGAATCAACGGGTATGCATGCTTCAATATCGAAATTCCTGTTTGAATTATTGTAAAAAATTGCCATGGGAGAACCAGCAGGAGGGAGGCTCCCCGATTTTAAAAACCTCGAAATTTTGCTGTACATCTTCGGGAGTTTGAGTGTTATAGTCGTAGCTGAAGCAGTATCACGAACCGTTATCAATACCATGGCAGGCATTTCATAATCGATTATTTCGTACCCATCCACTATTTTTATACCTGACATCAACTGATCAAGATTGGCCAGTCCTTTTTCAAGATCAGGCCCTATCATGCGATCCGAAAACAGCCCGAACCACCTGGTAAGCGGATTCCAACCCAGGTTACTTTCGATACTCCAAATAAGATTTGTCTTCTGATTTACATTTACCAATAGAAATTTTCCTGTTGATTTTCCATTTTTTTCATAATCCATAAGAATCTGAATGGAATCAAATGGAAAACTTGAAATAATCGACAGTCTCCCTTTTCCAATATTTTTATTGTTACTCATCCATTTATAAGTTGCTCCTGCACCAGATTCCGGTCCTGAATATACCAAATGCATCGTAGTATCCATTTGCATCCAGGGTGACCATTTTTCCCAGTTCTTCAAGGTGTTTATCTGGTGAAAAACATTTTCCGGTGTTGCACTTATTATTAACCTTCTTTCCACATGCACTTTTCCCGGAAGCAGCAAACCTGTTACTAAAACGAGCAGAATAAAACAAAGGAAATAAAAAAGTATGCGCCGGAGTATTTTCATTGCAACGGGTACATTATGTTTTGTAAAAATACAAATTAAAGTTAAGAATTGAATTATCAGAAATCAATTGAAAATATAAATATCAAAAGCTTTGCATAATTTTGTTTGTGGAATGATTATTGATTAATTTTGAACTAAGAACATTTAATAACACTACTATGAAAAAGCTAATTTTTATTGCACTTTTGGCAGTATCGATATTTTCAGTTTCCTGCACGAAGGATGAAATCACATATGTGGAAGGTGGAAATGCTGATATGATGACTGTTAATTTTACAGTACAAAGTACACAATGGGATGAATATGGGACTCCCGGTGAACAAGGGTATGGATTTGCCGTTGATCTCGATTTTCCGGAAATTACGATTAATGTAATTCAGAATGGAATGGTAACCCTTTACATGAAAAGAGCTGACACTTGGACTTCCGTTCCGTTTTATTATTTTTACAGGACAACTGATGCAATACCGGTAAATTATCAGGGAGGGTTCTTTTACTCAATGAAAAAAGGCGTTTTCTCCATTGATTATTATGAAAGTGATCACTTTACCAACAATCCTGGTACACAGGATTTCAGGCTGGTAATAGTTCAGCCTATTTAATTTCAATAAGGGTTTTATTCAGAAAAGCTTCGCGTTGCGGGGCTTTTTTTTTGTAAGTTAGTGGTTCAAAATAAGTAAAGGGTCATTCTTTTTAATAAATATTTAAATATCACATTAACAAACACATGGAGAGAGAAACAAAGATTGTATGTCCGAATTGTGGAACTGAAATCAACGTGAATGAAATCCTCTATCATCAGGTTGAAGATGATCACAAGAAACGTTTCACGGCTCAACTGGCCGAAGAAAAGAAAAAGTTTGAAGCCGAACTCGAAATTCTGAATTTGCAGAAGGAGGAATTTGAAAAGAAGAAACAGAAGGAAAATGAGATGTTCCAGGAAAAACTGCAGTCGAAGCTCAAAGAAGAGCGTCAAATTATAGAGAAACAGCTCAAAACAAAAATAACCGAAGAGCAGTCGGAGCAAGTAGCAATTATGCAGAAAGAGTTGCTCGAACAATCCGAAAAACTGAAGGAACTGAGTAGGAGCAGGGCTGAAATTGAACGGTTGAAGCGTGAGAAAGACGAATTGAAAGAGAATGTAATGGCTGAAGCTGAACGTGCACTGAATCAGAAACTTATAGAAGAAAAGGATAAGATCAGGAAAATTGAACAGGATCGTAATGAGCTGGCATTTAAAGAATTATACAAACAGCTGGAAGACCAGAAACGGCTTACTGAAGAGATGAAACGAAAGCAGGAGCAGGGTTCCATGCAATTGCAGGGTGAAGTTCAGGAACTGGCAATTGAGGAGTGGCTTGCTGCAAATTTCCCGCTCGACAGCATCGAAGAAATCAAGAAAGGCACCCGTGGCGGCGATTGTATTCAGACAGTAAACACACGGACCCGGCAGAATTGTGGGACAATTTATTACGAAAGCAAGCGTACAAAGGATTTTCAGCCAAGCTGGATTGAGAAGTTTAAGAATGATATCAGAGATAGAAGTGCGAATATTGGTGTACTTGTTACAGAAGTGCTGCCTTCGGATCTTGACCGAATGGGATTAAAGGAAGGTATCTGGATATGTACCTATGATGAATTCAAGGGGCTTTGCAGAGTTCTTCGCGAATCAATTATCCAGATCAGTAACGTGATGGTATCACAGGAAAATAAAGGCGATAAAATGGTATTATTATACGATTTCCTTACAAGTAACACTTTCCATATGCAGGTTGAAGCAATTGTAGAAGGATTTACACATATGCGTATGGATCTGGAAACTGAAAAACGAGCTATGCAAAAAATCTGGAAAGTACGTGAAAAGCAATTGGAAAAAGTGATGACCAATACCATTGATATGCATAGTTCAATTAAGGGAATTGCAGGAAGCGCAATCCAGGATATAAAACAACTTGACATGCCATATACAGATTTACTTTCGGAAAGCACTGATCTTTAGTTCTTTTACTCATTTTCTTCAATTAAGAAACAAATAAATTGATTCAGGTATGAAAAAAGCTGTAATTATTATCGCCTTAATTTCAATATGGTTGAGTGTAGCAGCCCAACAAAATGATCCGTTTCAATTATTTGATCTTCATATTCATCTGAAAGGCGGTTTTACTGTTGGTGATGCTATTGAAAAATCAAAAAATGAGAATATAAAATACGGCATTGCTGTGAATTGCGGAATCGGGTTTCCGCTTAAAAACGACAGCCAGCTTGATTCGGTAATTGCAATAATGAATAAATATCCACAATTCTATAAAGGGATGCAGGCTGAGGGACGTGAGTGGGTAAACCTTTTTGCGAAAGAATCTATTAACAAATTCGATTACGTTTTTACCGATGCGATGACATTTGTAGATAAAAAAGGCCGGAGAAACAGGATTTGGCTTAAAGATGAAACATGGATTGATAATGAGCAGCAATTTATGGACGATCTGGTTGACCTGATTATAAAAATAATAAGCAGCGAACCAATTCAGATTTATGTAAACCCTACATTTTTACCGGAACTGATGGCTGATAAATACGATGAATTTTGGACAGACTCCAGAATGGATAAGGTTATACAGACAGCTAAGGAGCATGAAGTTGCAATAGAAATTAATAACCGGTTCAAAATACCATCCGTAAAATTTATTTTAAAAGCTAAAAATGCCGGTGTGAAATTTACTATAGGAACCAATAATATTGACGGAAATTTTGCTGGTCCTGAATATGCCAGGGAAATGATTAAAAAATGTGAATTAAACGAAAGTGATTTCTTTATTCCTGTCAGAAAACATTAAAGCGATATGAACTTATTAGAGGCTTATATTCAATCCTATAACGCATAGAGTAATCAACTTCAGAAACATTTAACCAGGTACTAATGCTGGTTTAAATGGATTACTTATTTTGCCCATAATTAATATTATGTTAAATAGAAAATGTAAAATTAAAGAACCCGGCATAACCGGGTTCCTCTATTAAAAGAATCTTATACTACAGGTTACTTAACTTAGTATTTACATCGTCAAGTTTCTGTTTCATATTCAAACGTGCATAAATCTCTTTCAGAGATACGAGCGTATTCTTATCCTTTGGCTGAATAGTTTCACATTTCTCGAGGAAAGGCAAAGCTAAATTCAGGTAGTTATTTCCATCAGCAAGCATTTTCTCATATTTGGCAGTTTCGTTGATTGGTAGTTTGTTTGCCTCGTTTATAACTTCTCCCCCTTTGTTGAAGTAAATAGCGCCCAGGTTAAATATGGCGTCAAAATAGTTGGCATCCACATCAATTGTTTCTTTATATGCCTGAATTGCAGCATCAAAATATTTTGCTCTTTCTTCTGCGGAAAGTTTGGTGTCATTTTTAAGCAAATCGTATGTTACACCAATAGCATATAAAACTGAAACGTTTTTAGGCTCCTTTTCCTTAGCAACCATAAGACTCGACACTGCCTTTGCATGGTTATTTGTTGAGATGTACATGTTAGCTTCAGTAATAACAAGGTCAGTATTTCCCGGGAACATTTCTTTTCCCTTGTTTATTATTGCTGATCCTTTATCAAGATCGCCTTTATCTTTGTAAAGGTTAGCCAATGAAGTATATACACTTACTTCTTTCATTTTAATATCCACGAGATACTGGTATTTTTCAATTGCTTTATCCAGAAAAGCTTTATCAGCAGCTGCTTTTTTCTCGAGGCATAATGCTAATCCATAGTTGGCCAAAGTATCAATTTGATTGTTTTCTTTGCTGATAGCAACTGTTTTATCGAAATTAGCCATTGCCTTATCATAGTCATTCTGCTGGAAATGGGTAATCCCTGCATTAAAGAACTCACCTCCTACAAGTTTGATTTTAGGTGCAATATCAGAGTTAAGATCTTGTTTTGTATCTATGTCTTGGGCTTTCTTATACGCTTCATAAGCAATATCTATAGCATCAGGAACTAACAGTGGAGTAATTCCTTTTTCTTTAGGGATTTCACCGATAGTCGCAACTTTTCCAATGTCGCTCATAGTTATCAGTAAATTCAGATCATTGTAGTAAAGTAATTCATTGCCACCTTCTTTCGAAGTTGAATTTGGTTCAGCAAATAATCCATAGACTTCAATTTTTGTCATTCCAGCCTGAACTTTCTCTTTTTTAACGCTCAGAAGATGGATATCCAGATAAATGTTGCCTTTATACATCCAAACTTTGGCGTCGGTAGCAGCTTCAGGATAAGCCACTGCTTTGTCGACGGCATCTTTGGCCTTAGACAGATCATTTTTATTCCAGGCACTGTATGCTGCATTCTTGTCTTTCTTAAATTGAGCGAAAGCTCCACTTACCAGCATAATTAGGGCAAATAAAACAAGGGTTCTTTTCATTTCCTTAACTTTTTAGTTTTTAGTTTTCTTTGAGTTACTGTTATTTATTTAATTCTAAGGTATTTATACGTCAGGGTTTAAATCCGGTGTTTCAGTTTCTTCAGCAGAATCAACATTATCATCCGATTCAATTATTTCTGTTCCATCAAGAAGTTCTGTGTCTTCAGTATCTTCAAGTTCGCATTCAACTTTTGCTACTGCTGCAATTCCATCGTCTTCTTTCAGGTTTATGAGCCTCACTCCTTGTGTTGCGCGTCCCATTACTCTCAGATCGCTTACTCCCATCCGGATAATTATTCCGGAGAGATTGATAATCATCAGGTCATCGGTATCTGTAACATTTTTAATTGCTATCAGGCTTCCGGTTTTCTCGGTAACGTTTATGGTTTTAACACCTTTGCCGCCACGGTTTGTAACCCTGTAATCTTCGAGATCCGAACGCTTGCCATAACCTTTTTCCGAAACAACAAGTATAGACTCATCAGGACTATTAACACATATCATGCCAATTACTTCATCGGTTTTTCCGCCAAGTGTAATACCCCTTACTCCTGTTGCTGTGCGGCCCATAGGACGGACAGTTGACTCGTTGAAACGGATTGCCCTGCCACTGCGCAAAGCCATCAGAACTTCACTTGTTCCGTTGGTCAGCCTTGCTTCGAGCAAATGGTCGCCTTCATTAATATTAATGGCGTTTATACCATTCAAACGCGGGCGTGAATACGCTTCGAGTGAAGTTTTCTTGATAGTGCCTTTCTGAGTACAAAGTATTATGAAATTATTCTTAACATAATCTTCGTCTTTCAGGTCTTTCAGGTTAATGATCGCTCTTACCTTATCGTCAGCCTCTATATTCAGCATATTCTGAATAGCACGGCCCTTCGAGGTTTTGCTTCCTTCAGGTATTTCATATACCCTGAGCCAGAAGCACTTACCTTTTTCAGTAAAGAACAACATGTAATTATGAGCAGTTGCGATGTACAGATGCTCAAGGAAGTCCTCTTCGCGTATATCCGAACCTCTTGCTCCACGCCCTCCCCTGCTTTGGCGGCGGTATTCCGAGAGCGGAGTGCGTTTCATATAACCCATATGGGAAATAGTAATTACAACAGCTTCGTCGGCAATAGTATCCTCGATTCTGAAATCTTTTGAATTGAGTTCGATGCGGGTTTTGCGTTCATCACCGTATTTTTCCCTGATTTCGATGAGTTCGGTTTTAATGATCTCAAACTGAAGCGCTTCATCGGCAAGAATACTCAGGTAATAGGCGATGATTTTCATCAGCTCGGCATATTCTTCTTTCAGTTTTTCCCTTTCGAGACCTGTTAAACGCTGCAGACGCATATCCAGGATAGCTTTTGCCTGCAATTCGCTGAACGAAAAACGAACCATGAGGTTTGTCCTGGCTTCGTCGGGTGAGGCAGCTGCCCTGATAATGACAATTACTTCATCAATATTATCGAGCGCAATCAGCAGGCCTTCGAGAATATGAGCACGTTTCTGGGCTTCAGCCAAATCAAAACGGGTTCTTCTGAGGATTACTTCATGACGGTGATCAATAAAATGACCTATAAGTTGCCTTAGGTTGAGCTGATAAGGACGACCTTTTACCAGTGCAATTGCATTGGTGCTGAATGATGTTTGCAACGCCGTGTATTGATACAATTTGTTCAGTACAACATTGGAAACAGCATCTTTTTTAAGTTCGTAAACAATACGAAGACCGTTACGGTCGCTTTCGTCGCGTATGTCGTGAATGCCTTCGATTTTTTTCTCGTTTACAAGGTCGGCTGTTTTTTTGATCATTTCAGCCTTGTTCACCTGGTAAGGAATTGAGGTAAAAATAATTGCTTCACGTCCTTTTTCGTCGGTTTCGAAAGTGGATTCGCCACGCATAACCAAACGTCCGCGGCCGGTTTCGTAGGCTTCGCGAACACCTTCGTAACCGTAAATAATACCACCGGTAGGAAAATCAGGAGCCTTGATGTATTTCATCAGGCCTTCAACCGTAATTTCCTTATCGTCGATATAAGCTATACAGCCATTGATAATTTCGGTAAGATTGTGCGGAGGAATATTGGTTGCCATACCTACAGCAATACCAGATGTCCCGTTAATTAACAGGTTTGGAATTTTAGCAGGCAAAACCGTTGGCTCTTCAAGTGTATCGTCAAAATTCAATTTAAAGTCAACCGTATCCTTATCAATATCGGCAAGCAATTCCTCAGCCAATTTGCGTAAGCGTACTTCGGTATAACGCATGGCAGCAGGGCTGTCGCCATCAATGGATCCAAAGTTTCCCTGTCCGTCGACAAGCGGGTACCTTAACGACCATTCCTGGGCCATACGAACCATCGCATCGTACACCGAAGTGTCACCGTGAGGGTGGTATTTACCAAGCACTTCCCCGACAATACGGGCTGATTTCTTGTACGACCTGTTGGAAAGAACTCCAAGATCAAGCATCCCGTATAATACTCTCCTGTGAACAGGTTTTAAGCCATCGCGCACATCGGGAAGTGCACGCGATACAATAACCGACATCGCATAATCGATGTAGGCACCTTTCATTTGTGTTTCAATATTTACAGGTACAATTCTTTCCCCGTCCTGAATGTTATCCATTTCTCAATCCCTTCATTTATAGTAACTTATGTTACCGCTAATATATCTACGAAAGTACACTTTTTTTTGATACAAAAAACGCAACAGTAAGCTTTTTTGTTCGTGTTTTCAACATTTAGCTGTTGATAATATCAAATTCCTGAAAATGAAGGTTTAAGCCCTTTAAACAAATCATTTGTGCAAACTATTTACGGACTTGTGCGTTTATATTGTAAATTTGTAAGGATTATAATAAAAATCTAATTTAGTTTAGGAAAGGACTGATAAATACATGGAAGCAAAGTTTTCACAGAGAGTTAAAGATGTGTTGTCCTTCAGCCGCGAAGAGGCTTTAAGGCTTGGTAATGAATATATAGGTGTTGAACATCTCCTGTTGGGTATGATAAGGGAAGGTGATGGTTTGGCGATTCGTATTCTGAGTTACCTGAATGTGGATATGACTGAACTCCGCCGCACCATTGAAACGGCGATAGCCAACCCGGCGAACCACAATAAAATAAATGATAATCTTCCTTTAGTGAAGCAGGCTGAGCGTGCGCTCAAACTTACTTACCTGGAAGCCAAACTTTTCAACAGCGAATTAATAGGGACGGAACATTTGCTGCTTGCAATCCTGAAAGATGAAGATAACCTGGTAACCCGTTCGGTAAAAAAATACAATGTTGATTACGATTTATTTAAGGAAGAAGT
>Ga0136636_10000148_pt1 | contig 29752 bp, 30 predicted proteins | sample AntDrymUQ8522106_2_FD_104653 | JGI IMG/M metagenome (GOLD analysis project Ga0136636, IMG submission 104653) | Polar desert sand microbial communities from Dry Valleys, Antarctica - metaG UQ852 (21.06) | ecosystem: Environmental > Terrestrial > Soil > Desert | place: Antarctica: Dry Valley... | reverse complement strand
GCGGGAAAACGCAGTTCAAATCCGTCATAACGGGCGGTGAACTTGCAAGGCCCCTGCCCTTGAAGGCTAATTTTCACATTCTCGCCGTCCACGATTGCAGTGCCGGTGCCCTCGCATTTACTTTCAGAGCCGCTGACCGAAAGAAAGCCGATATCGAAACGACCCGCCGACGTTTTGACCGCACAAAGCTTGTCGATGCCAAGGTCACCTCGTGTTTCATAGCGTCCTGCAAATTCGATCTTTTCAGGGTCAGGAAGAAGGCCTGCGTCTATTGCCTTTGAATCCAACGCCGCCCCGGCATCATCCCCGGTGCCGGGCAATGAAGGTAGCCCGTCCCCACAGCCGAGGAGTAGGCAGCAAAGAGCGCCACAAAGAACGAGTCGAAATTTCAAACTGGCACTAGCCCTTTGCCGGTTACTCTGCGGTAAAAGCAGCTTCGAGCTCCGGTGTGACAAGTTGGACCCTGCGGCCTTGCTATCATCCAGATGGCGTCCTGATCGCAGTCGATACGCATTTCGATTATATGCAAAACATTGCCGCTGCTTTCTCCTTTTTGCCATAGCCGCTGGCGGCTACGTGAAAAGAACACGGCTGTGCGGCTCTCCATGCTTTGAGCAAGCGCTTCTGCATTCATATGCCCCACCATTAATACAGCGCCGTCAGCTTCATCGGTGATGACTGCGGTCATCAAACCATTTGCGTCGAATTTGGGATTAAGCGTCAATCCGCTCTCTTGATCGTCGTTCATTCTTGTTGCCTAACCCATGGATAAATGCCCCGCCAACATTTTCTTTATGATATTCACGCGACAAGAGGGGAGACAATTGGAACTGCCATGCCTATAGGCGAGCCAACGAAGCGCAGCGGGACACGATATATGCTGACCACCGATCCTTTTGATGATGACAAACTTCGGGAGGAGTGCGGGATTTTCGGTGTCTATGACACTGAAGGCGCTTCCGCCATGGTGGCTCTTGGGCTCCACGCGCTCCAACACCGCGGCCAAGAGGCTGCGGGCATCACTAGCTTTGACGATCATGATTTTCACACGCACCGCGCGATGGGCCATGTGGCAGGCAATTTTGACCGTGAAGAAATCATCGGTGGCCTCGTCGGGCGATGCGCGATTGGCCATGTGCGCTATTCGACCACTGGCGAAACGTCGCTGCGCAATGTGCAGCCATTATATGCCGACCTCGCCACTGGCGGCTTTGCGATTGCGCATAACGGCAATATTTCGAACGCGATGACCGTGCGCCGCGACCTGGTGCGCCGCGGATCGATTTTTCAGTCTACATCGGACACTGAAGTCATCATCCATCTGGTTGCGACCTCCGGGTACCGGACCTTGCTTGACCGTCTGATTGACGCCCTGAAGCGCGTTGAGGGGGCCTACTCGCTTCTATGCCTGACCACAGAAGGTATGATTGCCTGCCGCGATCCGTTGGGCATCCGGCCGTTGGTAATGGGTAAGCTTGGCGATACAATTATCTTTGCGTCCGAGACGGTTGCGCTAGATATCGTTGGCGCGGAATATATCCGGTCGGTCGAGCCCGGCGAATTGGTGGTGGTGCGGGGAACGGAAATCCAGTCGCACAAGCCGTTCATTCCGGTCTCTCAACGGCCGTGCATTTTCGAGCATGTCTATTTCTCACGGCCCGATTCCATCGTTGAAGGCATTAGCGTCTATTCGGTCCGCAAGGCCATTGGGGCTGAATTGGCGCGCGAAAATGGGGTTGATGTAGACTATGTCATCCCCGTGCCCGACAGCGGCACGCCAGCGGCCATCGGCTATGCCGAGGCAGCTAAAATCCCGTTCGAGCTTGGCATCATCCGGTCACATTATGTTGGGCGTACCTTCATTCAGCCAGGCGACGGCGTTCGCCATTTGGGTGTCAAGTTAAAGCATAACGCGAACAAAAACCTCGTTGCAGGCAAGCGTATTGTTCTGATCGACGATTCCATCGTACGCGGCACAACCTCGCTTAAAATCGTTCAGATGATGCGTGAGGCTGGCGCGGCCGAAGTGCACATGCGCATTGCCAGCCCACCGACGATGAACAGCTGTTTCTACGGTGTCGATACACCCGAACGCTCCAAGCTGCTTGCCAGCCGCATGGATGTCGAAGAAATGCGGCAGTTTATCCAGGCCGACAGCCTTGCCTTCCTGTCCATAGATGGACTGTATCGTGCACTCGGCGAAGATTCGCGCCATGGGGGCAAGCCGCAATATTGTGATGCGTGCTTTACGGGCGATTATCCAACCACCCTTACCGACCATGAAGAGCATGAGGCGAGCGACCTCATGATGATGGGCGAACGGAAACTGGCGTAGACAATGACGAAGATATTTGAAGGCAAGATTGCGCTGGTAACTGGCGCAAGTCGCGGGATCGGCGCGGCAACCGCAACCGCATTGGCTGCACAAGGCGCGCATGTCATTCTGACCTCGCGGACCGCCAAAGACCTTGAAGCCGTCGAAGATGCGATATTTGACGCTGGTGGCAGTGCAACAATTGCGCCGCTTGATTTGACCGATGGCGACAGCATAGCCCGCTTGGCCGCCGCAGTCGCCGAGCGTTGGGGCAAACTCGACATCCTCGTCCTGAATGCAGCCATGCTTGGCACGTTAAGCCCGGTGTCTGCAATTGATGGCGTAGAGTTAGCGCGTTTGTTCACCCTGAACGTTACAGCGCAACAAGTGATGATCGCTTCATTCGACGCCCTGTTGCGCAAAAGCGACTCTGGCCGATTGGTTGCGCTGACGTCCTCCGTCGGTTCGAGCCCACGCGCATTTTGGGGCGCGTATGGCGCATCTAAGGCAGCGCTGGAAAACTTGGTCGACAGCTATGGCGACGAGGTCAGGAACCTCTCACAAGTGCGTACCGCGATCGTCGACCCGGGCCGCACACGTACCGCAATGCGCGCGAAAGCCTATCCGGGAGAGGACCCGTCAACGGTCAAGGAGCCTGCAGTCGTCGCCGATGCGATTTTGGCGCTGCTGCAAAGCGAGTTCGCGACAGGGCATCGGTTGGTGGTTGAAGGGTAGATGCTCGATGCCTTAGGTAAGGGAAACGGGGCCCCATCGATCTCGTCACCCTGATCTCGTTTGAGGGTCTTACTTTCTCGACATTTCCTGAACTAAGATCCTGAAACGAGTTCAGGATGACGCCGCTTGACGAAATGTGCTGGGCCTACCCCTTCACCACTTCATGCGCTTTCAACGCACGTTCCCGCGCGGCTTTATGACCAATGATTTTGCGTGGGTAATTTTTCGGACGCGCGCCATATTCATCCGGGTCGTGGATATAGGGCTCACGCAACTCCGCCAGTTCGGGCACCCATTCGCGGATATAGCGCGCCGCGTCGAATTTCTCCGATTGCGATAGCGGCGCCATGATGCGCACGAACATGTTGCTGTCGACGCCCGTCCCGGCGGTCCACTGCCAATTGACGCTGTTGCTCCCATAATCAGCATCAACCAGCGTATCCCAAAACCACTTCTCGCCTTCGCGCCAGTCAATAAGCAGATGCTTGATCAGGAACGATGCGGTAATCATCCGCACACGATTGTGTATCCACCCGGTCGCCCACAACTGCCGCATTCCGGCATCGACGATGGGATAGCCCGTCCGCCCCTTGGTCCACGCCTCGAAATCCGCCTCAGCCGCTGGATCCGATAGGTCGCGCCACGGAAACCTGTCGAAAGTATCGCGCGCGTTCTTGCTGCCATATCCGGGCATTTGGACGATGACATTTTGCGAATAATCTCGCCAGACCAGTTCTTTCAGGAACACATCAACTGACCCACCTTGATCCATCGTCGCGTGCCAACAAGCGGCGGGCGAAATCTCGCCAAAATGCAGATGCGGGGAGAGAAAGGATGAACCTTCTACCGACGGCAGATTGCGTTTTTCGTCATAATATTTGGCTTTGTCGACAAACGCCTCCAACCGAGCGTTGGCCCCGGCCTCACCCGGCGTCCACATGCCTGCCATGCCACCCGACCAATCGGGCTTAGTCGGTAGCAAATGCCACGCAGACAGGTTGTCACTATCAGGCCAACTACCCGGCACCGCAATGACAGTCGGCGGTGCGAGAGAAACGGGTGGCGGCATATGCTGCCACAAAGCGCGCATGAACGGGGTGTATATCTTATACTGACCACCGCTGCCGGTCGTTACGCTTCCCGCGGGCAGCAGATAATTGCCATCATGGCAGACAAAAGAGCAGTCGGCGGCCAAGCCGCTCGCTACTGCTTTCTCCGCATTGCGCCACCAAGGCTCATAATGGCGAATGCAATGAATCGCCGATGCGCCGGTCTCTTCGGCCAATGCGCATAAAATGTCGTCCGACTTGCCGGCCCGCAGGATCAACTTCGAACCCAACGCCTGCAGGTCGGCATCAAGCGCAGTCAGGCTATGGTGCAACCACCAACGGGAGGCTGCGCCCATCTTGCGATGCTTCGGCGTGTCATCGTCGAGGATGTAGACCGGAATGATCGGCGCGCCACTCGCAGCCGCCGCCGCCAATGCGGATTGATCGGCAAGCCTCAAGTCGCGGCGAAACCAGAGGATGACTGGAGCCGTCATTTGCTTACGTCTCCGATCGGAAAGGTCATGGAAAATCGATCACCAACCATGGGGTCGGCAAAGCGCTGGTCGGATATTCGCAAACTACGTTTGTTGCCTTCATCTACAATCTGCGCAACCGGCATGCGTGACCAGAACAATAAGGGCGACTGCTCAACGACATTAGCCGCAAACGCCTTCTTATCCTCCACGCCCATATAATGCGCTCGCACATTTTCATCGACGCGCACATCGTTGAACACGGTATAACTGCCCTGCCCGTAATGGCTGTCGTCCCGCCACAGCATTTCGCGCCTCCAGAATTGAACAGGAACCGGGTTGGCAACCACCAAAGCTGGAACGAGATCATGCTTTTGCTGCACGGTCTGTGCCGTCAATTGTTCTGCGCGGCCAGTGATGAGGCCATTGGCCAATATGTAGGCACCGATTGCTGCGAAGCTAACGAAAGCAGGCGCGCGCCAAGTCGAAGTGCCACTGCGTTCACGACGCCGCGAAACCCAAACGCCAGCGATCAGGGCTGCCCACAACCATATGTCGATGATGAACAATGTGTCGCCATAGAACCACTGGCTGGAAAATGGCTCCAACAAGCGGATGCCATAACTGTTAAACCAATCAAACAAGGGGTGACTTAAGCAACCTATATAAGCCAATGTGAGCAGCCAGCCTTTATGCACCGGCAATCGATTTTCCGGCCTTTTCCCGCGCTTTGTTTGCCAGCGGTCAAACCACAACATGATGCTCCAAAGCATCAGGGGAAGGACAAGCATCGCGATTGGTCCATGCGTCAGCCCACGCCGCAGCGCGAGATGCTCTTGCCCACCAAGCAAGGTCGCCACGGCATCAATGTCAGGAATGTTCGCCGCGATAATCAGCGTCGGCATCGCAAGGCCTGTTTTCCGCTTCAAACCCATCTGGCCGATGAGCGCGCCGACAAGGCTATGTGTGAGATTGTCCATAGGATTGCGCTGACGGAATAGCAGCGCGAAGGCAATACGGCGTTATCGCTATCAATGATTTCGTTCACGCAGAGAGACGGAGGGGATTACGCCGATTAAGCGCCATCAATTATGACGGAACGTTCAAATAACCGTTCGCATCGAGCTTTGTCGAAATGCAGGGAGACCATGTGCGCATGATAGGTGTCTCGACTATGCTCGACACGAACAGGACAGGTCCTTCTATTTTTCGTGTCTTCGTGCGAACCAAATACCGGCGCCTCAGCAACCCCTGCGTCTCTGCGTGCAAAACCCCTAAGTCTCCGGATGCCCATCCTCAACGGTCCACGTCTGCCCCTTGGCGAGGAGCTTGCCGAGGTCCGCTGTCTTACCTGCGCTCGCGGACTCGTTTTGTGCGATGACAACATCATTGAACGTCGGGCGCGGGTCGTCATATAACACGCCAAGTGCCATGGGAAATTCACCGAAGGGCATTTCCACCAGCATATGTGCAAGTGACCGGTTGGTCACGTCATGGACGAGCACGCCTGCACCCTGCCAATCGCCTTCAACGACATCGACCACCTTCAACGTCAACGCGACGCTATCAAGCGCTATGCCCTTTGTGCCGCCCGACTTGTCGCTGCCAAAAAGCATGGGCTCGCCATTGCGCACCCACAATTGATGCCCTTCAGCGCCCTTCGGCGTAGCGAACTCTTCAAACACGTCCTTGTTATAGACGATGCAGTTCTGGAAGATTTCGATGAACGCCGCGCCGCGATGGGCATGGGCGGCCTTAAGCACCTCGGGGAGGTTCTTCGATATGTCGAACCCGCGCGCCACAAAACGAGCACCTGAACCCAGTGCAAAGGCGCATGGCGTCGCGGGCCGGTCAACCGACCCATAAGGGGTCGATGGGCTGTTGGTACCGATACGGCTGGTCGGTGAATATTGCCCCTTGGTCAGGCCGTAAATCTCGTTGTTGAACAGCATGATTTGGCAATCAAGATTGCGGCGCAGCAAGTGCATCGTGTGGTTGCCGCCAATCGACAGCGCATCGCCATCGCCCGTGATGATCCAGACATCCAGGTCGGGATTGGCAAGCTTTACGCCTGTTGCCACCGCTGGCGCACGGCCATGAATGGTGTGAAAGCCATAGGTTTCCATATAATATGGGAAACGCGAGGAACAGCCGATGCCGCTGATGAACACAGTGTTTTCTGGCGTAGCGCCGATTTCAGGCATGGTGCGCTGCACCGCCTTCAAGATCGCATAGTCGCCGCAACCAGGGCACCAGCGGACCTCTTGGTCGGTTTCCCAATCCTTTGGCGTGGTGGCTTTAACGGGGGTCATATCGTTCATGGCGTTTCCTTAATAGGGCAACAACGCTTGCGCGTCAGCCCAAAGCACTCTCAATCGCGGCTTCAATTTCAGCGATGGTAAATGGTTGGCCAGAGACCTTGTTCACAGGGCGAGCATCCACAAGAAACTGGTCACGCAATATGGTCTTTAACTGTCCAGTGTTCATTTCAGGCACAATCATACGGTCAAAACTCTTGAGCAATTCAGCCATATTCTTGGGCATCGGCCAGATGTGGCGGATATGCACATGGGCCACGTCCATGCCTTCTGCGCGCTTGCGGCGGACCGCCTGCTTTATGGGTCCGTAAGTTGAACCCCAGCCAACGACAGCAAGCTTTGCGCCTGCGGCACCCTGCTCGACAATCTGGTCAGGGATACTGTCGGCCACATTGTTCACCTTGGACGAACGGATGTCGGTCATTGCCTGATGGTTGGCAGGGCCGTAGTTGATGTGGCCTGTGTCGACCTCTTTTTCGATGCCGCCAATGCGGTGCAGCAGACCGGGCGTGCCGGGTTTCACCCAAGGGCGCTTCAATTTATGGTCGCGCGCGTAAGGCTTAAATCCGCCCTCTGGGACGCTCTCCAAAAACTCGACGGGGAAAGGCTTATATTCTTCCAGATCCGGCACCATCCAAGGTTCAGCGGCGTTGGCAATATACCCGTCTGTGAGCAGCATGACCGGGGTCATATACTCAACCGCAATGCGGACAGCTTCCACCGCACAATCGAAGCAATCGACCGGCGAGCGCGCGGCAATCACCGGCATTGGTGCATCACCGTTGCGACCATAAACCGCTTGATAGAGATCGGACTGCTCGGTCTTGGTCGGAAGGCCCGTCGAAGGTCCGCCACGCTGGCTGTTGACGATGACAAGCGGAAGCTCGGTCATGATAGCAAGGCCCATGGCCTCACCCTTCAAGGCGATGCCGGGACCGGATGAACTGGTCACACCCAACTGTCCGGCGTAGCTTGCGCCGATGGCTGAACAGATCGCGGCAATCTCGTCCTCGGCCTGAAAAGTGGTGATCCCATATTCTTTCAAGCGGCTGAGGTGATGCAATATCGCCGACGCTGGCGTGATTGGATAGCCGCCGAAGAACATCTTCAACCCAGCAAGCTGCGCGCCCGCCACCAGACCGTAAGAGATTGACTCCGCTCCTGTCACAGTGCGGTACAGCCCCGCAGGTGCAGGCGCAGCATCTACATGATATTGCTTTAATGGTCCGGCAAGCTCTGCGGTCTCGCCATAGGCATGGCCGGCATTCAGAGCGGCAATATTGGCATCGGCCAAAACCTGATTTTTCGCGAACTTCGCGTTCAACCAATTGATAATCGGCTGACGATCGCGGTCGAACATCCACAAGGCAAGGCCGAGCGTCCACATATTCTTGCAACGCAACGCGTCTTTATTGCCCATGCCAAACGGCTTGACGGCTTCAAGCGTCAGCGCGCTGATGTCGAATGCAAGCACCTGCCATTTGGCCAAGCTTCCATCTTCAAACGGGTTGCTGGTGTATTTAGCTTTATCAAGGTTACGCTGGTTGAATTCGCCCGTATCCGCGATAATCAAACCGCCTTCACGCAAAGACCCGACATTGGTTTTCAGCGCTGCAGGGTTCATCGCAATCAGCACATCGGGCTGGTCGCCAGCGGTGTCGATGGCTGAGGAGCCGAAGTTGATCTGAAATGCGGACACACCGAATAGCGTGCCGATAGGCGCGCGGATTTCAGCCGGAAAATCAGGGAAGGTCGCAAAGTCATTGCCAGCAAGCGCCGACGACAAAGTGAACTGGCCACCGGTCAACTGCATCCCGTCGCCACTGTCTCCAGCGAAGCGGACAACAACCGCGTCGCTCTGCACCGGCACATGCGTGTCTGAAGTATCGTTTTTGAATGCTGTGGCCATTCGTTTCATCCGTCTTTAAATGCAACTTTAATACAAATTCGCCTAATCTTATTCGTGTTGCACTGCAATGTTAGAAAATGTTTGATTGGTCGTAATTACGGTTCGTTACCCAATATACTGGACCTGTCTCCTTCGCCGACCTATTAGCCGCTGAAGATGGAGATTGAGATGACCGAGACCGCCCCTTTTGTCCGCCCAGATGTGGCCTTGTTCCTGCAATTTTTGAATGCGGTGCCCGGACCGAAATTCTGGGAGGTTTCCGCCGATGAGGCACGGGCGATTACCGCTGCCATGCGCGATGTCGCCGATGCTCCGGTGGGCGAACTTGCGGTTATTCGAGACATTGAAATTCCCGGCCCTGTAGGAATAATCCCTGCCCGCCTATATGACAGCCGCAGCGACCGTGGGGCCGGCCCGGTCATGGTATTCTACCATGGCGGCGGTTTCGTGATTGGCAGTCTTTACACCTATGAGCCATATTGCGCCGAAGTCGCGCGCTTGCTTGACCTACCGGTCATCTCTATCGACTATCGTCTATCGCCGGAATATCCGTTTCCAGCCCCTGCCGAGGATTGCGAAGCCGCAACCCGCTGGATTGCGACCAGCCCGGCGGAACTGGGCCTGGAGGTGACTGGTCTTATCACATCTGGCGATAGTGCGGGCGGCAATCTGACGATCGTCACGACGATGGCCCTGCGCGATAATCCCGCTGCCGTGCCTGTATTGGTCCAGTTCCCCATCTATCCCGTCGTCACGCTAGATCCCAATTGGCCGAGCATGCGCGAATTCGCCAATGGCTATTTGCTGACGGACGAGGCCATGGCGTTTTTCAGCGAAGGCCATGCGGCATCACCGGGGGACTATCGTTCCGAACCACTCAACTTCCCGCAGGAAGGCATGCCAGCAAGTCTTGTCACCACTGCCAGCCTTGACCCCTTGCGTGATCAGGGGCAGGCTTATGTTGAGAAATTGAAGCAAGCTGGCGTCCGCGTTGAACATATCAGAGCCGATGGCAACATCCACGGCCATATCAACATTCGTCAAGCCATTCCTTCGGTTCAAGCTGACGTGGAAGGCTATATTACGGCGTTGAAGGCGTTGCTCGCTGACGTGACCAAATCTGCATGACCGCCACATTTGAAGACCTTCCCTACCGCCCTTGCGCGGGCATTATGCTCGCCAACACCCAAGGAAAGATTTTTGTTGGCCAGCGTTTGGATAGGCCCCAAGGCACCGACGCATGGCAAATGCCGCAAGGCGGCATTGACGATGGCGAAGACGCCCAAGCCGCTGCTTTGCGGGAGCTGTTCGAAGAAACCGGCGTACGCGCCGATCTGGTCGATATTCTGGCGCGCAGCCGAGAAGAACATTTTTATGATTTGCCGGACGATATGATCGGGCGCATTTGGAAGGGCAAATATCGCGGCCAGCGGCAGATGTGGTTTCTCATGCGTTTCAAAGGCACCAATACCGACATCAACATTGAGACCGAGCACCAGGAATTTGCCAGCTGGCAATGGATTGATGCCCCAATGTTGCCACAAGTAATCGTGCCGTTCAAAAAGCGGCTGTACGAAAATATTCTCGCCGAATTTGCCGACCTGATTTAGGCCGACTGTCGGCGGTCAGTTTGCCTTAGGCTCCGGCGTTGCGCCCAAAGTCGCCTTCAGGTCAACAGCACTTGCCTGTGCCTGCTGCTTCTGAGACGCCATGTCTATGGCCAGCGAAAGTCTCTCTGCGGGCGCACAATTGGCCCGGCACAGTGTTTTCAGCCGCGCGATATTCTTCCGGGCCTGCTCCAACGCACCTTTTGAAATGAACGCATCGGCCTGCTCGCTCAGTGCGATTTGGTCATTCGGTTCAAGCTCAAGCGCTTCTTTGTAGAAGCCGATCGCCTTGCCATTCAGTTTTTGCGTTGTCGCCACACGCGCCATGGCGACATAAGCAGCGCGGTTTCGGGGGTCTACAGCAAGCGCGGATTCATACCAGCCAAGTGCACTGTCCAACCGGCCAGCGCTTGCCTCTTGATCCCCGGTTTTTATTAGCGCGACCGAACGCGCATCAATATTATTATTCGACTGCCCGCTTATGCTAACGCTCGACATGACGGCAAGTGTAAGTGACAGGGCAATGGCCGCGGGAGAAAAGCGCATAAATGTTATCCAAATATTTTCGACCCGCGACGCTATCACAGCTTTTGGAGCCTCGCGAAGAAAAATCCGTCGCTGCCATCATGTAAAGGGGTCAGCAACACGCCGTCACCATCTGGGCGGCCCATCGCCACGCCGGTTTCCACAGCGCGCCAGCCATTATGCGATTTCAAAAATGCTGCCACTTGCCCCTTGCCCTCATTTTCGATGAGCGAGCATACCGCATATACCAAATGCCCGCCCCGCGCGACCATTTCTGAACCGATGTCCAGAAGCTTCGCTTGTTCATCGATAACGCGCTTTAACCGCGCAGCATCCAAACGCCATCGGGTTTCTGGGTTCCGCCGCCACGTACCGCTGCCTGAGCAAGGCGCATCGATAAGAACGAGGTCGCAGCCCCCCTTAAGATCGGACAACATCTCTTTTTCTTTATTGGGATTAAGCAACCGTGTTTCGACATTCGTTGCCCCTGCCCGCGCCGCTCGCGGCTTCAACTGGTCAAGACGGTTGCGGTTGGTGTCCGTGGCGACCAAGCGGCCATGGTTACGCATCGCAGCAGCCAGGGCCAGCGTCTTGCCGCCCGCACCAGCGCAGAGGTCAAGCACTGTGCCAAGCCCCTTTGCCTGACAAGCTTCGACAATAAGCTGGCTGCCCAAGTCCTGTATTTCGACCTGTCCGCTTTCGACAGCAGGATGGCTATCAATCGCCGTACCGCCGGGGAGACGCAGCGCAAAATCAAGCGCTGGCAGAACTTCCGCCTCGGGCAGCAAGGCGGCTACCTCCTCACGGCGCGCCTTCAGTGCGTTTACGCGCAAGTCCATGGGTGCACGGTCAAGCAAAGACACTTGCTCAATTTCATCAATATGGGAGGAAAACAGCGGCTTTATCCATTTAGGCAAAGCGCCACCCGTTGAGCGTGCTTCTGCTGCATCAATGACGGCCGGGCCATAATCGCTGCCGTCGAACAAAGCGGCCAGTTCCGGATCAGCATCCGCCATCGCGGCAAAGGCCGAACGGGCGGTCGCCGGCCGTTTGCCAAAGCGCCTTATCACGCCCCACGCCAAATCACGAACAGCTCGGCGGTCCTTTGACCCCGCATAGCGGCGCTCAGCGAAAAAGCGTTTGGCAATCTGGTCAGCAGACGCACCGCCATCGCGGGCTGCAAGTATGATTTGATCAACCAGCTCAATGGCCGATTGCAGGCGCGCAGCGGGCCTCATGTCTTAACGCGTCGGATAATTGGGTGCTTCGCGTGTGATTGTAACGTCATGAACATGGCTTTCCCGTAATCCGGCGTTGGTGATGCGCACAAACTGCGCGCGTTCCTGAAGGTCGGCGATGGTGCGCGAACCTGTATACCCCATGGCGGCCTTCACGCCGCCCACAAGCTGGTGAATGACATCGCGCGCTGGCCCCTTGAAAGGAACCTGCCCCTCAATGCCTTCCGGGACAAGCTTTAGCTGATCTTTGATGTCCTGCTGAAAATAGCGGTCGGCGGAGCCACGGGCCATCGCCCCAACGCTGCCCATACCGCGATAGCTTTTGTACGCACGCCCCTGATATAGAAATGTCTCGCCCGGGGCCTCTTCAGTGCCCGCCAGAAGCGAACCGACCATCACAGACGATGCACCGGCGGCAAGCGCCTTGGCAAGATCGCCAGAAGTCCGCAATCCGCCATCCGCAATCACGGGAATGCCGGACTTTGCGGCCTCGGCAGCGGCTTCCATCACCGCAGTCAATTGCGGCACACCTACACCAGCTACGACGCGGGTGGTGCAAATCGAGCCTGGACCAATCCCGACCTTAATGCCATCGGCGCCAGCGTCGATGAGCGCGCGGGTGGCCGCAGCAGTGGCGACATTGCCGGCGACAACCTGAACCTCGGGCGCCATCCGCTTGATTTCGGCAACTGCGGCGGCAACCATCGCGCTATGCCCATGTGCGGTATCCACAACAATCAGGTCGCACTCTGCGTCAATCAATGCCTTTGTGTAAGCCAGTCCCTTTTCACCTACTGTGGTCGCGGCAGCAACGCGCAACCGACCGGATCCATCCTTGGTCGCATTGGGGTAGAGAACGGCTTTCTCGATGTCCTTGACGGTAATTAGGCCAATGCAATGATAGGCATCGTCCACAACCAGAAGCTTTTCAATCCGGCGTTGATGAAGCAAGCGCCGCGCTTCTTCCTGAGTGACTGACGCAGACACAGTTGCCAGATTTTCATGCGTCATAAGCTCGGACACGCGCTGCGCCGGATTTTCGGCAAAGCGAACATCACGGTTGGTCAAGATACCAGCCAGCTTACCGCTCGCCTCAACGACAGGAATACCCGAAATCGCGTTCGCCAACATCAACGCCTGCGCATCAGCCAAAGTGGCATCGGGAGCGATGGTGATTGGGTTCACAACCATACCGCTTTCAAAGCGTTTGACCTGACGCACAGCGGCACATTGTTCTTCAATGCTTAAGTTGCGGTGCAAAACGCCAATGCCGCCTAGCTGCGCCATGACGATGGCCATGCGCGCTTCGGTCACCGTGTCCATGGCCGAAGACAGTACCGGAATATTCAACGAAATGCTTTTCGTAAGCCGAGTGCGCGTGTCCGCTTGGCTTGGCAAAATGTCGGACGCACCGGGCTGCAACAGCACGTCGTCAAATGTCAGACCGAGGGGAATTTCTTTCATGGTGCCACCGCTTTAAGCTTTGATTCGTGGCGGCCCATGTAAACAGTAACCCTTTTATTCGCCAGCCTTCTTAGATTTATATTTTCGCGTGTCGGCAAAGTGGCGGCCAAGTGCAATATGTAGGTCGGCATCTTCTGCTGCGCCGCCAAGTTCGGTGCTGTCGGTCAACTCATCATTGGGGCCGTGATAATCGCTGCCCAAGAATTTCTGCATCAAATTCAAATCAGCGAACGATCCACCCACCATTAACGCCGGAACCCCTTTTTGCGTCAGCGCCCAACCGTCCTGCCGCTGAATGAAGGCATTGGCATCAGTCGAACTTTCAATCGCACGGCCTGTCTTTTTGGCAACCGCCTCAACCGCCGCATCTAGTGGCGTTGTGCCCCGGCCGATTATGGCGACCTTCGCCCCGCGTTGCGCAATGGCGATGGTGTCGACGTTGAGAGAAAGGACGATCTCGTCAAGCGGCACCACTGGTTTTTCAGCAAAGGCGTAAGCACCAAGCAAGCCGCTTTCCTCCGCCGTGGTCGCGACAAAATAAATGTCGCGATCATGTTTCTTTTTCGCCAATGCCTCGGCTACTTCGTTCATTACTGCAATGCCACTGGCATTATCGACGGCACCATTGCAAATGCGATCGGGCGCGTCCTCTGGCCCACAAATACCCAGATGGTCCCAATGCCCCATAAACAATAGCGCACCGCTGTTCTTTTTGCGGCCAGATATTTTGCCAATCACGTTGGAGCTGTTGAAGCGATAAACATCCGTCTTGACGTCCAGGTCGGCGTCAATCCCAAGCATTTCGCCTGCATAATCCGCCTGTTTTGCGTTGGTGCGCAATTTGTCCCAATCTTGACCTGCCGCCGTTACTAATCCGACTGCGAACTCGGTACTGACGGCACCTTCCAAAAGCGCACGCTTTTCACGGCTTTCCAACGCAATTGGTCGAGACAACAACAACCGGCGCAACGTGGGCCAATTGCCCTTGCTGTCGCCCACAAAAATAACAGCTTCCGCGCCCGCGGCGATCAACGCCTCACGGCGCGCACGGGGCGATTTCATATTGTCGGGCACATTTTCGGCATCAAACAGGACAAAAGCTGCTTTACCCGCCACATCAGCTGCAACTGTTCCGTCACTTTTCACTCCAGAGCCCGTGAACACCAATGGCAGCCCCCTGCGCGCATAATCTGCCTGCTGGCCGATCAGGATGATGTCTTCCGACGCGATGCGCAGTTTCCTGCCTTTGGCAGTAAAGGTATATTTGGCATTACCCTGCCCGCGCTGAACCAAGGGAACAGCGTCAAACCAGCTGCCGTCCGCCGCGGCAGGTTGCAGCCCCGCTTTTGCCCAGGCTTTGGCTATGTACTGAATCGTCTTTGCTTCGCCTTCAGTACCAGGTTTGCGACCTTCAAACTCATCGCTTGCAAGTATCTCGATATGGCCGCGCAAGTCCGCCTCTGTCACGCCCTTGGCCAATACCGGACCCGACACCAGCGAAGCAGCGCTGACAAAAAAGGCTAATTGGGAAAGACGCATATTTATCGCTCCGGACTAAGACACGACGTCACCCATCGCATGTCGGGAACGTTCTATCGTCAATTTTGCTTGCTCTACATGCATCGATTCAATCATGCGACCCTTAAATCGCTGCGCTCCACCTCTGTTCGCCGCAATTAGCTCTTGTGCCTCGGCAACTGCTGTGGAGTCTGGTCCAAAGGCTTGATTGGCCATGATAATCTGGTTCGGGTGGATTAGCGTTTTTCCGGTAAAACCGTAAACAGCGCCCTGTCGGCACTCGGCGGCAAACCCGCTCATGTCATCGAGCCGGTTGCACACACCGTCAAAACGTGGCTTTCCGGAGACAGCAGCTGCGATGACAATGGTTTGGAGCGCCAGTTCCAAACCCTCACGATTTGGCCCCGGACGAATGCCAGTTTCGGCCGCTATATCGTTAGTCCCTGCGATCAGCCCAGCGACCGAAGGATGCGCAGCAATATCGCGCGCAGCATATAGGCCGGATGGCGTTTCGATCATCGCCAACGCAGGCTTGCCACAATCTGGAATGTCACCGGGCGCTTCTACCTTTGGCAGTACAATTAGATCGGCGCTGCTTGTCGAAAGCGCTTGAATGTCTGCGACGTGATGGCTGCTATCCAGGCCATTTGCCCGGATAGCCAAAATTTTGCCTGGCAAACCTGTCGCGACATAATTGAGAGCAACCGCGCGCGCTTCGGCCTTGTGCTCATTGGGCACGGCATCCTCAAGGTCGATGATAAGCATGTCGACATCCAGCCCGCGCGCCTTATCCAGTGCTCGCGCATTGGAAGCAGGCACATAAAGTGCAGAGCGGACAAACCTTAATTGCTGCAGAATGTCCATTTTTTCGTCCCCCTTGCTCGATAAAGTCGCGACGGAAAGCCTTTTTACGCCGCGCGCCCCCATAGCCGCCACGTAACACGCAGCAATTGCTGGCTGATCCATCCGATTTTGCTTGCAACCAAAGCATAATCCAACACAATCTGTGTCACGTCAAACGGGAGGACTTTTATGGAATATTTTTTCGGCCTGCTTGCCCTGATCGTTATCATCTTTGTGATGATGGGTGTGACGGTAGTTCAGCAAGGGTTTGTCTACACTATTGAACGCTTTGGTCGATATACATTTGCAGCCCAGCCTGGCCTGACCATCATCATCCCGTTCTTTGACCGTGTCGGCCGGAAGGTCAATGTCATGGAGCAAGTCCTCGACATTCCGGGGCAGGAAATCATCACCAAGGACAACGCCATGGTTGGAGTGGACGCCGTTGTGTTCTTCCAAGTACTGGACGCTGCCAAGGCTGCGTACGAAGTCTCCGACCTGTACAACGCCATCATGCAGATTACGACGACCAACCTGCGAACCGTTATGGGCAGCATGGATCTCGACGAAACCTTGTCAAAACGCGACGACATCAATGGCCGCCTGCTTTCGGTGGTGGACCACGCAACGAGCCTGTGGGGCGTGAAGATTACCCGCGTTGAGGTGAAGGACATTCGCCCGCCGGCGGATATTTCTAACGCCATGGCACGGCAAATGAAGGCAGAGCGCGAGAAGCGTGCGCAAATCCTGGAAGCCGAAGGCCTGCGTGCCGCCGAAATCCTGCGTGCCGAAGGCGAAAAGCAAAGCCAGATTCTGCAAGCCGAAGGGCGCAAAGAAGCCGCCTTCCGCGATGCCGAGGCCCGTGAGCGTGAAGCGGAAGCAGAAGCCAAGGCAACTGTCATGGTGTCCGAATCCATCGCGTCATCGGGCACGCAGGCGCTGAATTACTTCATCGCGCAGAAATACACCGAAGCAATCAGCCAGTTTGCGACGTCGCCAAACGCCAAGACCATATTGTTCCCGGTTGAGGCCACACAGTTGATCGGCACGCTTGGCGGCATTGGAGAGCTAGCGAAAGAGGCGCTGGCTCCAAAGGACAAGTGAGCGCATATGTGCAAACAACTGGATGATAGTCCACCAGTTTATCGTTGATATAGATTAGCGGCGGAAAGTAACAAAATGGCAGAATGGCTCGACACGATATCCACCCACTGGTTCTGGCTTTCGCTTGGGCTGTTGTTGGGCGTGGCCGAAATGGTTGCGCCAGGGTTTTTTCTGATGTGGCTTGGCCTCGCTGCGCTAATTGTCGGGATTTTGGATTATTTCCTGCCCATCACCCTTGCCTATCAGGTCGCAATGTTCGCCATATTGTCTGTTCTTACCGTTTTTGCGGGCAAAAAATTCCTCCAGAAAAATCCGATCGAAACTGAAGACAATATGTTGAATGACCGCGGCGCACGCATGACAGGCGAAATTGTCACTGTGGTTGAGCCAATCACCAATGGCCATGGCCGCGTCAAAGTCGGCGACAGCGTCTGGAATGCTCGCGGCGTGGATGCTGACATGGGTGCGCGCGTGCGGGTCGTGGGCGCAGATGGCGCGGTGCTTTTGGTGGAAGTTGTTTAGGTTCATCACATGAAGGCTTCGATTCTGCATCCCAGGTAGTTTCGTCGCTGGATGGAACCCATTGATTTCTAGAACGTTCAAATGAGGCGGCGGCATGAAGTGCTGTGGCAAATCTAAATCTTTGCCCGATAGAAATTCGACCGGGCAAAATCTGGGAGAGAATCATGGGCATTTTCAGCAGTATTAAAGACGCGATTTTTGGCAAAAAGGCAGTTGCCGCGACACCAAAGGCGCCACCCGTCTCACCAACGCCAGTTGTTGCATCGGCTCCGCAGCCAGTGCCAACACAGGCAGTGACCGACATTGACGTGATCGCAAATCTTGAGGCAATCGACGCGAGTGACGGTCGCAATTTAAACTGGCGGACCTCCATTGTCGATTTGATGAAAATGCTCGGCATGGAAAGCTCACTTCAGGAGCGCAAGGACTTGGCGATGGAGCTTGGCTATACCGGCGAACTGGAAGGCAGCGCCGAAATGAACATGTGGCTGCACAAGGCCGTAATGCGCGAATTGGCGAAAAATGGTGGCAAAGTTCCTGCAGAGTTGCTGGATTAACAACCCTGAGTGATATCATTTTAAATTCAGCCAAGGCAGGTGAGGTCGGGCTCAACAAAGGCCCGCCGCGCCTGCGCTGACAACAATAGCTCTCTTGTATAAAACCGAAGCGGCCAATCGCGCTTTCCTCGCTCTGATAACAAAAGCGCGTTGACCGCTTCATAGAGCGGCCGATCGTTCACTGCTTCCGCCAGATGGGCTTTCACCCCTGCAATGTACACTTGTGTAATCGTTTCGTGATAACCCTGCGTATCGTCATTAACTCCGCCAACGGACACGTTGTAGGCGGCGATGATTGAAGGCAACTCGCGGTGAATGTCGATGTCTGTTCTGTCACGCACAAGCCAAGTGCACGCCGCCAAATGTGCCTCGTGCGTCCACGCTTCGCGCGGTAGAGTAGCCGAAAGTAAGCCTTCGCCGATTGCAACAATCGACGCGTCATCGTGAAATAACCGAACTTCGAACGTGGACATTATCCGGACTTTCAATTGGTCCGGCTATGTCCGGACGAATTACGCGGCCTTGGGTGCTGATTGCCTTACACCTTCATCGACATGCTCGGCAAATTGCGCGAAATTGTCGATGAACTGCTGAACCAGTTTTTGTGCAGTTACATCGTACTCTGCGCTGTCGGTCCATGCTGCACGAGGGTCAAGGATACCGCTGTCCACGCCGGGAGCTGCGACCGGGAATTCAAACCCGAAATTAGGGTCTTTCCTGAATTCAGCATTGTTCAAACTGCCGTCTAGTGCCGCGTTTAACAGTGCACGGGTGGCCTTGATCGGCATTCGGCTGATCCCAGGCATCGTCGCCTTGCCGCCAGTCCAGCCAGTGTTCACCAACCAGCATTGGACATTGCCCTTGGCAATACGCTCCTTCAGCAGATTGCCGTACACGCTTGGGTGGCGCGGCATGAACGGTGCACCAAAACAGGTGGAGAATGTCGCCTCCGGCTCGGTCACGCCGATTTCTGTCCCGGCAACGCGTGCTGTGTAGCCCGAAAGAAAGTGATACATCGCCTGATCAGGTGTCAAACGAGCGATCGGTGGCAATACGCCATAAGCATCCGCAGTAAGGAAAATAATCGTGTTAGGCACTGGGCCCATATTCTTTTCCGACGTATTCGGAATGAATTCGATGGGATATGATCCACGGCTGTTTTCGGCGAGGCTGTTGTCGTCGAAATCAAGTTCACGCGTTTCCGGATCGATCACGACATTTTCGAGCACTGTTCCAAAACGCTTGGTTGTGGCGAAAATCTCTGGTTCCGCATCGGCGGACAGGCGAATCATCTTGGCGTAACAGCCGCCTTCAAAGTTGAACACAGCGGTGTCAGACCATCCATGCTCGTCATCACCAATCAACGTCCGGCTGGCGTCGGCGGACAGTGTTGTCTTGCCAGTACCCGACAGACCGAAGAAGACTGCCGTGTGTCCATCGGCGCCGATATTGGCCGAACAATGCATAGGCATGACGCCCTTTACCGGCAAAAGATAATTGAGGATACCAAACACGGACTTCTTCATTTCGCCGGCATATGCTGTCCCACCAATCAGGATCAGCTTTTCCGTGAAATTCACTGCAATCACAGTCTCGCTGCGACAGCCATGTCGTGCGGGATCCGCGCGGAAACTTGGCAAGTCGATAATGGTATATTCGGGCTCAAAACTTGCCAACTCGTGCTGCGTAGGCCGCACCAGCAACGTGCGGATGAACAGGTTATGCCATGCAAATTCGTTGATCACGCGCACGTTCACGCGGTGCTCGGGCTGCGATCCGCCAAACAGATCAGCGACATACAATGTTTCTTTATGCCCAAGCGCCGCAATAAAATCTTCTTTCAACGCAGCAAAATGCGCTGGATCCATTGCGACATTGGTTTTACCCCACCAGATGCTGTTTTCGGTTTCGGCATCACGAACGATGAACTTGTCTTTGGCCGAACGTCCGGTGTGCGCACCGGTTTTCACCACCAGTGGGCCATCCTTTGCCAATTTGCCTTCGTTATTAGCCAGTGCAGCTTCGACCAATGGCGCAGTGCCCAAATTGCAGTGCAACGTCGCATCTGTCGCGAAACCCTGTTGCGCAAGTGAGATATTCAGTGGTGTCGACATTGGCTGCTCCGGCAAAAGTGGCGAATCTTGGGCATACGTATGCATTATGAAGTCGCCGCCGGTATACGATGCGTCCGATAAGGTCAAATACGGCAACCATGATTTTTACTCGGCAAACGTTATCCCCAGCTGCCTTTGCATCTGCAGAGCAATTCATTGAACCCGGAGGCCAGCCTCACTATAGTCGAATAATGAGCGCCAACATTGCCTTGGTTGATGACGACCGGAACATCCTGACATCTGTATCGATAGCGATGCAGGCGGAAGGATATGTGACTCGAATCTATTCCGACGGCGAAACCGCATTGAAAGCGTTGCTCGAAAACCCCGCCGATCTTGGCATTTTCGACATTAAGATGCCACGAATGGACGGGCTTGAACTGCTGCGACGATTGCGCGAAAAAAGCGATATGCCAGTCATCTTCCTTACATCAAAGGACGAGGAGTTGGACGAGGCGCTTGGTTTGGCCATGGGTGCAGACGATTATATCACCAAGCCATTTTCACAGCGTTTGTTGATTGCACGTGTGAAAGCCATCTTGCGACGGGCTACTTACGATAGAGCTGTTGTAAACGGCGAAATGGAGCCCGAACCGGAACCCATGATACGTGGGAAGCTGGAAATGGACCCGGCACGCCACCACGTCAAATGGGAAGGGCGGTCGTTGACGCTGACGGTGACTGAGTTCATGATTCTTGAGGCGTTGGCCAACCGTCCCGGCGTTGTGCGCACGCGCGACCAACTTATGGATGCCGCTTATCAAGACGATGTTTATGTCGATGACCGGACCATCGACAGCCACATCAAACGACTTCGCAGAAAATTCCGCGAGATTGATCCGGAATTTACTGCCATCGACACGCTTTATGGGGCCGGATATCGTTTCGCTGACAGCTGAGCCCGCTGATCTGCAGTTGGGATGGAGCCGGGGGTTATCGCTGACTGCCCGAATTCTTGCAGTGAACCTGTTCGTCTTGGCCTTGCTTGGCGCTGGATTGTTCTTCCTCGACAGCTATCGCGTGCGTTTGATCGCAGAGCGCGAACATGCTGCGCGCGTTCAAGCTACCTTCCTCGCATCAAGCTTGCCGCTAGTCGCCCCGGAAAGGCGAAGTTCGTATATTGCAAAATTTGGGCAGCTGAACCACTCGCGGATTCGCGTCTACGACCAAGCCGGCGCGAAAATACTGGATAGCTTTGCCGGTCTGTCGCCAACTTACATCTTTCGCGACCCCGCCAACGAGCCTTTGCGAAAAATCGCGGCACGCTGGATCGATGTCGTGTTCGATTTCCTTGTTGGTGCCCCCAAGCTGGAGCGATTTGTCGAGCCAGCGGACGATAAAAGCTCGGCATGGAGAGAAATTCGGGTCGCGACGCCTTCTAAGCCGGTGTCGATGGCGCGCTTTGCCCCCGACCTCACGCATATGATCAGCGCTGCGTCGACTTCGCGTGATAGACAGTTGACGGTGCTGACAACAGCGAATGAACGCGACATTCGCCTGTTTGTCCGGGCGGAGCGGTTTAACGTCGGCATGTTCTTTCTGTTTGCTATGGGAATCGGCGTTTTGCTCTCCGTGTTTCTTGCCCGCACAATCGTCCGCCCGTTGCGCCACCTTGCGCGCGCTGCAGTAAAAGTAAGGCTCGGGCGCGCGCAAGAGGTCACCGTACCGCGCCTGCCGTCACGCCGTGACGAGATTGGCATGTTGGCGCGCGCACTGTCTGACATGAGCATCGCTCTGCGCCAGCGTATCGACGCGACCGAAGCATTTGCCGCTGACGTCGCGCATGAGATTAAAAACCCTCTCGCATCTTTGCGATCAGCTCTTGATGGCGCAGAGCGGATAGAAGACCCCAAGTTGCGTAAACAATTGATGGATGTCGCAAAAGCCGATGTTCTCCGCATGGACCGGCTGATCAGCGATATCTCCGATGCAAGCCGTGTGGACTCGCAGCTGGCAAAAGCGAAGTTCGAACCATTCGACCTTGGCGATATGATCGAACAATTGCTTCAGGCGCGCGAGGACAGGGGAAGCGACAAAGACGTGAATATCGCCTTTGCACGACCGCGACGCAAAATCGCGACAGTCATGGGCGAAGACGTCCGCCTTGAACGGATGCTCACCAATTTAATCGATAATGCTGTATCGTTTTCGCCTGCAGGTTCCGTGGTCGAGATTTCCGCAACGCTTGCCGATGAGGAAGTCATTATAAGGATCAGCGACGAAGGACCTGGCGTGCCACCGCAGGAGCGCGAAGCTATCTTCCGTCGGTTCCACAGCGAACGGCCTGCGTCGGAGAATTTCGGCAAACATAGCGGGCTTGGCCTCGCCATCGCGCGAACAATTGTTGAAGGGCATCACGGACGAATAGCTGTGCGCGACCGAGTTGATGGCAAAGGCGGGGCATGCTTCGAAATCGCCCTGCCCTGCGCCGCCACGGCCACAAGCTGATGACAGACATTGTCCACGGCAGCGCGGTCGCCATCGGCGGCAACGGTTTATTGTTGCTTGGTCCATCCGGAAGCGGAAAATCTGACCTCGCGCTTCGCCTGATTGATCGCGGTGCAGTGCTGATAAGCGATGATATCGTGGTTGTTGAAACGCGCGACGACCTGCCCGTCCTTATCGCCGCACCCAACATTCTAGGCAAGATTGAAGTGCGCGGCGTCGGGATATACTCGATGGAATTCGTCCCTTCTGCACCCTTGCGACTGGTTGTGGTGTTCTCTGACAATTATGACCGCATGCCGCCGGAAGACCAACGAACCACTGTTTCGGGATTCTCAATTCCCGTCATTGCGCTGGATCCGTTTGAACCAAGCAGTGCCATCAAACTTGAATTGGCGATGAGGTCAGCGATTGACGCTGGGCTGCTGCCGGTGGCAAGGCGGACAGCCGCTGCACACGAAAGTTCGCCGTTTTGATCCAAAATACACTTTCCGAGCCACAAAAAATCCTGTTGATCACTGGTGTGTCAGGGGCGGGCAAAACCACGGTGCTTAAAACGCTTGAGGATCTGGGCTGGGAAACGGTTGACAATTTTCCCATCAAGCTGGCGGGACAATTGCTCAAAATTCCAGCGTCGGGCGGCGAAGATGGTCCCAATATTCCGCTCGCGCTAGGATTTGATAGCCGGACCCGAGGTTTCGATGCCGAGGCATTGATTCAGCAAATCAAAAAGCTTCAGAACCAACCCAATCTTGAGATACTTACATTGTTTCTCGACTGCGCTGGCGTTGAAATTGAGCGCCGCTACGCCGAAACCCGTCGCCGTCATCCTATGGCGCAGGATCGTCCCGCGATGGACGGCATTGCCATTGACCGAAACTTGATGGAGCCCTTTCGCCGTTGGGCGGAAACGGTGGTCGATACAAGCAAGCTGTCGGCGCATGATTTGCAGCAAGCCATTCGCGAACGGTTCACCAGCGAAACTTCGCCGCATTCGACGATCACCGTATCCAGCTTCGGTTTTTCGCGCGGTGTTCCCCACAATGCTGATCTGGTCTTTGACTTACGGTTTCTCCGCAACCCGCACTGGGACAGCGAATTGCGACCGATGACCGGAATGGACGCGGCGGTTGCCGAATATGTTTCCGCAGATCCGAAGTATGACGAGGCCATGCAGAAGATCCGCGATTTGCTGCGTTTCCTGCTGCCGCTCTACGACGCGCAGGGCAAGGCGTATATCAATATAGCTTTTGGGTGCACAGGTGGGCGTCACCGGTCGGTGCATGTTGCGGAAATATTTGGTAATTGGTTGCGCGAAGATGGCTTTGTGCTCACGGTTGCGCATCGCGATCTGACGTCAAGACCGATTGACGCGCTTGAGGAGCCTGCTAACGGCGCAAACAGAAATACGTCGCGACAGGACAATAAAAGCACATGATTGGTTTGATTTTAGTCACGCATGGTAAACTCGCGAACGAGTTTCTTGTCGCGCTTGAACATGTCGTTGGTCCGCAAAAGGACGTGGCCACGATCTGCATCGGACCCCATGATGACATGGAAGCGCGTCGTCACGAGATCGCAGCTGCCATCAAGCAGGTCGACACCGGCAAAGGGGTCATTATCCTCTCTGACCTGTTCGGCGGGACGCCATCCAATCTTGCTATATCGTTGCTCGACAGCGGCCGGGTCGAGGTCATCGCAGGTGTTAACTTGCCGATGCTCATCCGCTTGGACAGCGCCCGCAAAAATCTTGATGTGAAAGAAGCCGTAGCGGCTGCACGTGAAGCTGGTCGCAAGTATATCAGCGTCGCCTCCGAAGTGCTTGAGGCATCGCGATGACGCGGATCAGCCGCTCTGTCACCATCGTCAACATCAAGGGCCTCCACGCCCGCGCCAGCGCGAAATTCGTGACTTTCGTGAGCCGCCTGCCTGAAGGCATCAAGGTGCAGGTCGAGAAGGATGGTCAGTCGGTAACCGGAACCTCGATCATGGGGCTGATGATGCTGGGCGCAGCCAAAGGTAGCGAGATCATCATCCATGTCGAAGGCGATCAAGCCGAGCTTGCGCTAGATAAGCTGGTGGGACTTGTTGTTGACGGTTTCGGCGAAGACTGATGCGCCGTGAAATCACCGGATTTTCCAATCCGTTGTTAAAAGAGATCCGCGGGCTTCGGGAAAAGAAACTACGCAAGCGCGCTGGCCTTTTCCTTGCGGAGGGTTTGCGCATTATGACCGAAGCGCGGGAGGCTGGGTTCCTTCCTGAAATGCTGTTTCGCGTTAAAGACCGGCTGGTACATGATCTTGAAGTCATGCTGGAGGCAGAGGTTCTCGACAATGGCGGTGATGTCATCGAAACAAGCGCCGACATCATGGCGAAGCTGTCAGGCAAGGATAACGCGCAGGCCGTGGTCGGCGTTTATCGCGACCATGGAACCGATTTGGCTGATATAGACCGCAGCACCGCGCCAATATGGCTTGTGGCGCAATCCATGCGCGATCCCGGAAATCTCGGTACGATGTTGCGCACGGGTGATGCTGTTGGCGCAGGCGGACTTATTCTAATTGATGATTGCACTGACCCATTTTCCGTCGAATCCGTCCGCGCGAGCATGGGCGCGATCTTCACACAAAAGGTTGTTCAATGCCGGTGGGAGGAATTCACCGCTTGGTTGCGCGCAGGCGAAGGCCAATTGGTTGGCACGAGCCTACAAACGGATACCGATTACCAAGACGCCCGTTACAGCGCGCCATGCTTCATTTTGACGGGCAATGAGGCACAGGGCCTGCCCGACGGCTATGAAGCCGAATGCGACTTGCTCGTCAAAATGCCGATGCGGGGCAAGGCCGACAGCTTAAACGCTGCCGTAGCTACCGCGGTGATGGCTTATGAGGTCCTGAACCAGTTCAGGCACTCCGACGCAGGCCAACCAGCGACCCAGCTTTAAGCCTTATGCAGAGCCTTCGCGCTGATCGGCAATTGGCGGTGCGGTTTCACCGTGGCCATAGCGGGGCAGTGCTTCGACCAAGGGAACCTCTTCCAATTCGCGCTTGCCAGTTTCGATGTTCAGATCGGCGAACTTCCGGCCCGTTGAGATGACATTGCGTTCGAAGCTGCCGACAAACTTGTTGTAGTTATTGACCGCCGACGAAAGCCCGCTGCCAACCGACTTCAGATGCTGTGCCGCAACCGCAATCCGATCATACATTTCTTTGCCCAGCGCGCCGATTTGCTTCGCTTCGCGCGCCAGCCCTTCTTGACGCCAAACGCTAGCGACTGTTCGCGCAATTGCTACTAGGTTCGTAGGCGTGGCCAACAGCACCTTTTTATCAAAGGCGAAGTCCCACAATTGTGGATCATGCTCCAACGCCGCCGCGAGGAAATGCTCACCGGGGACAAACATGATGACATAATCGGGCGCTTCGGAAAACTGGTCCCAATAGGCCTTGCGCGACAAGCCATCTATGTGATTTTTCATCGATTGCGTGTGGCGCGTCATAGCGACCGCGCGGACGTCATCGTCCACTGAGGCAAACGCGTCCTGATAATCATTCAACGACACCTTGGCGTCAATCACCAAAGTACGCCCACCCGGCACATGGATCACCGCGTCGGGCCGCAGGCGCAGGCCGTCGCCGACGTCAATGCTCGTTTCCAGATCGAAATCGACATGTTCAGACAGACCGCAGCTTTCGAGGACGTTCTTCAACTGCTGCTCGCCCCAACGTCCGCGTGCCTTTGGCGCATTGCGCAAAGAGTTCATAAGGCCCGACGCGACGCTCGATACCCTTTCCTGCCCCAAGCGCATTTCGCCTATTAAGCCCTTCAGGTCACCATAAGCCTCGGTCCGGTCTTTCTCGATCTTGCCGACCTGCTCTTCATATGCTTTCAGCTTGTCGCCCACAGGACCAAGCAACTGCTTCAGCCGCTCCTCATTTTTCTCGCCTGCCTGATGGAACCGCTCATCGGCACGTTGCAAAAACGCGGCCTGCGCTTCCCCCAATAATTTCTGCCCAATTTCGCCAAATTGCGCCGACAAATTTTCCTTTGCGTCGCCAAGCGCCGCGATCTGTTCATCAAAGCTTCGCTCGCGTTCTTCCAGACTTGTTTCAAGCCGCGCCAAGCGGTCTTTCGCACTGTCGCGCTCCAGCACAACCTCATCCAGCATGGCCCGCAACTGGGCCATCGTTTCCGCTCCGGTTTTGCCAGCGCGGCCGCCGGCGAACCATCCAAGGGCTAGCCCCCCCAATAAGGCAAGCACTACAATGACAACGACTATCAACGGCTCCAACGGCCACCTCCCAAAAAAGAACGAAACTGGAACATAGCCCGTGCAGGGCGGAGGTCAAGTGGCTTCGGATTGGTTCCGTTGCGACTTCTTGACGCGGGCATAGCTCATCATGCTGAAGGGCAGCAGCCCGGCGTAAATGACGCCCGCGCCAATCAGTGCGACCCATGGAGCCGCCACCAAAGTGGCCGCAAACAAGCCAACCGCTGCAAGCGCCATGAAACGCAAACTGCGCCTCACCTTAATCGACGACCAGCTATAGGTCGCGACATTGGAAATCATCAACAGCGCGCACAACAACAACCATGGGGCAAGAAAACGATAATCGCGGACCCAGTCTGCTCCAGTTTCAAACCAAATCATCATCGGCAACAAAGCCAGAGCTGCACCAGGAGGCGACGGAACGCCCGTGTTAAAGCCAGCGGACTTATGCGGTTGGTTTTCGGTGTCGATCCGGGCGTTAAACCGCGCCAGACGAAGGGCCGCACACAGTACGAAGAACACCGATATGGTCCAGCCAAAGCGCGGCATGTCCTGCATGACCCACATATACATAACCAAGGCAGGAGTAGCCCCAAACGCGATCACGTCAGACAGCGAGTCCAATTCAGCGCCAAATCGGCTTTCGCCATTCAGCATCCGCGCAATGCGGCCGTCCATGGCGTCAAGCACGCCAGCAATTACGATAGCAGCTACAGCACTTTCCCAGCGCCCCTGCATCGCAAACCATGCACCCGACAATCCAGTGCACAGCGCAAGCGCAGTAACAGCGTTAGGCGCAAGTGCCCGCAAGGATATTCCAGGACGGGAGGAATGCGTTTCCATCAATGCGCGACGGCTATCAGATCCTGGTCAACGCCGATTTCAGCGAGAACCGTTTCACCAGCAACGCAACGCTGGCCCTTGATGACGCGCGACGACGTGCCATACGGCAAATATACGTCAACGCGGCTGCCAAAGCGGATCAGACCAACGCGCTGCCCATTGGCGACGCTATCGCCTTCCTTGACGAACGCGACGATGCGGCGCGCAACTAAGCCAGCAATCTGCGTAAAGCCGATGCGAACACCATCGCTGCGTTCCACAAGGAAATGCTGACGTTCATTTTCTTCGCTGGCCTTATCAAGATCAGCGTTGAGGAATTTGCCAGCAATATACACAACGCGCTTGATTGTTCCGCGGATTGGCGTGCGGTTGATGTGCACGTCGAATACACTCATGAAGATCGACACGCGAGTCATAGGCTGATCACCCAGACCATCTGGTCCGCGCAGTTCAAGCGGCGGCGGGACTTTTTCGATCAATGTCACGAGACCGTCGGCGGGTGCGACGATAAAACGATCTTCGATCGGTGTAGCCCGCGCAGGATCACGGAAGAACGCCAATGTCCACACGGTTACGGCTGCCATCGGCCAAGCCAGCGTTTCCCAGGCCATGAAAGCGAAAAAGAGGGTTATACCCCCGGCGATAAGTCCGAACTTGCGGCCCTCAGGGTGGACGGGTGGAAATGACCATTTCGCGACCCCGGTACCCCGGTTTGTCAATTCTTGTCTGCTCATTTGGTCTAGCTAGGGGATGCGCCGCCATCTTACAACCTAAGATGCCATTTCAGCCATTTTCAGACAATGTCGGGGAGGCAGTTGAACATATGGCAGACTTTGCTATGGCACCGCTCAACACTCAAATCTCCCATATGGAAAGTGCTTTCTACCATGGCAAAAATTAAGGTCAAAAACCCGGTCGTCGAGCTTGATGGCGACGAAATGACGCGGATCATCTGGGAGTGGATTCGCGAGCGACTCATTTTGCCGTATCTCGATATCGATTTGAAATATTACGATCTTGGTATGGAATATCGCGACAAGACCAATGACAAGGTCACCGTCGATTCCGCTAACGCTATCCGTGAATTCGGCGTCGGCGTAAAGTGCGCCACAATTACCCCCGATGAAGCCCGCGTTGAAGAATTCGGTCTGCAGAAAATGTGGAAATCGCCAAACGGTACCATCCGCAACATCTTGGGCGGCGTGGTCTTCCGTGAGCCAATCGTCATTCAAAACGTGCCGCGCTTGATCCCCGGTTGGACAGACCCAATCGTCATTGGCCGCCACGCCTTCGGTGACCAATATCGCGCGACTGATTTCTTGGTCCCCGGCCCAGGCACGCTTCGCCTTGTGTGGGATGGTGATGACGGCCGGACCATTGATGAAGAAGTTTTCCGCTACCCCTCACCTGGTGTGGCGTTGGCAATGTACAATCTCGACGATTCCATCCGCGATTTTGCGCGCGCGTCGTTGAACTATGGCGTTACCCGCGAATGGCCAGTGTATCTGTCAACGAAGAACACAATTCTCAAATATTATGACGGTCGCTTCAAAGACCTTTTCCAAGAAATCTACGAGGCCGAATTTGCCGAGAAGTTCAAGGAATTGGGCATTGTCTACGAACATCGTCTGATCGACGACATGGTCGCATCGGCGCTGAAGTGGTCCGGCAAGTTCATCTGGGCGTGCAAGAATTATGACGGTGACGTGCAATCCGACCAAGTCGCGCAGGGCTTTGGCTCGCTTGGCCTGATGACCTCCATCCTAATGACGCCAGACGGCAAAACCGTTGAAGCAGAAGCCGCACACGGCACGGTAACACGCCACTATCGCCAGCATCAGCAGGGCAAGGCTACGTCGACCAACCCGATTGCGTCCATTTTCGCATGGACTGGCGGATTGAAGTTC
>Ga0136636_10000147_pt1 | contig 29770 bp, 27 predicted proteins | sample AntDrymUQ8522106_2_FD_104653 | JGI IMG/M metagenome (GOLD analysis project Ga0136636, IMG submission 104653) | Polar desert sand microbial communities from Dry Valleys, Antarctica - metaG UQ852 (21.06) | ecosystem: Environmental > Terrestrial > Soil > Desert | place: Antarctica: Dry Valley... | reverse complement strand
CGGACATTCGATGGGCGGCAAGGTCGGAATGTTCTTTGCGATGGCGCAACCCGAAATGTTGCATAAACTAATCATCGCCGATATCGCACCCAAATATTATGCACCGCATCACAATGATATTCTCGCAGGATTGAACGCGGTCGATTTTTCTAAAAAGCCTTCTCGCACCGATGTCGACGTAATCATGCAGCAATATGTTCCCGATTTCGGAACGCGGCAGTTCCTGATGAAAAGTCTCTACTGGGCAACGCCAGAACAGCTTGCTTTCCGCTTCAATTTGGCTGTATTCAACAAGCAACTCGATACGGTCGGAGAAATGTTGCCGCCAACGGCTGTTTTTAACAATCCGACATTATTCCTACGCGGTTCCAAGTCCGACTATATTCTGGAATCGGATGCAGCTAACATCAAGCGTCATTTTCCAAAAGCAGTCATTGAAACAATCCCAAATGCTGGACATTGGTTGCATGCCGAAAATCCGAAGGCTTTTTTCGAACAGACTTTAGCGTTTCTGAAATCGGATTAAACTAAAAGATGAGTGCCAATTATAATCAAATAATTAACTTTGAATAAAACAAAAACAGAACGATATGAATTTAATCATCAGAATTTTAGTGACCGCGCTTTTGGTAATGATCATTGCGCATTTTATGCCCGGGGTTTCAGTGGCGAGTTTTACAACGTCGGTAATTGTTGCCATCGTATTGGGTTTACTCAATATTTTCGTTAAACCCATTTTGGTGTTGCTGACCTTACCCGTCACAATCGTAACCTTTGGCTTGTTTCTGCTTATCATTAATGCGCTGATCATTCTGCTGTGTTCAAAAATTGTCGGAGGTTTTGCAGTTGACGGATTTCTTACCGCCATATTTTTTAGTATTATATTGTCGGTTTTGCAGTCAATCCTCTATTCGATTACTGACGGCGATAAAAAATAAAAGAGCAGGCTTAAAACTTGGTTGGGTGGCAAAAATATTTTAATTTTGCCACCCAATTTTATGACGTAAAACATGAACATTACAAGAAAAAATACAGATGCGTTGAATGCCTTGCTGACCGTTGAAGTCAATAAAGCCGATTATGCGCCACAGGTTGAAAAAATATTAAAACACTACTCCAAAACCACGTCCGTTCCGGGTTTTAGAAAAGGCGAAGTGCCGATGGGCATGATTAAAAAACAGTACGGAAAAACGGTGCTACTTGAAGAGGTTAATAAGATAATTCAGGAAAATCTGAACAAATACTTGCAAAGGGAAAAGATCGATATACTTGGTAATCCGTTGCCGAAAATAACAGAAGATTTTAACTGGGATGCCGACGATTTCCAATTCGAGTATGAGCTTGGACTCACGCCGACTTTTGACGTCAGCTTCGAAAATGTCAAAGATCTGACCCAGTATAAAATCGTCGCCGATGACAAATTGCTCGAGGAGCAGGTGATGCGCATACGCAAGCAATACGGAAAAATGAACGCCAAAGATACCGTTGAAAAACAGGATGATATTTCGGGAACTTTCCTCAATACTGAAAAAGCGATCGATAGTCCGGCACATATCACACTTGATATTTTCAAAGACAAGAAAGCCGCTGATAAGTTCCTCGGTAAAAAAGTAGGCGATGTCATTTCGTTGCCAACCAAAGGTCTTTTCGACGACGACCACAAATTAATGGAATACCTCAAAGTAGGTCACGATGATGTGCACGGACTCGATATCGACGTTGATTTCAAAATCGAAGAAATCACGATGAGCGAACCGGCAGAACTCAATCAGGAATTGTTTGATAAATTATTCGGACCTGGAAATGTAAACTCTGTCGAGGAAATCAAGGCTAAAATTAAGGAAGATGCCGAGAAGCAATTCGAATCACAAGCCAACCAGAAATTTCTCAATGATGTAACCGAATCGTTATTGGCGAATACCAAATTCGATCTTCCGTCAGACTTTTTGAAAAGGTGGATTCAAACTGTTGGGGAAACCCCATTGACAGTAGAACAAGCTGAAGCCGAATACGCGAGGTCCGAAAACGGCTTGCGTTACCAACTTATCGAAGGAAGAATCATGAGCGAAAACAAACTCCAGATTAATTTCGAAGATCTGAAGTCCTACACTACAGGAATGATTCGCCAACAAATGGCTCAATTCGGTCAGATGAATCCCACCGAATCCGATGTAGAAGGCATCGTTGCGCGTGTTTTGTCTAATCAGGAAGAAGTAAAAAGATTGTCTGATCAGGTGATGAGTGAGAAAATGTTACAGCTTTTCAAAGATAAGGTAAAGGCGAAAATAAAAGAAGTTTCTTATCAGGACTTTATTGCAGCTTCTTACGGCGAGTAATTTTAATTTTTTTTACTATATTTACGGCGTCAAAGCTCTTTTTGACGCCGTTTCTATTTAAAAAAAGCTATAAAAAATACTATGAACTACGGAAAAGAATTTAAAAAATTTGCCACAAAACATCATGGTGTAAATAATATGTACTACGACAAGATCGTCGGTGCTATGACGCCAACAGGAATGACACCTTACATCATCGAAGAACGCCAGCTCAACGTTTCTCAGTTGGATGTGTTCTCGCGTTTAATGATGGACAGGATTATCTTTCTCGGAACAGGAATCGATGATCAGATTGCCAATATAGTGCAGGCGCAATTGCTGTTTCTTGAAAGTGCCGATGCCTCGAAAGACATCCAAATTTATCTCAATTCACCAGGAGGAAGCGTTTACGCAGGTCTTGGAATTTACGATACGATGCAATATATCAAGCCAGATGTCGCGACGATATGTACCGGAATGGCTGCCTCAATGGGCGCAGTACTTTTGTGTGCCGGCGCTGTTGGAAAACGTTCGGCTTTGCCGCATTCAAGAGTTATGATTCATCAGCCTTCGGGCGGCGCACAAGGTGTTGCTACCGATATGGAAATCAACCTTCGCGAGATGCTTAAACTAAAAGAAGAATTGTATAAGATCATTGCCAACCATTCGGGGCAATCTTACGACAGAGTGCACAAAGATAGCGAACGCGATTACTGGATGAAAGCCGATGAAGCCAAAGAATACGGTATGATCGATGAAGTTCTAAGAAGAAGCTAAATTGATTTTTTTTAAAAAGAAAATAGCCCCCTACATCTCAAACCTAAAAGAAAAAAAATGGCAAAAGAAGTATTAGATTGCTCGTTCTGCGGGAGGAAAAAACCTGAAACCAATCTTTTAATAGCCGGAATCAATGCACATATCTGTGATAAATGTATTGAACAAGCACACGGAATTGTTCTAGAGGAACTTAAAACCAACGCTAATTCTAAAATAGCAGTTGATTTAATCCTAAAAAAGCCGAAAGAAATCAGGGCTTTTTTAGATCAATATGTGATCGGACAAGACCAAACCAAAAAAGTAATGGCAGTCGCGGTTTACAATCACTATAAACGGTTGATGCAGCAGCAACTCCACGACGATGTTGAAATTGAAAAGAGCAATATCATCATGGTGGGGCAAACTGGAACCGGAAAAACATTAGTCGCCAAAACGATCGCCCGGATGCTTGATGTTCCATTGGCTATTGTCGATGCTACAGTTTTGACCGAAGCCGGTTATGTGGGTGAAGATGTCGAAAGTATCCTTACGCGCTTGCTCCAAGCCGCCGATTATGATGTGACCAAAGCCGAACGCGGTATTGTGTTCATTGATGAAATTGATAAAATCGCGCGCAAAGGCGATAATCCTTCAATTACACGTGATGTTCAGGTGAAGGTGTACAGCAGGCGTTGCTCAAATTGCTCGAAGGAACGGTTGTCAACGTGCCGCCAAAAGGAGGTAGAAAACATCCCGATCAGAAATTTGTGGAAGTAAATACCAAGGACATCTTGTTTATCGCAGGTGGTGCTTTTGACGGTATCGAAAGGATAATTTCAAAACGATTGAACCGTCAGGCGGTTGGTTACAGTACCTCCAAAAATGCCGATAATATAGACAAAGACAACTTGTTGCAATATATCATTCCAAAAGACATTAAAGATTTTGGATTGATTCCTGAAATTATTGGACGTCTTCCCGTACTCACGCATATGGATCCGCTCGACAGGGAGACTTTACGCGCGATATTAACCGAGCCAAAAAACGCACTGATCAAACAATATCAGAAACTTTTTGCGATGGATGGCGTCGATTTCAACATAACAGAAGAAGCACTGGATTTTATAGTTGACAAAGCATTGGAGTACAAACTCGGAGCGCGCGGCTTGCGTTCATTATGTGAAGCCATTTTAACCGATGCGATGTACGACCTGCCAACATCCGAAGAGAAAGTACTGAGCATTGACCGGGATTATGCAAAAGATACTCTCAGCAAAAACCTATTGAAGCGCCTCGAAATAGCGTCTTAAGAAAGAGAATAGAAAATCCCGCTTGAAAGAGCGGGATTTTTTTGGCGGTAATTTATTTCAACATGCCACCGCCTTGGCGTACTTTCTCAGTATTGATATCGGTGTTTTCCTTTTCTAGCTTGAGGTTTCCAAAGTTATACGTTAGCGAAATGCGAATGGTACGTGTGTCAGGCTTCTGGTAGAAGTGGGTTTCAAGATTGGTTGACGACACTAGTGCATTAATTTCATTACTATTAAAGACATCAAAAACATGCAATCCGAGTTTGAGATTTTTGTTCATGAAATCTTTGTTAAACGAAATATCAAACTGCTGTATCGCCTTCTCAATTTTATAGATTTCCCAAGTTCCGCCTTTCGGGAGAATAAAGTAACTCATTGTATTTTTGATTCCCCAAGGCAATAGAAACTGTGCCTGCGCCGAATAATTCCAAACCGGCTGCGCCTCAAACGAAAAATTGTAACCCTTAGTTAGCGACTCGATATAATTGATGTTGAAATAGATATAATTCATCTTATCCATATCGTTAATTCGCTTCTCAAATTCAGCCTTGTCTTTTGTAAAATAATCGATCGGAAACGGGAATGAGGCAAAAACGCTCAAGGTTTCGAATCGATCGAACTGCTTAAACGTTTGAATGCTTCCAAGTTTGCCCGGTGTCGGATCGGCTTCCAAAAGAAACAAATTGTTGTCTTTTGCCAAAGTATAATTGGCGCCAAGCTGTACAAACTGAAACGCCGAAACCTTGAATTCATAATTATCGAAAAATGTCGGCTTCAACAGCGGATTGCCTTGCGAATTGTTGTAGTCATCACGTGCCGAACTCGTATTTGGATCGAGGACAAAATAATTGGGCTGAGCAATTTTTCGGGAATAGGAAGAACTAATGTTAATGTCGTTATTGACTTCATATAAAGCACTGACTGTGGGAAACAAATTCCGATTGGTGTACTTTATTTTACCAGCAATAGTGCTAGTCTCGCGTTCAATGTCAAAATTTTCGTAACGCAACCCCACTGTAAAGTTGAATTTTTTAACTTTTTTTCGAACTTCTGCGTAAAAAGCAAGGTTGTGTTCGGTGTAGTCAAATGTGATCTTTGAATTGTTTCTGCCATTCGGATTGATGGAAGAATAAGCATATTGTCCGTTGTTGGTTACTACGATTGTATTAAACTTTCCGCCGGTATTGATCGAAAAGTTATATTTTTCAAACGGAATCGCAAAGTCATATTTAAAATAATAGTTGGTAAGGTTCAAATCGGTATCCGAATCATTGGTGCTATATTGAGCCTGATCGGCGGCCCGCGATTGTGTTACCGGATTTCTCTCAAAAAAGTTTGAAAAACCCGTGATGTCCAATGTTCGTCCCAGTGTATCGAGCTTGGTTTTGTATTGCAGACTGATTTCCTGATTGTCGCTTTTGGTCTGCGTTATGCCTTGGCTAAAGTAATTGATATTCGCTGCTTGCGTTCCTGTTCCAATGGTAGATGCTTCAAAAACATCGCGGTCGTTGCCGAGGTGCACATTGTAATTCAACAGCAAGTTAGCGTTTTTGGTGAGCTTGTAGTTGAGTCCGCTGCGAAAGTAGAAATTACGGAAAGTCATTACATTCAACCTTTTTTGGTCGAGGTTTTCATAAGTGGGAAAGTTCTTAAAAGTCTGATTGTTTTCAGAGCGCTGTTCTCCATCGATATAATTGTATCCAATCATTGTCTGCCAACTGAGGTTCTTCTCCTTGCCATTCATCAGCACTTGCGGACTCGGTTTCTGATATTTGTTAAAATTGTAATTGATGTTGAAACTTGCATTGATACCTTTCATCCTTTTGGTGCTCGTAATGATGTTGATGACAGAACCGCTCGAATTGGCATCAAAGGCAGCGCCTGGATTATAAATCAATTCCACTTTTTCTATAGCACTCGCTGGAAGGCTCGAGAGATAATTCTGCAAATCGTTTCCGCTTAAAGAACTTGGAGCACCATCGATGTAAATCGCCACTGCTTTCCCGTTCAAGGTCAGACTTCCCGTGGGCGAAGTAATGACACCAGGTAGTTTCTTCACGGCATCCATACTCGTTCCGCTGTTGAGCATGGCGTTGTTCTTGACATCGACAGTTGTTTTGTCAGAATCGATTTTGATGAATTGACGTTTATTGCCAAGAACGGCAACCTCGTTGAGTGTGGTTGATTTTTCGGAAATGCTGTCTTTTTTTGTTTCGGCAGGAGCTGTTGTATTTTGTTCTTGTGCCAACAGCAGCGCATTGGTCATAAGCATGACCAGAAGTAATAATGATTTCATTCGTTGATTGATTTGATTGATGATTGCCCATAAGACCTTCTTCATTCAAAATTGTTACAGCGAAAATGAATTTTCAGGAGTTTTTTACTGCGGTTGATTTTTGTGCGGACGTTTCACAAATGCCGCGTGCCCCGCAGCGCATTCGGTGCGGTCCGCATGAAAGAAGGAACCAACAGGCAATAATTAGGCAGAGAATGGTTTTCATAGTTAACTGTTGACGCTCAGCGACCGGTTTTTTAATTGTTCGAGATAATCCCGTTGATTGGATAGTCTTGGAATTTTATGTTGGCCGCCCAGTTTGTCCTGGTCTTTAAGCCAATCATAAAACAAATTTGGCCTTGCGACATTCATTACCAACGGATTGAGCGTCATATTATTGTATCGCTTGGCTTCATAATCGGAATTTAACGATTGCAATGTTTCGTCGAGGAGTTTCCGGAATTCTTCCATATTTGCAGGCGCTTTCTTGAATTCGATCATCCATTCGTGGGCGCCTTTTTCCCGACCTTCCATGAAAATAGGAGCGACAGTGTAATCTACGACTTCACTTTGCGTGGCTCGGCAAGTTGCGCCAATCGCCATATCGGTATTTTCCACCATTAGTTCTTCACCAAAAACATTAATATGGTGTTTGGTTCTTCCGGTGATTCGGATACGATAAGGATTTAAAGAAGTGAATCGCACAGTGTCGCCAATCATGTAACGCCATAAACCGGAATTTGTCGTGATGACGATAGCGTAATTTTTGTGGATTTCGACTTCCGACAAGCGGATGGCTTTTTCTTCTGGAGTTCCGAATAGATTCATCGGGATAAATTCGTAGAAAATCCCATAGTCGAGCATCAACAGCAAATCATTGGAATGATTGAGATCCTGAATGGCAAAAAAACCTTCCGAAGCATTGTAGATTTCATAATATTTAAAATCGTTTTTAGGCAGGATTTTGTTGTACTGTTCTCGATAAGGATCAAAATTAACACCGCCATGGAAATAGACCTCAAGGTTGGGCCATATATCAAACAAATTTTCTTTACCGGTTTCTTCAAGCACTTTGTTCAATAGCACCAGCATCCACGACGGAACGCCTGCAAAACTTGTCACATTCTCATTACGTGCTTCGTTGATAATCGCGGGAATCTTGGTTTCCCATTTACTCATGAGTGAAACTTTACTGCTTGGTGTACTGCTAAATTCGGCCCAAATCGGCATGTTTTCAATAAGTATTGCCGATAAATCTCCAAAAAAGGTATTGTTGTTTTCGTAAATCTGTGAACTTCCGCCCAAGCGCAGGCTTTTTCCAATGAACAAACCGGAATCTTCATTGTTATTGAGGTAGAGACACAATAAATCTTTGCTTCCTTTGTAGTGACAATCTTCGAGCGCCTCATTGCTTACTGGTATAAATTTGCTTTTGGCATTCGTCGTTCCACTTGATTTTGCAAACCATTTTATTGGCGTGGGCCATAGTATCTGCTGCTCGCCCATACGGGTCTTTGCGATGAAAGGCTCGAGGTCTTCGTAAGTCGAAATCGGAACTCTATCTGAAAATGTCTGATAAGAACGGATCGTAAAAAAATCGTAGTTTTTGCCAATAAATGTTCCTTCTGAAAAACGAATTAAGTTCATCAGCAGTTCCTCCTGCACTTCATTCGGATATTTTAAAAACAACTCCATCTGGTGGATGCGCTGTTTCAAAACCCATGAAGCAATTGAATTGATTATTGGTAGCGGCATTTGGTTGGTTGGTTAGATTTTTCCGCCGGGTTTGAAAAACATACTTCAAATCCATAACTTTACAGCTTGACCAAAAATACTAAAAAATTACAGAAATCCTAGACCGCAAATGACTTATCAGGGCATACTTACTAAAATGGCCACCGAATTCGGCAATCCAATCCAATATTATCTTGTTTTTGAAGATAGTTTCCTGACGCTCAATCAGATGCTCGGCAAAGAAATGGAGATTCATTTTGATGGTTACCAATGCCTGAACTGCATTAAAAAAAAGAAAATTCACCGTCAGGGATTTTGCTATGATTGTTTTTATTCGAGTCCTGCTGTGGGCGATTGGATTATAAGACCCGAATTGAGTACGGCACATTTGGGAATCGCCGACAGAAATCTGGATTACGAATCCAAAGTGCAGCTCCAGCCACATATCGTATATCTTGCCTCGTCGAGTGAAGTCAAAGTGGGTGTGACGCGCAAAACCCAAATGCCCACACGCTGGATCGATCAAGGCGCCGAAAAAGCTTTGGCAATTATTGAGGTTCCTAACCGTTATCTCGCCGGAATCACCGAGATGACATTAAAAAATCATTTCGCAGACAAGACCAATTGGCGCAAGATGCTTACCAATGATATTATTATTGCGGATTTAGCTGAGCACCGACTTAAATTACAAAACCTGCTGCCACTAGAAGTACAAGAGTATTTTATTCCGGAAAAAGTTGATTTATTCGAGCTTCATTATCCGGTGATGGAATATCCAAAAAAGGTCAATAGCCTGAACCTAGAAAACACCGCCTACTATAAAGGAAAATTAGTGGGAATCAAAGGCCAATACCTCATTTTTCAAGACGGAACCGTTTTTAATGTGCGCGCCTATGAAGGTTACGGCGTCAGGATTGCCATATAAAAAACGCCCGAAATAAATACCGGGCGTTAAAGCTATTTTTTCTTATTGAAAAGTCCGTTGAGTAATTCTCCAGCTTTCTGCTTGACGTCTTCTTTTACTGGCGTTTTTGTTTTGGAAGAGTCTTTTTTGGTGGCATTGGTAAGAATATCGCTGAGTGCCGAAGTACCCTGTTTAACTAGTTTGTCTTTTTGCTGTTTTACGAGCTGGTTCGCTAGATTGTTGACTGCACTTTTCATATCGGTGGTAATCTTTGGATTTTTAAAGTTTCCGGCAATGACCGCATTGATTGGGATATTTTCAAGTTTATTGGCTTCGGCAGGTGTTAATTTTGCAATCAACTTGTTAGCTTCCGCTCCGAGATATTTGGCAGGAACATCGAACTTCACGTTGTAATTCATCGTTTGGTCGAAACCATGTTGGCCGCCCACATTCACTGTAATATCTTGATATTTGACATTGAACGGCTTGACATTTACTTTTCCGTTTTGAAAAGTAAGCGCCGTCTTTAGGTCGTTAAGATTTAATTTTTTAAGATCGATGAATTTGATATTGTCGTCGAATTTATTGAGCAATTCGGAGTTGCTCGGATTTATTGTTGTCGACAGTAATTGTCCAATCAGATCGCCGGATAAAGTTGTAAGGTTTGGGGTCATTTCCTTTGCGTCGAGGTCTCCAGAAACATGTATCGTCGAATTGAGTTTTCCATTAATTACACCAGCAATCGGTGCGATTTTTTTCATCATCTCGAGTTGCGTAAAAGTTTGTTGAATATCGACACCGTTTAATCCTAAGTTCATATCGAATACCGGGGTTTTACCTTTGGTAGATACCGCTCCGTTTGCTGCGATGATTCCACCGAAAATAGCGGTTTTTACATTTTCCAAAGTTACCTTTTGATCGCGTATAATGATCCGGCCTGAGACGTTTTTCATCGTCAGGTTGTCATATAGAACGGTATTGGCTCGAGCGTTCAGAGAACAGTTTAGGAACGCCGGAATCTTTACGGCGTCTTTCGGTTTTTCCTTTCCTTTTGGCGCATCGGCGGTCATAAAGTCGGAAACAGCAAACTGGTTCGAAGTCATATTAAAGTTTCCTTTGAGTTCCTGATCTTTAAACATAAAACCAAGAAAGTTTTCAAGAACACCATTGATGTTCATATCGGTTTTTCCCGTGGTTAGGTCAAGTTCCTGCAGGTTGATTCGCGTATTGGTAAAAGCCAGCGCGGCGCGATTAATATTCATTGCCTTGTTGTTGTCATCGACATATTTGAAACCGGTAAGCGTCATGTTTCCCGAATTCTGCATGTTTTCATATTGGTTGGTTTCGACCGATTTCATGTCGAATTTTGTATCAACGTCTGCAACCAAAATTCCCGAAAGTGGCACTTTGAGCTTGATTGGATAGGCTTGGGAAACATTGGTCAGATTGATGGTGCCTTTCAATTCGGCATCGACCAAAGCGTTCTCAGAAATATTTCGAATGTTGGCTTTTGCATTGAATCGATCTTGCGCAATGCGGAATGACAGCTTGTCAAGATTGACATAGGTGTCTTTCATCATCCCGGTTTCGTTGATGATTTTGGTGTCAATTATTATATTCTCAACGGCCCTGGGAAGGTTGGCATATTGGAACGAAGCATTATTCGACGCGATTGCCACGTTGAATTTGGGTACGCTATTATCTGAATACAGCCCTTTGGCAAATCCCATAACCGTAAAATCGCCGGTAGTCTTCACGTCTTTGAGGCTTCCGGCATAGGCGGTCGGAATCAATCCCAGAAAGTTCTGAAAGCTTGACGTTGGCGTTTTAAACTGAAGGTCATATTCTTGTCCGTTTTCCACCAGTTGTATGAACCCGTCGAATTCCAAAGGCAATTGATTGATAAGTGCTTTGTTTTTCTTGAAAGTGTATTTGTTTTTCTCGAGATCAATTGCCAAAACGGCATCGAGCGTAAGCGCTACCTTGTTCATGTAATTGGCTTTGTCCATAAATAATGAAACTTTAGCCGTTGACTTGGTTACCAAATCGAGTTGCGAGGCCTCAAAGTTTCCAGTTCCCGAATGGTTCAGGTTGTCGATGATCATTTTCACTTTTGAACGTTCGTCGAAATACCGAAATTTCAGATTATCGATTTTATAGGAATTGACCTTCAGCGAAAGCGGGTCGCTTTTACCGTCATTGGGTTTGTCATCTTTCAAAGCAATGTCGAAATTGCCGATACCGTCTTTGTTGAAAAGGATGTTTACGAGTCCGTTTTGGGTTGTAAAAGACGCTATTTTCATCGGCTCGGTTTTATCCTTGAAAAGCTCTTTAACCGACATCTGCAGGTTGACCTCGCCGAAGGAAATTAAAGTGTCGCCTTCAAACGGCACTTTGTTCAGTATAAGTAGTTTTTCCACTGAAACGTTCGCTTGCGGAAAACTTTTAAGAAGACTTAAGTCGACATCTGCAAATGAAACCTTCGCATCCACTTTCTCGTTGATTGCGGCAACAATTTTGGCCTTGATCTGATCCTTAAAGAAAAAAGGGATGGCAAATAGGGAAATCACCAACAGCAAGAGTACGATTCCGATAATTTTTAAAGCTTTGATCATGATAAAAATGAATATGTTTATAACGTGGTTTAGTCTGAAATATGATGTTAACGAATTGTCAATTCAAATGGTAATGCGGCCTGAATTCCCTTACGTGATTGTATGTTTCGAATGTGTTCGATAATCTTAAAATTATCTTCGCCAATTTCCTCACGCAACAGACTTTCCTTGGTTTTCATAAACGGAATACCCATATCGCCGAGTAAATCTTCGAGGTCTTTTTCGTACGTCGGAAAATTCTGCGTTTTGTATTCCTTAATTTTGACCAATGATGCTGCATATCGCAACGCATCATCCATACCACCAATTGTGTCGACCAATCCGACTTTTACCGCATCCGACCCTGACCAAACCCGTCCTTGCGCGACTGCGTCAACTTGGGCGAAACTCATTTTCCTGCCTTTTGCCACGCGATCTACAAATGTGGTGTAAATGTCCTCGACACTTTCCTGTGCATAATCACGGTATTTCTCGTCCATCGGTTGGAAAAGGCTATACTCGGCTGCGTTCGAATGGGTGCTGACCTGTTCCGCATGAATACCCATTTTAGAGGTCAGGCCGCTGAAGTTCGGTAGCATTCCGAAAACACCGATCGAACCCGTTATGGTATTGTTTTCCGCAAAAATTTTATTGGCGTTGCATGCAATATAATAACCCCCTGATGCTGCCAGGTTACCCATAGAAACAACGACCGGTTTTGTTTTTTTTGTAAGTTCGATTTCACGCCATATCAGGTCGGATGTCAGTGCATTTCCTCCCGGAGAATCAATTCGGAGTACAATCGCCTTAATGTTTTTATCTTTCCTTGCGGATTGTAATGCACGGCGCATCGAAAGTTCTCCTACTTCGTTGACATCGCCTTCTCCGCTACCAATTTCGCCCTGCGCATATACGACAGCGATCTTATCGCTTCCAGAAAAAGTCTTGGAAGTTGTCGCCACATTTCGGGCATAATCCAAAATCGGGATGCGATTATAGTCTTTGTCTTTCTCCACTTTGAGCAATTTCCGAATATCGTCATGGTAGACGTCCTCGTATGCGACTTTATCTATTAGTCCGGTAGCTTTAGCCATTTCGGGTGTCCGTGCTAGCAAGCCGTCGGCGATTTCGTTGAGCCTCGTTACTGGGATGCTGCGACTTTTTGAAATATCGTCAGCCACTACAATCCATACCGATGATAGTAAACTCGATATCTGCTCACGGTTGGCCTTGCTCATCTTATTTTCAAGGAAAGGTTCTACTGCGCTTTTATATTTTCCGTGGCGAATGATTTCCATTTTTACGCCATATTTCTCCTGAAAATCTTTAAAAAATAACAATTCCGTAGACAGCCCTTTGAAATCCATTTGACCTATCGGATTCAGGTAAACAATATTGGCAACAGCGTTGAGATAATATTCTTTTTGGGTGAAATAATTGGCATAGGCCAATACGAATTTCCCCGATTTTTTAAAATCAATCAATGCATTTCGCAACGCCTGGATTTGCGCAACGCCCAGATGAGACTGGTTATTTAGAATCGAAATGCCTTCAATATTGTCATCGGTTTTGGCTTCCTGAATCGCATGGATTACGTCGGTAAGCCCATCATGCGGTGTGTCGAAGTAATCCAGGTCTTTGTAATTGAATTTTCCGGCGTAATCGGTGGTCACCTTGGACAAATCCAATTCAATCACCGAATTCCTTTTTACCTCCACGCGGTCAGAACCGCCTCCGAAAATAGCAACAATAAGCATAATTCCGAAGAAACTGAACATACAAAAAATAAAGATTCCGATAACGGTGGCGAATACATTTCCCAAAAATTTCATAACTTTTTTTTATTTTTATAGTTCCGGATGAGGCTGTGAATGTTACGTTTTTTGACAAAAATAAACTTATTAACAGACGTGGCAAATATACTTCTATTCAAAATTCTTTTAGTTAATTTGTGGTTAATATGAATCAGCATCAAGTCATCCTCTCCATAGGCAGTAATCAGGGCAACCGTTTAGAAAATATCGAATCTGCAATTGCTGCCATTCACCTCGAAGTCGGAACCGTAGTCAAAGTTTCCCAACTGTATGAAACTCCATCCTGGGGTTTTGAAAGCGAGTCGTTTTATAATTGCGCGCTGGTTTTGCATACGGTTAAAACGGCGCAGGAAATTCTTGCGAAAGTCTTGAAAATTGAAGATAAATTGGGTAGGATTCGCAGTGGAAATGAAGGTTATGAATCTCGCATAATTGACATTGATGTGATTGCTTTTGATGAGGAAATCATCGCATCGGAAGAGTTGCAGATTCCACATCCGTTTATGCAGGAGCGCCAGTTTGTATTGGTGCCGATGCGCGACCTGAAGCTAGATTGGCGACATCCCATTCTTCAGAAATACCTACCGGAATTGTTGCGCGCAGCCGAAGATAAAACCCAATGCAAAGTAATAGCGAAACTTGATACGCCGCTCGAAAGAATGCGGCTCGAAGAATTTAATTATATCGCGATCGAAGGTAATATTGGGGCCGGAAAAACAACTTTGACCACAAAGATTGCAGAAGATTTCAATGCGAAAACGGTCTTGGAGCGATTTGCCGACAACCCCTTTCTGCCTAAATTTTACGAAGACCAGCACCGGTATGCGTTTCCTTTGGAGATGTCGTTTCTGGCCGACCGTTATCAGCAGATTTCTGATGACCTTGCGCAATTTGATTTGTTTAAGGATTTTATCGTCGCAGATTATCACATCTTCAAGTCACTTATTTTTGCCAAAGTGACGCTGACCGATGACGAGTACCGTTTATACCGAAAATTGTTCGAAATCATTTATAAAGAAATGCCCAAACCGGATCTGTATGTTTACTTGTATCAAAATACCGAGCGGTTACTGGAGAATATTAAAAATCGGGGCAGAAGCTACGAACAAGAAATTCCCGCTGAATACTTAGATAAAATCAACCGCGGTTATTTGGATTACATCAAGTCGCAAACCGATTTAAATGTTCTCATTATTGACGTTTCCGATAAGGACTTTGTAAAGAATCAGGAAGATTACGTGTTTATTTTGGAAGAAATCCAGCGAAAGTTAGCGTCTTAAGATTTCATTTTGGTAAACAAATCCCAAAGGACAATTCCGGCGCTGACCGAAATGTTGAGTGAATGTTTGCTTCCCAATTGCGGAATTTCTATCGTGCCGTCGCAAATTTCAATAGCTTGCTGATTGACACCAAATACTTCATTTCCGAAAACAAGCGCGTATCTTTTCGCTGGGTCAATCTTAAAATTGTGCAAGAAAGTGGCGTTTTCTACCTGCTCGATCGCATAAACTGCCACGTTCTCTTTTTTAAGTTGTTTGATAACGGCTATTACATCGGGAAAATGCTCCCACGCCACAGTTTCGGTTGCACCAAGTGCGGTTTTATGTATTTCCTTATTAGGCGGTTTTGCAGTGATGCCACACAAGTAGATTTTTTCAATTAGAAAAGCGTCGGAGGTCCTAAACACCGAACCGATATTGTGCAAGCTACGCACATCATCCAGAACGATACTAATCGGAGTTTTGACCGCGTCTTTGAAATCTTCAATCGATTTTCGTTGAAGTTCATTGTTTTCGAGCTTTCGCATGATGTATATATAAGGTGAGGCAAAAAAAAAGCTTCCCGGTAGAGGAAGCTTTAGTGTATTTCAAGAGTAAGAAATTATCCTTTTGGAGTTTCGTCAGCCAAAACAGTTCCTTTGATAGTAAGGGTTTTTGAAGCCGAACCATCAGCATTAGAAGTCAAAGTTACCGATTTATTAAAAGCACCAACTCTATCAGTAGCATATTTAACACCAATAACACCTTTAGCACCCGGAGCAATTGGCTCTTTTGGATAAGTAGGAACAGTGCATCCGCATGATCCTTGTGCATTAGTGATAATCAAAGGCTTTGTGCCATTATTTGTGAATACAAATTCACGTTTTCCGTCAGCATTGTGAGGAATTGTTCCGTAGTCGATGGTTTCAGAATCGAAAAGCATTCCGGCGCCATCTACTTTTGCAGCATCAGTTTTTTTTGCATTTTCAGTTTTTGCAGAAGCGGTACTTTTAGTTGCTTTTTTTGCTTGTGCATTAGAGGCTGACACACCAAAAACAGTTAGCATTGCTAATAAAACTATTTTTTTCATTTTTTGTTTTAATTAAATTACAGCACAAATCTATAGAAAAAAAATATACGGCATCCTAATTCTGTCTTAAATTTAATTTAATTTTTTGATTGTCTTTTTTTCATTTTAAAATTTTTAAATTCGCTGTTCCGTTATCAAAATCCATTAAACCAGAGACCTTGGCCGCCAAAGAAAAAGAAGTAAGAGAGACGCCGTTGATGAAACAATACAACGAAATTAAACGAAAATATCCCGATGCGTGCCTATTATTTAGGGTGGGGGACTTTTATGAAACCTTTGGCGAGGATGCTGTTCGAGCTTCAAAAATATTGGGAATTGTATTGACCAAACGTGGCGCAGGCTCGGAAACAGAAACTGCATTGGCAGGATTTCCGCATCATTCGTTAAATACTTATTTGCCGAAATTGGTGAAGGCCGGACTTCGTGTTGCCATTTGTGATCAGCTCGAGGATCCGAAATTGACAAAAACGATTGTCAAACGCGGCGTGACAGAGTTGGTGACTCCTGGAGTTTCGTTGAACGATGAGGTGCTCCATTCTAAATCTAACAATTTTTTGGCATCAGTTTACTTCGGCAAAAAAAATATCGGAATTTCTTTCCTCGATGTTTCGACAGGAGAATTCCTAACCTCCCAAGGAAATTCCGAATATATTGATAAGTTGTTGCAGAATTTTAACCCAAGTGAAATTTTGGTTCCGAAAACTAACAAAACGGAATTTCGTGAGATGTTCGGTAATGACTATCATAATTTTTTTCTAGAAGACTGGGTATATAAGGAGGACTATGCATTCGAATCGCTGACTAATCACTTCCAGACAATTTCACTAAAAGGATTTGGCATCGAGGAATTAGCGGAAGGTATTATTGCTTCAGGAGCGGTTTTGTATTATCTTTCGGAAGCACAGCACAACAAATTGCAACATATTACTTCCATTCAGCGCATTGCCGAAGATGCTTATGTTTGGATGGACCGATTTACCATACGCAATCTCGAATTGTATCACAGTTATAATCCCAATGCGGTTACACTGCTCGATGTAATCGATAAGACTTTGTCCCCAATGGGTGGGCGACTACTCAAACGGTGGTTGGCCTTGCCATTAAAAGACATAAAAAAAATCCAAGGCAGACATGAGGTGGTTTCCTATCTGAAAGAAAATAGCGAAGTTTTAAAAAATATCCAGCATCAGATCAAACAGATTTCCGATCTGGAGCGACTGATTTCCAAAATCGCGACGGGAAAGGTGACGCCGCGAGAAGTGGTTTATCTGAAGGAATCGCTCGATGCCATTATTCCAATCAAAACACTTGCATTGAATAGTCCGCAGGAAGCCGTAAAAATCATTGGAGACAGTCTGCATAGTTGTGACCTGCTTCGTGAAAAGATTAAAACAACATTGAATCAAGACGCGCCGGTCGCCATCACCAAAGGGAATGCTATTGCAAAAGGTGTCCATGCAGAATTAGATGATTTGCGTGCCATTTCGAATTCAGGAAAGGAATATCTTGAGGGCATTGAAACGCGCGAATCGAAAAGAACAGGCATCTCATCATTGAAGATTTCGTTCAATAATGTTTTCGGGTACTATATAGAGGTAAGGAATACTCATAAAGATAAGGTTCCGGTAGAGTGGATTCGCAAACAAACTTTGGTAAATGCCGAGCGTTATATCACCGAGGAGCTGAAAGAATATGAAACGAAAATTCTGGGTGCGGAAGAAAAAATTTATAAATTGGAGACTGAATTGTTCGAACAACTGGTCAACTGGATTTCCACCTATATTAAACCGGTTCAACTCAATGCCAACCTAGTGGCGCAACTCGACTGTTTGGTGTCGTTTGCACAACTGGCAATCGAACATAAATATGTATGTCCCGAGCTAGACGAAACTTTTGAACTCGATATCAAAAACGGACGCCATCCCGTGATTGAAAAGCAACTGCCTGTCGGTACGCCATATATCGCCAACGATGTTTATCTCGATAAGGAAACGCAACAAGTCATCATGATCACAGGTCCGAATATGTCGGGAAAATCAGCGATACTGCGACAAACGGCGCTTATTGTATTATTGGCTCAAATGGGAAGTTTTGTTCCGGCGGATAGTGTTCGAATTGGGATCATCGATAAAATATTTACCCGAGTAGGAGCTAGCGACAACATTTCGATGGGCGAATCTACATTTATGGTAGAAATGAATGAAACGGCGTCGATCCTCAACAATATTTCGGAAAGAAGTTTGGTATTGCTCGACGAAATCGGAAGAGGAACCAGTACTTACGACGGAATTTCGATCGCTTGGGCAATTGCCGAATTTCTGCATGAGCATCCATCGCAGCCCAAGACCTTGTTTGCTACACATTATCACGAGTTGAACGAAATGACCGAGATTCTTCCAAGGATCCAGAATTATAATGTTGCGGTAAGAGAGCTCAAAGACAATGTGCTGTTTATCAGAAAACTCATTAAAGGTGGAAGCGCGCATAGTTTCGGAATCCATGTTGCCAAGATGGCGGGGATGCCCCAAACGGTTATCGCCAAAGCACAAAAGTTGTTGAAAAAGCTCGAAAAAGATCATTCTGCCGAAGCGTTGAGCGGAATAAAATTGGAAAAAGCCGAAATGCAGATGAGTTTTTTCAACCTTGATGATCCGTTGCTCGAGGAAATCAAGGATGAAATCCTAAACTTGGATATCAATACGCTGACACCGATAGAAGCCATGATGAAGCTCAATGAAATCAAGAGAATGCTTACAAAGAAATAAATTTTGGGATTAAAGAAAAGGCAGTCAGAAAGTTATCTGAAAACCGATATTTTTTTGTAGAAAACACTTGTAGAATTGAATTAAAGTATTAAATTTGCCCTCGCAATACCGAACAAGTATTGATGTTCTTATAAATAAATTTTTGCGAAAATAGCTCAGTTGGTAGAGCGCGACCTTGCCAAGGTCGAGGTCGCGGGTTCGAGCCCCGTTTTTCGCTCCAGTGTTTGCTCGGATGGTGAAATTGGTAGACACGCTGGACTTAAAATCCAGTGAACAGCAATGTTCGTGCGGGTTCAAGTCCCGCTCTGAGTACAATAAAAACCCGTAAAACGTTTATTGAAAATGTTTTACGGGTTTTTTATTTTATAATTAAGAACTTCTTTGGGTACATTTTTTATTAAGAAATAATATGGGCGCTTTCGTTATCAGCAAAAGATGGAACGGCGAATTTAAATTTGTGTTTTCTTCGCGAAAAGGCAAAGTGATCTTTACTAGTATCGGCTGTAAATCCAGGTCGCTCTGTGATGAGTTGATTGCTGAAATAAGAGTTAATATAAATGGTTTCGCATTTACTAAAGTGAAGTCGGCTGGCGGTAAATATTCATTCCGTATTTCCAGAGAAGGGCTTGTGTTGGCAAATAGCAGAAAATATACCACCGAATTAATGCTCCAAAAAGGAATTGACGAAATCATTAAGTATGTTCACGCAGCGGAAACCCTTGACTTTTCGGAAAATGATTTTGTGTTCCCGGAAGACATCGTTTTTGAAGAATAAGAGTAAAAAAAAGAGCCCTACATTTAGCAGGACTCGTCTTTATCAAGATTATAGCGAATAAAAAAGCCACGATAACGTGGCTTTAAAATTTTTAGAAATTAATTTCTAATTATTTTTTTGCTTCTTCTTTAGCAGTTGCAGCAGCATCAGTAGCAGTTGCAGCAGCATCAGTAGCAGTAGCAGCAGCGTCAGTAGCTACAGCAGCAGCTGAATCAGCTACAGCAGCAGTTTCTTCAACAGCAGGAGCAACTTCTTCAGTTACTACAGTTTCTTCAGCCGGAGCTTCAGCTTGTTTGCAAGATACTACAGTTAATGCAGCAATAACAGCTAAACTTAAAAATACTTTTTTCATCTTACTTAATTATAAAAGGTTAATTATTAATTCGAGGCAAAGATATAAATTTTTTAATATGGAAAAATATTTTTCAATTTTTTTTTAAAAAATATTCTATCGTTTGCCGCGTTTCGCTTTACAAGTATTATGCCAAATAAGTGTTAACGTGTAAATTTTCTTTTATTTTTCTTTTGCTGTTTTGGATGTACAATTTTGAGTTCGTTAATCAGGTTTTGAGCGCCCGCATATTTATCAATGATGAACAGCACATAGCGAATGTCAACCATAATGTTGCGGCAGATTGCAGGGTCATAATAGATATCGCTCATCGTTCCCTCCCATACTCGATCGAAATTTAATCCGATAAGATTTCCTTGGGCGTCGATTGCGGGGCTGCCCGAATTACCTCCTGTAGTATGATTCGTTCCTATAAAACAAACTGGCATTTTTCCCTTTTCACCATACTGACCATAATCTTTGGCATTGTACAAATCAATCAGTTTTTTGGGAACATCAAATTCATAATCGCCTGGAATATATTTTTCCAGAACGCCATCAAGATAAGTCACCGGTTCATAAATCGTAGCATCCATAGGCTCATATCCCTTTACCTTTCCATAAGTGACACGAAGCGTACTGTTGGCATCGGGAAAGATTCGTGCGCCTTTGTTCAATTCCAGTTGTGCTTTCATATAAGTGCGTTGCAAAGCAGTGATCTTTAAATTGAGCTCATCATACTTAGGCGCGACTTCTTTAGTGAACTTATCGGCCATCTCTTTTACCAATTGGTAAGCCTTGTCATTGTTGAGGTTTGTCAGGACGGTTTTGGTATCGCCGGTTAACAACTCTTTCGCGCCATTATAGTCTACGAGTTTCGACGCGTAAACTTCTGAAGTCAATTTTATAATATCGGCCTGCATCAAACGCGATGGCAGAAATTGTTTAGGAGATTTATTAACATACAAATCAATCAACTGCTCAAACACTTTTTCATCCACTCTTTTATTAAAATCTTTGTAAAAATCCCCGAGTCCGGCAATCAGGTTATTCTTTCTATCAATAAACGCCTGTTCACCCTTACTGTTGTAAAGTTGCTCAAGTTGGTACATCTTATAAGTAACGGTCAGCAGTTCGGTATTGCGTAAAACAGTTTCAATAAAGTAATCGCGGCTCAATGCGTACGGTGCAATTTCGGTGTAATTTTTTTCAAAATCCGACAGTAGGTTTCCATATTCCGACTGTTTTCCGGCTTGGACCACCTTCGCCATAAATTCAGTTTCCTGTTTTCTTTTGATCGCGACGGCATTCGATTTTTTGAGACCCTGCGTTTCTCCGATCCACTTTTTCCAATAATTGGCAATGCTGGCGTATTTCGATGCATACTGAATTTTGATGGCATTATCCTTCCGCATGAATCCATCAGCGACCTTAAGCGCTTTGTCGCGGATTTCGATTTTCGCCGGATTGAGTTCATTCACGATTTGAGCAACCGCAACGGCAGGCAAATATTCATTTGTTTTACCAGGATAACCAAATACCAAAGTGAAATCGTTTTCTTTCACACCATCAAGCGAAACCGGCAGGAAGTGCTTCGGTTTGTATGGCACATTGTCTTTGGAATAAGCAGCGGGCCGGTTGTCTTTATCGGCGTAAATTCGGAACAATGAAAAATCACCGGTATGTCTGGGCCAAATCCAGTTGTCGGTGTCCGATCCGAACTTTCCGATTGATGATGGCGGCGCACCAACCAAACGTACGTCCTTATAAGTTTCTGTTAAAAAAAGTACATACTGATTGCCTTCGTAAAATGTACGGATCTTATTTTCCTGCCAACTTTCTTTCGGTAAGGAATTACTCAATGCCGAAATGTTGTTTTGTATTTTTTTCTGCTTGTCGGCTTCGGAAGTCAGCGAAACAGTTCCTTCAAGCACTTTTATGGTGACATCCTCGATCTTTACAATAAAGGTAACGACCAGATTTTCATTCGGCAATTCGTCTTCCATTTTATAAGCCCAAAACCCATCAGTCAGGTAATCATGCTCGACAGTTGAATGGTTTTGTATCTGATCAAAGCCGCAATGGTGGTTGGTTAACAACAATCCTTTAGGCGAGATCACCTCGGCAGTACAGCCGCCGTTGAAATGCGGAACCGCATCCTTGAGGCTCGATTTGTTAACATCATAAATATCTGACGCCGACATTTTCATGCCCAGATTCTTCATCTCTTTTTCGTTCATGCCCTGCAACAGCGAAGGAATCCACATTCCACCTTGCTGCGCTTGGGTTTGAATAACAAATAATAAAAGGAATAATTTTAATAATCTCATGGTAATAATTTTGTTGTTATGTAATCTTGTATTGCATTAATGTTCGCTTGTGCATTTCGAAACCGCCCGAAACGTAAAGCCGTCGTGCTTTTTCATTATGCGGTTCGACCTCTAAATAAATCAGTTTTAAGGAAACCGTTCGTGCTTGTTCTTGAATAAATTTGATTGCGTGCTTTCCGATGCCTTTGCCTCGCGCCTGCTTCGTTACATACAGTTCATCAAGGAAGGCAATTCGTCCGCCATATTCAAAACTGAAGATGAAAGTCAGTATCACATAACCAACGATTTCATCTTCCGAAAGAATCAACCACGATTTTCCGAGCTGCGGATTAGAAAGAAATTCTAAAAATAGCTTTTCGGATACCACAACATCCATCGGATAATTGTCGATTGCATAGAATTCGCGCATCATCGCCACGATTATTCCAATGTCTGCTTCGGTCGTGGGTTTATATGTCGCCGCCATTTGTAATTTGTTTCAAAATAATTTCGGTCGCCCCTTTATTCATTTGCACAAATGTGCTACAGATGTGCCCTTTCTCATATCTGACGTCGGCATTTTGGATAAGATTTTCAAACGCTTCAGTGAGTTCTTTCTGATTTGAAACCGGAAGACAACCTTCGAGATTGACCAAAGCCGTGGCTTCTGCGAAATGTGAATAATTCGGCCCGATCACAATCGGAACGCCAAATGTTGCCGGTTCCAAAATATTGTGAACACCGGGATTACCGAAGCCGCCGCCAACATACGCAATATCGGCTTGGCTGTAAATCTTCGTCAAAATTCCGATAGTATCAATTATCAACACATCGAATTCCTGAATATTTTTACCGTCTTTTTCCGAAAATAAGATTGATTTTTTGCGGATTGCAGCTTTCAATTCGCGAATTTGTTCTGCTTTTATATTGTGTGGCGCGATAATAAATTTCACGTCGTGTTGCGTTCGATTGATAAACTCGGTCAATAAACTTTCATCCTTTGGCCACGAACTGCCCACAACAATACTGCGTTTTTCATCTTTGAATTCGGTAATAAAATCCAAATGATTATCACGTTCCAATATCGCAGCGACGCGGTCAAAACGTGTGTCGCCCGAAACCGAGACATTGGATTTTCCCAACCGCAACAGCAATTCTTTCGACGACTGATTTTGAACAAAAAAATGATTAAAAGTTGCTAGCGCTTTCCTGTAAAAACCGCCATACCATTTAAAGAATAATTGGTTTTCGCGGAAAATGCCCGAAATTAAATAAGTACGTATTTTTCGATTTTTTAAAATATGAAGGTAATTGGGCCAGTATTCATATTTAATGAAAAATGCCAATTCCGGATGAACGATATCTAAAAATTTCGACGCGTTCGATTGCGTGTCGAGCGGCAGGTAAACCGTTACATCTGCAACTGTATTATTCTTACGGACTTCAAACCCCGAAGGCGAGAAAAAGGTGAGTACGATTTTATGTTCGGGAAATTGTAGCTTGATCCTTTCTATAACCGGCAGACCTTGCTCATACTCGCCTAAAGATGCGGCATGGAACCAAATGGTGCGGTCTTGTGGTTTTATTTTCGCCGATAATATTTTGAAAACAGGCACTCTGCCCGCAACAAAAAGTTTCATCTTCGGACTGAAAACGGCCAGTATTTTTAAGACTAATCCGGCAAAAGTCACAACAAGATTATACAGGAAAAACATAGTTTCTGAATTGTGTCGCTAAAATACATCTCTTTACAGAATTTTCATTGCCGTCAGTCATTAAATTAGTAGTTTTGTGCTGTTTTAATTTTAGCCGATGATGAAAAAAATCCAAATGGTTGACCTTAAAGGCCAATACGAAGAGATAAAAAATACCGTAAACACCTCAATTCAGGAAGTTTTAGATACCAATACCTATATTAACGGGCCGCAGGTGCACGAGTTGCAAAAGTCACTCGAGGATTACATCGGTGTCAAACACGTAATTCCCTGTGCTAACGGTACCGATGCGTTGCAAATTGCAATGATGGGCCTCAATCTACAACCCGGCGACGAAGTAATTACTGCCGATTTTACATTTGCTGCCACTGTTGAAGTAATTGCGCTATTGCAACTCACTCCTGTTTTGGTAGATGTCGAAATTGATACGTTTAATATCTCAATCGATGCCATCAAAAAAGCGATAACGCCAAAGACAAAAGCAATTGTCCCAGTGCACCTTTTCGGTCAAGCCGCTAACATGGATGAGATCATGAAACTCGCAAAAGCGCACGATTTATATGTAATCGAAGACAACGCGCAGGCTATCGGCGCTAACTACAAATCTACCACCGGAATAAAAACCAAAGTGGGCGCAATCGGACACGTAGCCTCAACTTCGTTTTTTCCATCCAAAAATTTAGGTTGTTATGGCGATGGTGGCGCAATTTTCACTAACGACGATTCATTGGCGCATACGCTTCGCGGTATTGTAAACCACGGTATGTATGTGCGTTATCATCATGACGTAGTGGGCGTCAATTCCAGATTGGACAGTATTCAAGCCGCGGTGCTCAACGCCAAATTGCCAAAACTCAATGCCTATAATGACGCGCGACAAACAGCCGCAAAACAATATTCCGAGGCATTGGCCAATCATAAAAATATAGTAACACCTTACATTACCGGTGAAAATGACAGCCACGTTTTTCACCAATACACTCTAAGAATTATTAACGCCGATCGTGACGCTCTAATGCAGCATTTACTTGACAACGGTATTCCCTGCGCCATTTATTACCCAATTCCGCTGCATTCACAAAAAGCCTATGTCGATTCAAGATATAAAGAGGAGGATTTTCCGGTAACCAACCAATTGGTCAAGGAAGTGCTTTCGTTGCCGATGCATACCGAACTCGAAGACGAGCAGATCCGATTTATTACCGACACGATTTTAGAATTCTTAAACAAATAAAGCATGCATCCGCAAAAGAATAAAATGTTGTTCCAGGTCATCCTATTCGTCGTGATCTTCGCCATTGCTTTTTTTGCAACCCGCTATTTTTTGAGTACATAATCGCCACAGCGCACAGCAGTTTTATCCTATGAAAATATTAGTTACAGGAGGTTTAGGTTTTATCGGTTCCCATACCGTTGTCGAATTGCAAAGCCAAGGTTTTGAAGTTGTCATCATCGACAATCTGTCGAATTCATCTGAAAAAGTGCTCGAGGGAATCGTCGCCATTTCTGGAAAAAAACCATTGTTTGAAAAATTGGATTTGCGCGAGAAACCGGCGGTCGAAGGTTTCTTCAAAAGACATGCAGATATATTGGGCGTGATTCATTTTGCAGCGTCCAAAGCCGTTAATGAAAGTGTCGAAAACCCATTATTGTATTACGAAAACAACATCAATACACTCGTTTATATCTTACAACAATTGCAGGCCAAGCCCGAGGCAAATTTCATTTTTAGTTCGTCCTGCACCGTTTATGGCGAAGCCGAGAAAATGCCCATAACCGAAAGTGCACCGGTTCAACCCGCATTATCACCCTATGGCAATACGAAGCAGATTGGCGAGGAAATCATTTCAGAAACTTGTAAAGTAAGCGGAATCAACGCCATTTTATTGCGTTACTTTAATCCCATTGGTGCCCATCCAACTGCCGAAATCGGAGAATTACCCATCGGCGTTCCGCAAAACCTTGTGCCTTTTATTACGCAAACCGGAATCGGAATCCGACAACAATTATCTGTTTATGGCAACGATTATCCAACAACTGACGGAACCTGCATTCGGGATTATATTCACGTAGTCGATTTGGCTAAAGCCCACGTTGTTGCACTGCAAAGATTGTTGAATAAGAAAAATGTAGAAAAAGTAGAAACATTCAATCTCGGCACCGGCACCGGTAGTTCCGTACTCGAAGTCATTCAAACGTTTGAAAAGATAAGTGGCAAGCCGTTGCCATATCAAATCGTAGGACGCCGCGAAGGGGATATCATTTCTGCTTACGCCAATACCGATAAGGCAAACAATGTTCTGGGTTGGAAAGCCAAATCTACCTTAGAAGACGGATTGTCGAGCGCCTGGAAATGGGAACAGAAAATCAGAAGTTAAGTACAGCATAGCACAATAAAAAATCCCGGACAATGTTCGGGATTTTATTTATTAAAAGCTTCAATACCTTAGGCAGCAGTCGTTTCAGCAGTATTGTCTATTTTTTTAACCAAGCCTTGTAAGACATTTCCGGGACCAACTTCTGTAAATAATGTCGCGCCGTCTTTGATCATTTGCTGTACCGATTGTGTCCATTTTACCGGTGCGGTTAGCTGCGTAATCAAATTTCTCTTAATTTCATCCGGATCAGAAATCGCGCTCGCAGGAACATTTTGGTAAACCGGGCAAATCGGTTGCGAGAAATGCGTTGCTTCAATTGCGGCGGCCAACTCTTCGCGGGCCGGTTCCATCATCGGCGAGTGAAATGCACCGCCAACAGGTAAAATCAGTGCTCGTTTCGCACCTGCTGCTTTCATCGCCTCACATGCTTTTTCTACTGCTGAAGTTTCTCCAGAAATCACCAATTGCCCCGGACAGTTGTAATTCGCCGGAACGACCACGCCATCAATTGATGCACAAACTTCCTCGACTTTCGAATCTTCCAGCCCGAGTACAGCTGCCATTGTGGAAGGCGTAATTTCGCACGCTTTCTGCATCGCCATGGCGCGCTGGGCAACCAATTTGAGTCCGTCCTCAAACGACAACGTACCATTGGCAACCAATGCCGAAAACTCGCCCAATGAATGTCCGGCCACCATTTCAGGTTTAAAATTTTCCAATGTTTTCGCCAAAACAACCGAATGTATGAAAACCGCCGGCTGGGTTACTTTAGTTTCCTTGAGTTCTTCCGCGGTTCCTTCAAACATAATGTCGGTAATCCGGAAACCCAAGATCTCATTCGCCTTCTCGAACAAGTCTTTCGCGACGGCAGAGTTTTCATAAAGGTCTTTCCCCATACCGGTAAACTGTGCGCCTTGGCCTGGAAATAGATATGCTTTCATATAATTGATTTAAAGTTTGAAGGAGCAAAAATAAGATTTTTTTTAGGAGCACCAAGTTTTGAATTGCTTTGTGCCATCTGTCCTGCTGTACGCTGTATCTCTCCACTGCGTTGCGAGGATGCCGCTGCCATCAGGGCTGATAAGCCACTACGATATTCTATTTAAAATCCGCAAACTTCTGGTTGACATTTGCCTTTACGGTTGTTTCGACGTGATAGTAATAGCTCCTTTTAAAATTCGGGAAATCGGACATTTGTCGGCAATCTGATGCAATTTTGCGGTTTGTTCTTCCGACACTGTAGGCGGAAAAGTCAGTGTTTTGTAGATTGTTGTCGCGTCGTCGCTTTCGCGGCTTAGGTTCAAAGCGATATTGATTTCCGAAATATTCCACCCTTTACGGTCAATATACATGCGCAATGTCGCCAAAGTACAGGAAGCCAGCGACGCGAGTAACACTGAATGAGGATCCGGACCCAAATCTTTTCCGCCTAGGCTTTCCGGCTCATCCATGATTATCTGGCCGTTGCGCCAGAAAATAGTACACAAATATTTCTGTGTGCCGATATGGCCGCTGATGTCGTTTTCGAGGATATTTTCCATTATTTCAATATGTTTTTAGTGTCGGGCATTTTGTCGAACATATGTTTAACAAACGTACAAAGCGCTATAACTTTAAAGTCGCGTTCTCTGGCAAAAGCTACAGCTTTCTCAAACATCATCTTGCCGAATCCCTTGCCATTGAAAGCTTCATTGACTTCGGTATGATCGATGATAAAAGTGTCTGGCGCCGAAAACACAAAAGTCATTTTCGCTTCTTCATTACCATCGACAACAACAGAAAAGCGGCCACCTTTTTCATTATAGTTAACATCAGTTGTTGTGCTCATAGTTGTAGAATTAATAGTTCATCGGAATTTCCATCAGTAGGAATTCGGCGTCACTGGTTGCTTTAATATTGATCGTCTCCAAATCGGTGATTCCAATAGCATCTCTTGTGCTCAATTGATTGTCGTCAACGGTCAAATCACCGCTCAAAACGAAAAGATAAATGCCGTTGTCTTTTTTATTCAAAGTGTAATCGGTTGCGGTTCCGGCGTCAAATTCCCCCATATTAAACCAAGCATCCTGATGAATCCACACACCGGAATCATCTGCATTTGGTGAAAGAATCTGCTGTAGTTTATTTTGGCGATCGGTCACATCTAATGTAATCTGTTGGTATCGTGGCGTGACATTTCTTTCTTTCGGAAATATCCAAATTTGCAATAATTTTGTACGCTGATCCTCATTCGGGTTAAATTCACTGTGCTGAACACCGGTTCCAGCGCTCATTACCTGAACATCGCCATTTCTGATGACCTCGGTATTACCCATATTGTCTTTGTGCGCCAAATCGCCTTCAAGCGGAATCGTTATGATTTCCATATTGTCATGCGGATGCGTTCCAAAACCCATTCCGCCCGCAACGGTGTCATCGTTTAACACGCGCAAAGCACCAAACTGCACTCTGTCGGGATTGTAGTAACTCGCAAAACTAAAACTGTGGTAAGCGTTGAGCCAGCCATGATCGGCATGGCCTCTTGTATTGGCTTTGTGTACAACTGTATTTTTCATTTGTAAAAATGTATTGTTTTAATAGGTCAAATGCGATCGCTGCAATCTCTTTTTTAATTCAATGTATTGCAGCGGGGCCATGATTTATAAATTTAGTAATTATTATGATACAAATTTATACTCACGACAGGCCAGAAGCACTTAACCTAAATTAAGAAAATGTAGAAACGGAAAATGAACGTTTTCGGCTGACCAAAAGTTGTCGTTGCAATAATTACTTCTGCAGCATCCTCGACTTCATCTTGCTAAAGAATTCCGGTGTTACGCCAATGTAGGATGCAATCTGTTTTTGTGGGACGCGTTGGATTAATGTCGGATACCGTTTGCAAAATTTGTCAAAACGTTCTTCTGCCGATAAACTGATGATATCCATGATGCGATCTTGATTGGCGACAAGTGAGTTTTCGGTCAAGATGCGGAAGAAACGTTCTAGTTTCGGAATTTCAAGGTATAGTTCTTCCTGGTTTTCTTTGGAGAGCAAAACGACTTCTGCGTCTTCAAGGACTTCGATAAAAAGATTTCCTGGTTTTTGCGAAAGTAAGCTGTACATATCGCCGATCCACCAGCCTTCGCAAGCAAAACTCAAAACGTGCTCGACAATATTGTCATTGATATTAAAGTTGCGTAGCAATCCAGAATTGACAAAATACGAATGCTTGCAGATTTCTCCCGAATGCAGAATTATCGTTTTAGCTTTATACTGTTTCGTCTCGGTTTTGGACAAAAACAGTTCTTGTTCCTCTGGTGCAAGGGAAACAAAGCGGGAGATGTTTTGGAGAATTGATTCGATCACAAAGTTACTTTTACCATAGACGCGGCAGATTTTGCACGTTCTACAATTTCTTCGATTGGTGTTTCCAAAGTGTCATTAGTCAGTGCCACGCCCATTCG
>Ga0136636_10000145_pt1 | contig 29824 bp, 24 predicted proteins | sample AntDrymUQ8522106_2_FD_104653 | JGI IMG/M metagenome (GOLD analysis project Ga0136636, IMG submission 104653) | Polar desert sand microbial communities from Dry Valleys, Antarctica - metaG UQ852 (21.06) | ecosystem: Environmental > Terrestrial > Soil > Desert | place: Antarctica: Dry Valley... | reverse complement strand
TCTGGTCTTCGTTGTGCAGGGTCGCGTTGGTCACGATCACACCGGCGACTGCAACAGGCTTCAGGCGCGCCACCGGGGTGATCGCGCCGGTGCGGCCGACCTGCACGTCGATCGCCTCGACCGTGGTCAGCTCTTCGCGCGCCGGATATTTGTGCGCCAGCGCCCAGCGCGGTGCGCGCGAGACGAATCCGAGTTGCTGCTGCCAGTCGTAGCGGTCGACCTTGTAGACCACGCCGTCGATCTCGTAGGGCAGCGTGTCGCGGCGTTCGCCGATCCGGCGCGAATAGTCGAGGCAGCCCTGCGCGCCGCTTGCGATCTCGACCTGCGGGCAGACCGGTACGCCCCATTCGCGCAGGCGTGCGAGCGTGAGCGAGTGCCGATCCGGCAGCTCGCCGCCGTCGACCACGCCCACGGAGTAGGCAAAAAAAGCCAAGGGACGCGCTGCGGCAAGTTTGGGATCGAGCTGGCGCAGGCTGCCGGCGGCGGCGTTGCGCGGATTGGCGAACACTTTCTCGCCGCGTTCGCGGGCCTGCGCGTTGTAGGTGTCGAAGGCAGCGCGCGGCATGTAGATCTCGCCGCGCACTTCCAGCGTTTGCGGCCAGCCCTCGCCGTGCAGGCGCAGCGGCACGCTGCGCACGGTGCGCACGCTGTGGGTCACGTCCTCGCCGGTCTCGCCATCGCCGCGGGTGGCCGCCCGCAGCAGCAGGCCGTGCTCGTAGAGCAGGCTGATCGCCAGTCCGTCGAGCTTCGGCTCGACAGAGAACGCGATCTCGCTGGTGCCCAGGCGTTCGGCGATGCGGGCCACGAAAGCCAGCACCTCCTCATCGCTGAAGGCATTGCCCAGCGAGAGCATCGGTACCCGGTGGCGCACCTCGGCGAAGCTGCCGATCGGGGCCGCACCGACGCGCATGGTCGGCGAGTCGGCGCGCGCGAGTTGCGGATGCGCGGCCTCCAGCGCTTCGAGCTCGCGCATGAGGCGGTCGTAGACCGAATCGGGGATACTCGGATCGTCGAGCACGTGGTAGCGGTGGTTGTGGCTTTCGATCTCGCAGCGCAGGGTCTCGATGCGGTCGGCGGCGTTCGTGTCCATGGCGCGACGCTCAGCGGCGCGGCTTGATCACGTTGCGTTCCTGCGCCCGATCGAAGGCGCGCAGGTCGTCGCGCAGGTGCTGGATGGTCTGCCTGCCGAGCGCGTTGTGGTTCTCATCGAGCACCTGGGCGTCCAGCAGCTCGGCCAGTCGCTGTGCTGCCGGCAGCATGGTGTCCCAGCCGTCGAGCGCGCGCACCGGTCCGGGCAAGGTCATGAAGAAGGTCAGGCCCGGCGTGCGCAGCTCGGCGATGCGCGCCATGTCGAAGCTGCCCGGCTTGATCATGTTGGCCACGCTGAAGATCGGCCCGAGGTCCGGGCGCCCTTCGACCAGCCGATGGAAGATGCCCATGTCGCCGAATTCGAGACCGGCCTTTTCGGCCGCGACCACCAGCTCGGCGCCGGCGATGGTGCCGCTGTCGCGCGCGGCCACGTAGATGGTCACGATGCGCTCGAAGCGTGCATCGGGGCGGCGGCCGGTGCTGGAAGCGAACGGCGCTGCGGCGGGTTGCGAATCGTCGGCCTGCGCGTCGCGCGAACGCGGCGCGGGCAGCGGCAGCTCGGGCGCTTGGACGTCACTGGCCCACCGCACGTCGCCGGAGGTTTCATCGGACCCGACCTCGGACTCGCCGATCCGCGGCTCGACACGCTCGCCGTTGCCGGGCTTGCGCTGCGGCGTGGATTTGTAGCGACCCTGGCCGGGCTTGCGCGGCTGGCCGAAGTAGTACAGGCCGGCGATCAACGCCGCGCCGACGACCAGGATCACCAGGCGCAGGACAGTCGCATCGCTCATGCGGAAACGGGCTCGCGAATCAGTGGCATGGGGCGATTATGGCACCCGGCGCGCACAAGTTCTGCGCGGCGCGCGCGCGCCCGGTTCAGGAGCGGCTCACGCAGCGCCAGCGAGCTTTGCGGCTTCTTCGAGGTCCACCTGCACCAGACGCGACACGCCGGCCTCGCGCATGGTCACGCCACACAGCTGGCGCGCGGATTCCATGGTTACCTTGTTGTGGGTGACGCAGATGAACTGCACCTGCTCGCTCATCTCGATCACCAGCTGGCAGAAGCGCCCGACGTTGGCCTCGTCCAGCGGCGCATCGACCTCGTCGAGCAGGCAGAACGGCGCGGGATTCAGACGGAAGATCGCGAACACGAGGGCGACTGCGGTGAGCGCCTTCTCGCCACCGGAAAGCAGCGAGATATTGGTCACCCGCTTGCCTGGCGGCCGCGCCATGATCGCCACGCCGGTGTCGAGCAGGTCTTCGCCGGTCAGCTCCAGGTATGCATGCCCACCACCGAACAGGCGCGGGAACAGCTCCTGCACGCCCTGGTTGACCTTGTCGAAGGTTTCCTTGAAGCGGGTGCGGGTCTCGCGGTCGATCTTCTTGATCGCGTTCTCGAGGGTGTCCAGCGCGGTGTTCAAGTCCAGCAGCTGCGCATCCAGATAGCCCTTGCGCTCGGATTGTTCCGCGTGTTCGGAGATTGCCGCCAGATTGACCGGCTCCAGGCGCTTGATCTTGGCTTCCAGCTCCGCGTGGCGGGACTGCCATGCGCTGGCCTCGGCGTCCTCCGGCAGTTCGGCGATCACCGCCTGCACGTCGAAGCCGGCAGCGGCGATCGCCTCCGCCAACTGCTCGGCGCGCAGGCGGGTGCCCTGCGCTTCGAGCTTGTGTGCCGACAATTGCTCGCGGGTTTCCGCCAACACGCGTTCGACGCGGTGGCGCTCGCTGTCGAACTGGCGGGTCTCGGCATCGAGTGCATCGAGCGCCTTGCGCGCTTCGACCAGTTGCTTGTCGACCAGCAGCCGCTGGTCGAGGTAGGTGCGTCGCTCGGCGTCGAGCTGCTCCATCGGCGCGCCGCCGACGGCCAGCTGCTCGGTGATCTCTTCCGCGCGGGCGGCCAGCGCTCGCTGCTGGCCGTCCATGCGCGCCAACGCCTGCTCGAGTGCGCGCAGCGCGGCGCGCCGCGACTCCACCTGCAGCGACAGCGCGTGCGACTGCTCGCGCGCTTCGCGGGCCTCGATGCGCGCTTCCTCGCGGCGTTCGAGCAGGCTGCGACGCAGCGTGTCGAGCTGTACGCGCTCGGCCTCCAGATCGCCCATCCGGCCGACCGATTCGTCGAGGCGCCCGCGTGACACCCGGGTCTGCTCTTCCACGTCGGTCAGGCGCGGGCGCAGCTCGCCGCTTTCCTGTTCGATCCGCGCGCTGCGCTGGCGCGCGGCTTCAAGCCGGCCTTGATGGCTCTGCAACTGGCCGGCGATCTCGGACAGACGCCGATGCCCTGCATACAGCGCGCGCTGCGCGTCGTCGCGCACCAGTTCGGCATCGGCAAAATCGGATTTCAGCCGATCGAGTTGCTCGACCAGCGCCTGCGCGCGCGCCTGCTGCGTTTCGCGCTCGGCAGTGGCGGCGTGGATCTCGCGCTCGCGGGCGATCACGCCCTGCTGCGCGGCACCACCACGCACCACGCGCGCCCAGTCCGCGCCCAGCCATTCGCCTTGCGGCGTGATGACCGACTCGCCCACCGGCAGGCGTCGCGCCAGTTCCTGCGCTTGACCGAGGGTGTCGGCGATCCGCACGCGGCCGAGCAGTGCCAGCACCGCGGCAGGTCCGCGCACCTGGCTGGCGAGAGTTCCGGCGTTGGACGCGGCACCCGCGGTGTCGGCAAACAAACTCACGTTGGCCGCACTGACCTCGACCAGCTGTGCTGCGAAATCATGCGGCGTGTCGACCAGCACGCCATCGAGCAGACCGCTGAGCACGGTCTCGACTGCACGCTCCCAGCCGTCGGCGACCTCCAGCGATTCGCCCAGCCGGCGCTTGCCGCCGAGCCCGATGCGATCGAGCCAGTCTTTCGCCTCGCCGGCTTCCTGGCCCAGCGCTGCGTGTTGCAGTGCTTCTAGCGAGGCCAGGCGACCATTGGCGGTTTCCATCGATGCGCGAGCGCGCGACAGTTCGGTCTGCGCCAGCGTGCGCTGCTCGGCGAGGCGATCGAGCGCGCCCTTGCGCTCATCGAGCATGCCGCTGAGCGATTCGACCAGCTCACGCTGCGTGTCCTGCTCGCCACCGAGCGCAGCGGCAGCCTGCCCGATGCTGGCAACGTCCGCCTGCGCGCGCTCGGCTTCCAGCTGCTCCAGTCGGCGCGCGATTTCCAGCGCCTGCTTGTCCAGATAGTCAAGGCGCGTGCGCTCGACTTCTGCCAGACGAGAGGCTTCGCTGCTGTGTTTGGCGTAGGCATCCCAGCGCGACTGCCAGTCGGCCAGCAGCCGCTCGGCCTCGGTCAGCGCCTCGACGCGGGCATCGGCTTCCAGCAGCAGGGCCTCGATGCGCGGCTCGGATTCCGCCAGTTCGATGGCCAGCACCTCGACCTGTTCGCGATCGCCGCGGATGTGCTCGACGATCTCGGCCAGCTGGCCGTCGGTTTCCTTGCCGGCCCGCAGCAGGCGCTCGGAAAGATCCTTGTTGTACTGGATCTGCTGCTCGACGCGCGCGACTTCGCCGCCGATGCGGTAGACCTCGGCCTGCACCTTGTTGAAACCGTCGCTGGCGGAGATCTGCCGATCGCGGAAGGCTTCGAGCTGCGCTTCGACCTGGCGCTGTTCGGCCGTGATGCGATCGATCGCAAGCTCGGTCTCGCGCAGCACGCTCGAACGCGCATCGAGCTCGTGCTCCTGCGCCTTGAGCGACAGTGCCTTGAGCTCGGCCTCGACCCGCGCGGATTCCGCCTTCAGCTTCTGCCAGCGTTCCGCCGCGCGCGCCTGCCGATTGAGGTGATCGAGATTCTTCTCGACTTCCTGGCGGACGTCGTTGAGGCGATCGAGGTTCTCGCGCGTGGCCTTTATCCTTGATTCGGTTTCCTTGCGGCGCTCCTTGTACTTGGAGATGCCAGCGGCCTCCTCCAGATGTCCGCGCAGGTCTTCGGGCCGCGCCTCGACGATCTGCGAGATCATGCCCTGCTCGATGATCGAGTAGCTGCGCGCACCCAGCCCGGTACCGAGGAACACGTCGATGATGTCGCGGCGTCGACAGCGACCGGAGTTCAGAAAATAGCTCGACTGCCCATCGCGACTGACCGTGCGCTTGACCGAGATCTCGGCGAAACCCGCGTACTCGCCGCCGACCAGTCCGTCGGAATTATCGAAGATCAGCTCGACGGTCGCCGTGCCCACGGGCTTGCGGCTGCTGGAGCCGGAGAAGATCACATCGGTAATGGCATCGCCACGCAGCCGGCTGGCCGCACTCTCGCCCATGACCCAGCGGATTGCATCGATGATGTTCGACTTTCCGCAGCCATTCGGACCCACGACCGCAGTCATGTTGGTCGGCAGATGCAGGGTGGTCGGATCGACGAAGCTCTTGAAGCCGGACAGCTTGATGGAAGACAGACGCATCGATGGTTTTGCTTGAGTTCGGTCGCGGTACGACCCGCGAAGGGGGTGCCGATGCACCCCGGGAGGCCCGCCAGGGCGGACACGCAAGCCGACGATTGTCCGCGCCCCGGGGTGGACTGGCAATGTTCGGTGATGGATTTGTGGGCGGCGCCGGAGGCCGGACCGTAAAATCCATTGGAAACAAGTGCCTATGGATTCCACTCAAGCGCGCTTGCCGGCAGTGGGCGATCAGGACACATGCCGCGCAGGTCGGATCGTCGAGGGAGCTTGTTGATTGGGATGGGAGCGACCCGGCCCGAAAAGAAATGGACTGGCCTTGGGGCTGCACCCCTGATAGGTTACATGTAACTTTAACACAGAGCATGTCATGGCTCCTGCATCCCGCCCCAAGTCGTCGCGCGTCAAGGTAGCCGAACATCGCGCGCGGCTGCGCGAGCAGGGTCTTCGCCCGATCCAGATCTGGGTGCCCGACGTGCGGTCCCCGGCCTTTCGCTCGGAAGCGCATCGTCAGTCGCTCGCCATCGCGAACAATGCCCACACGCGGGACGATCAGGCGTTCATCGACGCCGTGTCCGATCGGAGCGATGGCTGAGGCGGCACGCGTGAAGCGGGGCGACATCTGGACCGTGTCGGCCGGCAGTGACTATGCGGGCAAACCACGTCCTGTCGTCATCGTGCAGGACGACAGCTTCGACGCCACGGACTCGATCAGCGTCTGCGCCTTCACCACCGACCCTATCGATGCGCCGCTGTTTCGCATTGCCGTCGCGCCGAACGATCGCAACGGGCTGCGCGTCGACTGGCGGCTGATGACCGACAAGATCACCACGGTCCCGAAGTCAAAGCTCGGAGAGCGGATCGGCCGACTCGATGACGAGGACGTGGTCCGGCTCAATCAGGCGCTGCTGGTTTTTCTGGGCCTCGCGGTTTCGCCGAGAACGGGCCGGGGAAAAACCGAAAAATGATGACCCGAATGCGACGCGCAGAGCAGCAGGTCGGGACAGCCTGCCCCACGCGGGTTTGCGGCAGCCCACCCACATGATGAAGGTGCCCACCCTGTGGGCGACCGCTGCAGCAACACGCATTGGATGTGCCGGTCGCGCGCACGGTGCGCTCCTACGACAACCAGGCATGTTGACATCCCCGACCAGGCTCGCGACCGCATGGCGGCGTGGTGCGGGTCGTCCCGCCCCGCCAACGCGTTCGCCAGGAATCCGGTCGATTCGACATGCATAGCGGCAGTTCGGGACGACCTGCCGTACGCGCGTTTGCGGGAGCCCACCCACATTGTGCACGAGCCCACCCGGTGGGCGACCGATACAGCGGCACGCATCGGATGTGACGGTCTCGCACAGGGTACGCTCCCACGACAATCAGGCCGGTTGACGTCATCCAACCAGGTCGGCGATCGCATCGCAGCGTCGCGTGGGTCGTCCCGACCCGCGATGCGAAAACCCGACGACGAAACGGCTTTCCGTATCATCGCAGCAGGTCGGGACGACGCTGGCCTACGGGACGACTCGCGCTTGCACCAGCCGTCAACGTGCCAGCTGCTTGCGAATCGCCTTCAATTCCTTTACCCGCGCAGGGCTGGGCATCGGAAAGGCCATCTCCAATGCCTCGAAGGTTTTCAGCACGATCTTCGATACGATCAAGTACGCGTTGTGCTTGTCGTCGGCAGGAACCACATACCACGGCGCGTCGACGGTGCTCGTCGCCCTCAGGCACTCCTGGTAGGCGGTCATGTAGCTGGGCCAGAACTTGCGCTCTTCGATGTCTGCGGCGCTGAATTTCCAGTTCTTCTGCGGGTCGTCGATGCGTTCGATGAAGCGCTTGCGCTGCTCGTCCTTCGACAGATGCAGGAAGAACTTGACGATGCGTGTGCCGTTGGCATGCAGGTGGTGCTCGAGATCGACGATGGAACGGTACCGGCCCTGCCAGATATCATGATCGCAGTTGCCCGCCTCAGCCGGCTGCTTGGGCACCTCGGGCAACCGTTCGCTGCGCAGAATCTCGCGATGCACACGGACGATCAGCACTTCCTCGTAGTACGAGCGATTGAAGATGCCGATGCGCCCGCGCTCGGGCAAATCGCGCGTGGTGCGCCACAAAAAGTCGTGCTGCAGTTCCGCCACGCTCGGGTGCTTGAAGCTGAATACCTGGCAGCCCTGCGGATTGACGCCCGACATCACGTGTTTGATGGCGCCGTCTTTGCCGGCAGCGTCCATCGCCTGGAAGATCAGCAACACCGCGTGGCGGTTCGACGCGTACAGCAATTGCTGCAGATCGCTCAGATGCGCAACGTGCTTCTGCAGTCGCTTCGCATAGTGCTTTTTCGATTTGCACAGCGCGTCGACTGTCGTCGGCCTGCGGGCCAGCTCGACCGTTTCACCTGGCCGCACGCGAAAGTCGTCAGGGTCGATTTTCATGGCGGACCGCTGCGGGCCGTCGGCACATCGGATCAGGTTTCGGTTTGGAGCACGGGGCTGCCTGCGCGTTAGCCGCCACGGCCATAGTGCCGATCCAGCGCAACTTCCTGCTCGTGGCTCCAATCCGCAGCCGGATCGTAGGGCGGTGCGTTCTTGAGCGACTCCCGGCTGAGCTCGACGGTGACGGTCTGATCCGACCACTCCACGCCCTTGATCCAGGGCGGCGCGATGAGCACCTTGTGACCACCCCACCAGTTGCTGGTGTCGATGACAAGGTAGCGAACGGCCCATGTCTGATCATCGACGAGGAAACCCGAGACATGGCCGATATCGCCATCGGTGGCGTGGATGTTGTAGCCGGTGACGGCGTTGCAACTGCGCAGGTTCGGATTGTCGTTGCGGTGGCGGGCACGTTCGTCGCGCAGGTAGGTTTCTAGTTCCTGCTCGCGCTCGACCTGATCGATGCCGTAGCCGGGAAAGCCCGGGACCATGGCGTACGGGTACAGGCCTGCGCCCCACAGGCCACCACTGCCCCAGTACGTGGGGTAGCCGTAGTAGCTGAGGTATTGCGCTTCATTCTGCCGCGATACCGGCTTGTCCGAGTCGAAGTCCGGGCTGTCCTTGACCTGTTCTTTGGTGATGGAAACACCCAGCGTGCGCGCCTCCCAGTCCGAATGGTGGACAGCAATGGGCGTGATCAACACCTTGCGGCTACTCAACCATGTTCCGGTCTCCACCACGAGGTAGCGAACCACCCAGATGTCGTCTTCGAAGTAGAAGTCCTTGACGTGCCCGATCGCGCCATCGGTGGCGCTGATCGTGTAGTCCGCGAGGTCTTTGAGGTTGCGCAACATAGCGGCTGTTCCTTCTGGATTGCCGACGGATTCGCATCGACAGCATGCGTAGGCGCACGGCGTTGGTGAGGGGCCTGTTGGTGGGCGGAAGTCACAGCGTCGGCGTCATTGGCGTGGTCAGTAGCGCCACGCTGCAGTCCAGCGAAGCGTTAGACCGACGCACCATCTTTCGCCTTCGGAAAATCAGCCGCACGTGCAACCGCCTCACCTGCAGCGAAGTCCTGCCGCAAATGATCGAGCTTGGCCATCGCGCCATCGAAAGCATCGTTGCCGAGCAACAAATGGTGCGGGGGCTGGCCTTCCGCCACTGCAGCGATGATCGCCCTGGCTGCGCGGACCGGGTCGCCCGGTTGCTGGCCGGAATTTGCACGCACCGCAGCTCGGGCTTTTCCGGCCGTGGCTTTGTAGTCGTCGATCTGTCGCTCGCTCTCGTTCGCCGAGCGCCCTGCCCAGTCGGTGCGAAAGCCGCTGGGTTCAACCACCATGACGCGGATGCCCAACGGCTCGACCTCTTGCCGCAGCGCTGCAGACAGACCTTCGACAGCGAACTTGGTGGCGTTGTAGTAGCCCAGCGCCGGCATTCCGCGCAGCCCTGCCAGCGAGGAAAGATTGACGATGCAGCCTGATCGCTGTTTTCGCATGCCGGGCAGCACCGCCCAGATCATGCGGCCGGTGCCGAACACGTTGACGTCGAACATCTTGCGCACCTCGGCCTCTTCGCTTTCTTCGACTGCGGCGAAGTAGCCGATGCCAGCGTTGTTGACGAGTACATCGATGCGCCCGAAGCGGGCAACGGTCGCCCGTATCGCTGCATCGACGTGATCGGGCCTGGTAACGTCGAGCTCGAGCACGAGCACCTTGTCGCTTGCGCCGTGCGCCTTGAGGCTCGACGGGTCGCGCGCGGTGACGACGGTGCGGAAGCCGTGCGCGATGGCCTGCTTGGCCAACTCCAGGCCAAAGCCCGTGGAGCAACCGGTGATGAACCAGACTGGCGCTTCCGTGGCGACGGCTTTGCTGCTGTGGGTATTCATCCGAGAGCCTCCAGGCTCACACCGGCGCCGCGAGGCGCCCACTGCGAACCAGCTTCTTGTTGACGAACTCCTGGATGCCCAGGTTGCCCAACTCGCGCCCGTAACCGGAGTTCTTGATGCCGCCGAACGGCAGCTCTGCATCCGACCAGTCGAGGTTGTTGACGAACATCATCCCGGTGTCGACCTGGCTCGCGATGCGCTTGCCACGGACCTCGTCGTTCGTCCATACCGAGCCGCCGAGGCCGAAGTCGGAATCGTTGGCCAGTGCGATCGCAGCGGCCTCGTCCTCGACGCGATAGAACGAGACCACCGGCCCGAAGAACTCATCGCGGAAGGCCGGGTTGCCGGGTTGGATATCGGTGAGAATGGTCGGCTGCATGAACCAACCCGGACGCTCGATGCGCTTGCCGCCCATCAGCAGCTTGGCGCCACCCTTCACAGCCGCGTCCACCTGAGCCAGCAACTGCACCAGTGCGGCCTCGGTGGAAAGCGGGCCATGGGTGGTCTTCTCGTCCATCGGGTCGCCGGGCACGAGTGCCTCCAGCGCTGCCTTGAATTTCGCGAAGAAGGTGTCGGCGACCTTGTCCAGCACAATGAATCGCTTGGCCGCGCAGCAGGTCTGGCCGCAGTTGTACATGCGACCCCAGACGGCCCAGGGAATCGCGGAGTCGATGGCGGCATCGTCGAGCACGATGAAGGCATCGCTGCCGCCGAGTTCCATGGTGCTTTTCTTCAGGTTCTGCCCGGCGCGCGCTGCCACGGTTCGCCCTGCGGCAACGCTGCCGGTGAGCGCCACGCCCTTGATGCGCGCGTCGTCGATAACGGCATCGGACTGTGCGTGCGAGATCAGCAGGTTGGTGTAAGCGCCGACCGGCGCACCGGCGTCGAGCAGCAACTTCTCGAAGGCGATCGCGCATTGCGGGACGCAGCTTGCGTGCTTGACCACCAGCGTGTTGCCGGCCATCAACTGCGGTCCGGCCACGCGCGCCAGCTGGTAATAGGGAAAATTCCAGGGCTGGATGCACAACAGCACGCCGATGGGCGAGCTTTCCATATGCGCCTCGCCAACGTGGGGGTGCAGCGTGGTCGGCGCGAGGAAGGCCTGTGCATGTTCGGCGTAGTAGGCCAGGATGTCGGCGCTGAACTTCACTTCACCGCGCGCTTCATTGATCAGCTTGCCCATATCCAGCGTGGCGAGCTTCGCGAAGTCGTCGACATGGGCGTGCATGAGTGCGGCGGCCTTGTTGAGAATCACCGCGCGCTCGGCATAGGTCTTGTGCTTCCAGGTCTGGAAGCAGCTCTCGGCGGCGGCCAGCGACTTTTCAAGTTGCGCACTGTCGGTGGTCTCGAAACTCTTGAGCAGCTCGCCGGTGTTGGGGTTGATGCTTTTGTAGGATGAGGTCGTGGGCACTTTGGGACTCGCGGAGGAATCCCGGGCCGAAACGGCAGACAGAGCAGGTGCGGAGGCGTTCATGCTTCGATGAGGACCTTGAGTGCGTGAGTTTGGGCCGCGTGCGCGAAGATCTCGTAGGCGTCGGGAATCTGGTCGAGCTTGAAGCGGTGCGTGATCAGCGGCGTTGGATCGAGCTGGCGCGAGTGCAGCGTTTTGAGCAACATCGGCGTGCTGACGGTGTCGACCAGCCGTGTGGTGATGGTGATGTTGCGGTCCCACAGCTTTTCCAGGTGCAGGTCGACCTTGATGCCGTGCACGCCGATGTTGGCGATGGTGCCGCCGGCAGCGACGATCTGCTGGCACAACTCGAAGCTCGCGGGCAGGCCCACGGCTTCGATGGCGGTGTCGACGCCGCGCTGTGCGGTCAGCTTCATCACCGCCTCAGCCGCAGCGTCATTGCCATTGCCGCTGTTGATGGTCGCGGTTGCACCGAAACGCTTGGCTACGGCCAAGCGTCCGTCGTCGAGGTCGATGGCGATGATCTCGGCTGGCGAGTAGAACTTTGCGGTCAGCAGCGTCGCCAGCCCGATCGGCCCGCAGCCGACGATGGCCACGCTGCTGCCGGGCTGCACGCGGCCGTTGAGCACGCCGCATTCCATCGCTGTGGGCAGGATGTCGCTGAGCATCACCAGCGCCTCCTCGTCGGCGCCGGGCGGGATCGGATACAGGCTCATGTCCGCATGCGGGGTACGCACGTATTCCGCCTGTGTGCCGTCGATGGTGTTGCCCAGAATCCAGCCACCAATGGTGCAGTGCGAATACATCAGGCGGCGGCAGTTGACGCATTTTCCGCACGCGCTGACGCACGAGATGAGCACCGCATCGCCCACCTTGAAAGCGGTCACGGCGGAGCCGACTTCGTCGACGATGCCGACGCCTTCGTGACCAAGGATGCGCCCGGGCGCGCAGCTCGGCACCTCGCCCTTGAGGATGTGCAGGTCGGTGCCACAGATGGTCGTGTAGGTCACTTTCACGATCGCATCGGTAGGTGCGGCGAGTTTTGGCTTGGGCCGATCCTGCAGCGCCGTTTGCTGCGGACCGAGGTAGACGAATGCCTTCATGCCGCTACTTTTTTGGTTGCGGCGGCCAGAATCGGGTAGTCGGTGTAGCCCTTCGCGCCGGGTGTGTAGAACGTCTCCATGTCGGGGGCATTGAGCGGCGCATCGACACGCATCCGCGCCACGAGGTCGGGGTTGGCCAGGAACGCACGCCCGAACGCGATCAGGTCCCCGCGCTTGTCAAGCAACGCCTGTTCGGCACTGCCGTGGTTCAAGCCGCCGGACAGGATGAACATGCCGCTGAAATCGGCGCGCAGCTTGAGCTTGAAGTCCGCTGGCACCGGCGGTGCGCCCATCGACGAATGATCGACCAGGTGGATGTAGAGCAAGCCGAGCTCGGATAGCGCCTTGGTCAGCGCCAGGTACTGCGCCCGCACCTCGGGGAACTCGCCGGTCCCATTGAACACGCCAAAGGGCGACAGCCGAATGCCCACACGGTCGCGACCGATCGCCGCGACCGTTGCGCGCACGATTCGAAGCGCCAGTCGGTTTCGGGCTTCGATGCTGCCGCCGTAGCCGTCGTCGCGCAGGTTGATCAGCGGATTCAGGAACTGCTCGATCAGGTAGCCGTTGGCGCCATGCAGTTCGACTCCATCGAAGCCTGCGTCCAGAGCGAGCTTGGCGGAGGTCGCATGCTCGCTCACAGCGTGCGTGATGTCGGCTTCGGTCATTGCGCGCGGCGCGCTGTGCGGCTGCTTGCCCTTGGTGTCCGTGAACATCTCGCCCGGGCACACGGCGGTACCGGGCCCGATGACCTCGGCGCCGGCCGGCAGGTTGTCCACATGCGCCACGCGACCGCAATGCATCAGCTGCACGAAGATCTTTCCGCCTTCAGCATGGACGGCGGCCGTCACTGCTTTCCAGCCGGCGACCTGCAATGAATCGAACAACCCGGGGATACGTGGATAGCCCAAGCCATCGGGGCTCGGGGACGTGCCCTCGCTGATGATCAACCCAGCACTCGCTCGCTGGCCGTAGTAGGTGGCCATCAGTGCATTGGGCGTATGCGCAGGTGTCGCGCGGCTGCGCGTCATCGGCGCCATGACCATGCGGTTGGCCAGGTGCATCGAGCGGTCGGAGAAGTCGTCGAACAGCATTGGGAGGTGCCCTTGAGGAGATCCTCACGACGACATGCGAGGTCGACACGCAGCCGGCGAGAGGTCGTAGCCCTGAAGGACCAAGCGTGCGCGCCCAGGTTCGTGGCATCTGTTCGCTGGCGCACCCGGTTCACGAATGCTGCACGACGATCGACGCGCAGATCGATGGGGTTGGGGGCGGAATGAGACTCGCGTGCGGACGTGCACCGACCAACGGCGGCACGCATGTCACGTCTCGGAAAGCAGGACGCCCCGCGAGGACTTGGCGCAGCCCGATCTTCACCGCGGACCCGGCATCGGCTCGCCGTGCCCCGACTTCACGCTGGACGGCGCCAAAAGGTCGGTGTCTGCTTGCATATTGGCGGAGAGAGTGGGATTCGAACCCACGGGTGGATCGCTCCACCGCCGGTTTTCAAGACCGGTGCATTCGACCGCTCTGCCATCTCTCCGGGTGATGCATGATGCCGCAGATCGAGCAGCGGGGGACGTTATTGTACGCACCTGCAAGAGCGAAGGGGTGCTGACCGCGTCCGCCCACGTTCGCGATTGCTTCGACCCGACGAGATCGCCTTGCCTTGTACGGCGGGTCGTCGCGACCCGCCAACACGGTCGCCGCGACAACGGTTGATGCGATGTGCAGAGCGGCAGGTCGGGGCGACCTGGCCTGCGCGGGTGCGGCGCACGGGCGGCACCGGAGCGCCATGCGACGGCGTGGCGCGGGTCGTCCCGACCCGCCAACATGGTCGCCTGCACTAGGGTCGATGCGACGTGCAGCGCGGCGGGTCGAAGACCCGCGCTGCGGGTTGTGTGGTCGCTGCAATGCAGGCCATTTCTACGCACAACGTGGCAGGGCGCACGCGCTCGCAGCGTCGACACGATTTTCACGCGCGCGCCATCGCTTGAAAAGCATGGCAATACCCTCCAAATCGTGCTGGAATCCAAGCTGCCGAATGGCCAACAAAGGAACCGACCATGACCGGAATCGTACGTCCCATTGCAGTGCCCACCAATGCGCTGGCTACCAACACGGTGCTGCGCAACGCCTATATCCTGCTCGGCATGTCGCTGGCGGTGTCCGCCGTCAGCGCGTTCGCGGCGATCTCCACGAACGCACAACCGGTGCACTGGATCATCATGCTGGCCGTGTTCATCGGCGGGCCGTTCCTGATCGCACGCGTCAGCCGCACGCCTGCGAGCATCCCGGCGGTGCTCGTCTACACCGCAGCCACTGGCTGGTTCCTCGGGCCCTTCGTGGGCATGTACCTGTCCCGCGTCGCGGGCGGTGAGGCGATCGTGTTCAACGCGCTGGCCACCACTGCGGTCGTGTTCGTGGCCATGTCGGGCTATGCGATCGCATCCAAGCGCGACTTCAGCTTCCTGCGCGGCTTCGTGCTGACCGGGCTGATCGTGGCCCTGGTTGCCATCGTGGCCAACATCTTCCTGCAGATTCCGGCGCTGTCGCTGGCGATCTCGGGTGCCGTGGTGCTGCTGATGTCGGCGCTGATCCTGTATCGCACCAGCGCAGTGGTCAACGGTGGCGAAGACAACTACGTGATGGTGACGGTGGATCTGTACACCTCGATCTACACGCTGTTCGTGCACCTGATGAACCTGTTCGGGCTCATGTCTGGCGACGATTGATGCGATCAAGCATGGAGCGAGGCGTCGTCTCGCTCCATGCTGCCAGCGCTAGCCGATCACCTCGGCCCCGCCCATCCACGGGCGCAGTACCTGCGGTATGCGGATCGAGCCATCCGCCTGCTGGCAGTTCTCCATCACCGCGATCAGTGCGCGTCCGACTGCCACGCCCGATCCATTGAGCGTATGCAGCAACTCCGGCTTGCCGGTCGCCGGGTTGCGCCAGCGCGCCTGCAGGCGCCGGGCCTGGAAGGTCTCGCAGTTCGAGCATGAACTGATCTCGCGATAGGTCGCCTGCGCCGGCACCCATACCTCGATATCGAAGGTCTTGCTGGCCGCAAAGCCCATGTCGCCGGTGCACAGCAGCATGCGGCGGTACGGCAGTCCCAGCCGCTCGAGGATGGTTTCGGCGCAGCGTGTCATGCGCTCGTGCTCGGCCTGACTCTCCTGCGGGCGCGCGATGCTGACCAGCTCGACCTTCTCGAACTGGTGCTGGCGGATCATGCCGCGCACGTCCCTGCCATAGCTGCCCGCCTCGGCGCGGAAGCACATCGAGTGCGCGGTCATGCGCAGCGGAAGCGTTACGTCTTCGACGATGCTGTCGCGCACCAGATTGGTCAGCGGAACCTCGGCGGTTGGAATCATGTAGCGGCGCACACCGCCGGTGTCGGTGCGGAACAGATCCTCCTCGAACTTCGGCAGTTGGCCGGTGCCCTGCATGGCCTCGGGGGTCACCAGCAGCGGCACGTTGACTTCGAGATAGCCATGTTCGCCGGTATGCACCTCCAGCATGAACTGCGCGAGCGCACGATGCAGCCGCGCCAGTTCGCCGCGGAGCACGGTGAAGCGCGCGCCAGAGATCTTCGCGGCTGCCTCGCCGTCGAGCCAGCCCTTGCGTGCGCCGAGTTCGACATGGTCTTTCGGCGTGAACTCGAAGGTGGTTGGCGCGCCCCAACGATGCTGCTCGACATTGGCTTTCTCGTCGCGACCCGTCGGCACGCTGTCGTGCGGAATGTTCGGCACCAGCTCCGCGATGTCGGCAAACGCCTGCTGCAACTGAGCCAGACGCGCTTCGGATGCTTTCAGCTCGTCGCCGAAACCGGCGACTTCCGCCATCAGCGCGGCGACATCCTCGCCCTTGGCTTTCGCCGCACCGATCGCCTTCGAGCGCATATTGCGCAGGTTCTGCAGTTCCTGGGTGCGGGTCTGGATCGTCTTGCGCTCGGTTTCGAGCGCCTCCAGCGCACCGGTATCCAGCGCGAATCCGCGGGTGCCGTGCAGGCGTTGTGCGGTCTGCGCGAGGTGGCCGCGCAGCAGGTTGGGATCGAGCATGGGAACGCCTTGACGGATCGGAAGGCGCGCATTATCCGCGCCCTGCCCGGCTGCCGGCAAACCCGGTCAGGTGCGCAGGCTCTCGCCGATCCGGAATCCCGCCCACACCAGCAGCAATCCACCCAGCAAGGTGCTCATCAGATAGGCGGCCACCAGCGGCGGGCGCGGCGCGCGTGCCAGCATCAGCGTCTCGACCATCAGCGCGGAATAGGTGGTGAAGCCGCCCAGCACGCCGACCATCAGGAACAACCGCCACACCGCATAGTGCGGACCGCGCTCGTCGAGCCAGCCGAGCAGGAATCCCGCGACGAGAGATCCGCTCAGGTTCACCACCAGGGTGCCCCATGGAAACACGCCTTCGGCATGCCGCATCAGCCACTGGCCGATCGCGAAACGACCCGCCGCGCCGAGCGCACCACCGGCCATCACCAGCAACAACTGGGTACTGAAAGCCGGCGTCATGCGGCGGGGGTGTCGGGATCGAGTCCGCGCGCGCGGCGCAGCGCATCGAGCTTTTCTTTCAGCTTGAGCTCGAGGCCTCGCGGCACCGGTTCGTAATAGCTGCGGCCTGCCAGTTCATCGGGCAGGCACTGTTGGCCGATTGCCACACCGCCTTCCACATCGTGGTCATAGACATAGTCGCGCCCATAGCCGAGCTCTTTCAGCAGTCGCGTCGGCGCGTTGCGAATGGCCAATGGCACCGCAAGCGTGCCGGTTTCAACGATCTCCGCCCGCACGCGCCCCAGCGCGCGATACACCGCGTTGCTGCGCGGGGCGAGCGCGAGATAGACCGCCAACTGCGCGAGCGCCAGATCGCCTTCCGGCGAGCCGAGCCGCTCGAAGGTCTGCCATGCATCGATTGCCATCGCCAGCGCGCGCGGATCGCCAAGACCCACATCCTCGATCGCCATCCGCACCAATCGCCGCGCGAGATAGCTCGGATCGCAGCCGCCATCGAGCATGCGCACCAGCCAATACAGCGCCGCATCCGGATCGGAGCTGCGCACCGATTTGTGCAAGGCCGAGATCTGGTCGTAGAACTGCTCGCCGCCCTTGTCGAAGCGTCGCGTGCGGTCGGCCAGTACCTGCTCCAGAGTACTGGGTGCGATGTGTCCATCGACCGCCAGATCGGCGGCGATCTCGAGCAAGGTGAGCGCGCGCCGCACGTCGCCATCGGCCGCCTGCGCGATCTGCGCCAGCGTTTCCGGCGCCACCGAAAGCCCGCGACCGCCCAGCCCACGTTCGCTGTCGTCGAGCGCTGCCTGCAGCGCGATCGCGATCGATGCAGCGCCGACCGCGTCGAGCACGTGCACGCGACAGCGCGACAGCAGCGCCGAGTTCAGCTCGAACGAGGGATTCTCGGTGGTCGCGCCGACCAGCACGATCACTCCGCGCTCGACATGCGGCAGGAAGGCATCCTGTTGCGCCTTGTTGAATCGATGCACCTCGTCGATGAACAGCACCGAGCGGATGCCGGTCTGGAAACGAACCTCTGCCTCGGCCAATGCCGCGCGTACATCCGCGATCCCCGACAGCACCGCAGACAGCGCGACGAACTCGGCCTTCGCGTAGTGGGCCAGCAACAGCGCCAGCGTGGTCTTGCCGCAGCCCGGCGGGCCCCACAGGATCATCGAATGCACGCGCCCGGCTTCCACTTCGCGCCGCAGCGCGGCGCCCGGACCCAGCAGGCGGTCCTGGCCGACGATCTGATCGAGCGTGCGCGGACGCATGCGCTCGGCCAACGGCTTGAGCGCCATGGGTTCGTTGAACAAACCGGGGGCGGTTGGACGGCGCTTGGCGCTCACGAAGCCAAGGCTACCGGAGTCGGGACGTCTGCGGTGCCTGCTCGATCATCCACGCAAGTCCGGCCCCTGCCGCCACCACGGACAGTGCGCGCGGCGGATCAATCGCGGACCGGAAACGCCTGCGCACCCGCCACCGGCTCCCCGACGACATCGGTGCCTTCCGGAGGCACGAAGGTGAACAAGGCCGCATCCAGCGCCGGATTGCGCTCCCATTGCGCAAAACGCAGCTCGTTGCGCTGGCCGAGGTGATCGTGCAGCACCATGCGCACCAGCTGCTGGCCCTGAAAACCCAGATCGCAGCTGGCGAATGCGGGCTCGTCGGCCTTGGAGGTCAATCGCATCCATGCGATACCGTCCGCGTCGGCCAGTGGTGCCACGTTGAATTGGCGCTCCAGCAGGCCCAGATCGGTCAGTACGGTCAGCGGACTCTGTGCTTCTTCGCTGGACTGCGCGCGCACCGTGACCTGTTCGAGATCGACATCGTGCACCCAGACGTTGAGCCCGTCGGCGACGATCAGCTGCGGGAACGGCGCGTCGTACTGCCAGCGGAACTGGCGCGGCGCCTTCAGCGCCAGGATGCCGTGACTGGTTTCGGTTTCGCGGCCGTCGGCCGAATAGACGGTCTGCACGAAATTGCCGCGCACGCCGTCGAGCCCGGTCGAGAACGCATCCAGCTGGGCGCGCGCATCGGCAGCGGCAGCTGCGGGAGCTGCGAGAGAAACGACCAGCAGCAGTGCGGTCAGCAGTCGCATGGAAGGAAGTCCTGTAGGTGGAACGTATCCCGATAGACCACCGGTGGCGGCGACGGTTCCAGCGCGGCGCCTCAATCCTTGGGCGGAGGCGGTGCCAGCACGGTGCGGTTTCCGTTGTGTTCAGGTGCGCTGACGATTCCGGCCGCTTCCATTTCCTCGATCAGGCGCGCGGCGCGGTTGTAGCCGATCTTCAACCGCCGCTGCACGCCGGAGATCGAGGCGCGGCGCGTTTCGGTGACGATCCGCACGGCCTGATCGTACAGCGCGTCGAGTTCACCACCCTCGCCTTCCGCGGATGCTTCCGGCAAGCCGGAGGCACCGACCACCATGCCGTTGTCTAGGACCTGCACTTCGTCGAGCACGCCGCGCACGTAGGCGGGTTTGCCCTGGTGTTCCTTCAGATGCTTGACCACCCGATGCACTTCTTCGTCGCTGACGAAGGCGCCGTGCACGCGCTCGGGTGTGGCGGTGCCCGGCGGCAGATACAGCATGTCGCCATGGCCGAGCAGGGTTTCCGCGCCGGATTGGTCCAGGATCGTGCGCGAATCGATCTTGCTCGAAACCTGGAACGCGATGCGGGTCGGAATATTCGCCTTGATCAGGCCGGTGATCACATCGACCGAGGGTCGCTGGGTGGCGAGGATGAGGTGGATGCCGGCCGCGCGCGCCTTCTGCGCCAGTCGTGCGATCAGCTCTTCGACCTTCTTGCCGACGATCATCATCATGTCGGCGAACTCGTCGATCAGCACGACGATGAAGGGCAAGGGTTCGAGCGGCTGCGCAGTTTCGCCCGGCGCATCAGCACGGGCCACGAACAGCGGGTCGAGCATCGGCTGGCCCGCGTCCATCGCGTCCTTGACCTTGCGGTTGAAGCCGGCGAGATTGCGCACGCCGACCGCGGCCATCAGCTTGTAGCGACGCTCCATCTCGGCCACGCACCAGCGCAGCGCGTTGGCGGCATCCTTCATGTCGGTCACCACCGGCGCGAGCAGGTGCGGAATGCCCTGGTAGACCGACAGCTCCAGCATCTTCGGATCGACCATCAGGATCCGCACTTCGCTGGGGTTGGCCTTGTACAGCAGGCTCAGCACCATCGCGTTCAGGGCCACCGACTTGCCCGAGCCCGTGGTCCCGGCGACCAGCAAATGCGGCATCTTGCCCAGATCGACCACCACCGGGCGGCCGCCGATGTCCTTGCCCAGCGCCAGCGACAGCGGCGAGTTGGCCTTGTCGTACTCTTTGGAGCGCAGGATCTCCGACAGATAGACGGTTTCACGGTTGGCGTTGGGAATCTCCAGCCCGATCACGGTCTTGCCGGGAATCACGTCGACCACGCGCACACTCACCACCGACAGACCGCGCGCGATGTCCTTGTCGAGGTTGCTGATCTGGCTGCCGCGGATACCGGGTGCCGGCTGCATCTCGAAGCGCGTGATCACCGGCCCCGGATACACGCCGACCACCTGCGCCTCGATACGAAAGTCCTTGAGCTTGATCTCGACCTGGCGCGACAACGCCTCGAGGGTTTCCGGCGAGTAACCCTTGACCCGCTGCTTGGGCTCATCGAGCAGCGACAGCGGCGGCACTGCACCCTCCGGAAGTGCTGCGAACAGCGGAATCTGCAGCTCGCGCGCGGCGCGCTCGCTCTTCTCGATCGGCTCCAGCTTGGGCTCGATCTTGATCGGATCGCGCTTGGACTGCTTGACGATCTCGACCTTGCGCACCTCATCGCGCTCGACCCGGATCTGGCGCGTCTGATTCCAGTCCTTGGCACCGCGCAGCATGCGCAGCAATCCGGTCAGTGCGCGCAAGGTCAGCGCGCCGACCCGATCCATCACCTTGAACCACGACACCCCGGTAGTCAGGGTCAGCGCCACCAGAAATAGAGTGAGCAGGAACAGCGCGGTGCCGAGTTCCCCGAAACCACGTTCCAGCAGCGTGCCCAGCAGTTGGCCGAAGATTCCGCCGTGACCCTCACCATAGGCACCCCCGCTGCGGATGTGCAGCCAGCCCAGTCCGCTGGCGCTGACGATCAGCGCCACGGTGCCGATCAACCGGATCGGCGGATCGACTTTCAGCGCATCACCGGCCTCGGGGCCGCGCAGCAGGCGCCACGCGCCGAACAGCAGCAGCAGGGGCAGCAGGAAGGCCGCGATGCCGATGAAGTACAGACCGGTGCTGGCAGTCCACGCGCCGATCGTGCCGCCGATGTTGGCGATCCGCCCATCCGGCGCGCTCTGACCCCAGCCCGGATCGCCGAGGTTGAAGCTCAACAGACACACCAGCAGCCACACGATCAGGGGCAACAGCAACAGCGCCGCCGCCTCGCGCAAACGGCGGTCGAGGCCGGCAACCGGCCGCTCAATGTCCCTGGAGGTTCGCGCCACCGTGCGAAGTTACCTTCAATAGCCAATACAAGGCAATGATTTTATTCGAGTTAGCCCAACATGCCTGTCAGTGCCGGATGCACCAAGGCGCCTTTCTCGACATTGATCCCGCGCACCAGTGCCTGGTTGTCGCGCCAGTCACCGGAGGCGAGCTTCTGCACGAAAGGCAGGATTGCCGCGCAGATCGCATGCGACGAGGTCTGCGGCACCGCGCCGGGCATGTTGGTCACCGCGAAATGGGTAACCCCATGTTCGACATAGGTCGGGTTGGCATAGGTCGTCGGCCGGGTGGTTTCCACGCAGCCGCCCTGGTCGACCGAGATATCCACGATCACCGAGCCCGGCTCCATCCCGGCGACCATCTCGCGGGTGATCACGTGCGGCGCCTTGGCGCCAGTGACCAGCACCGCGCCAATCACCAGATCGGCTGTGGCCAGCTCGCGCGCGACCGATTCGGCATACGGGTACAGGGTGGTGACGTTGGCACCCAGCGCCATCATCTGCGCCATCCGGTCCTGGCGCTTTTCGAACACCACCACGTTGGCGCCACCGGCGGCCGCCAGTTGCGCGGAATTGCCACCGGCCGCACCGGCGCCAAGCACCACCACCTTGCCGCGCTCGGTGGACGGCAGGCCGCCGAGCAGCTTGCCCTTGCCGCCAGCCGGCTGATGCAAAAGGTGCGTGCCGATCTGCACCGCGATGCGCCCGGCGATGATCGACATCGGCGCGAGCAGCGGCAGGTCGCCGTTCTCCAGCTCGACGGTTTCGAACGCCACGCCGGTCAGGCCGATATCGAGCAGGCTGCGCGTGAGCGCGGGCTCGGCGGCCAGATGCAGGTAGCAGAACAGCAGGTGATCGGGTCGCAGCAGGGCCAGATCGCCGGCGATCGGCTCCTTGACCTTGACGATCAGCTCGCCCTGCGCGTACACCTCGCGCGCGTCCGCCGCGATCTTCACACCGACCCGGACATAGTCCGTGTCGGTGAAACCGCTCTTGATGCCGGCTTGCGTCTCCACCCACACTTCGTGGTGGCGGCGCACCAGATCGGCGCACGCGGCGGGCACCAGGGCTACACGGCCCTCGAGGGTCTTGGTTTCGCGCGGTACACCGATACGCATGCGTCAGTCTCCGGAAAACAAAACGCCGCGTGTGCGGCGCCTTGGAACTCTTCTGCAGCCGCTGCGCGGCCTGGCTTGGGCTGCCTTGAATCTGCAGCGCTTGCGCCCCATCCTGACGTCCCGGACGCAGCCCGTCCGGCCCCGCATCCATCTCGGAAAGTATACATGAGCAAGCACGCCCCCCTTCTGATCCTGGGCTCGGGTCCGGCCGGCTACACCGCTGCGGTGTATGCCGCGCGCGCCAATCTCAAGCCCGTGATGGTGACCGGACTGGAACAGGGCGGACAGCTGATGACCACCACCGAGGTCGACAACTGGCCGGGCGACGTGGAAGGCCTGATGGGACCGGACCTGATGGAGCGCATGAAGCGGCACGCCGAGCGCTTCCATACCGAACTGGTGTTCGACCAGATCATCGAGGTCGATCTGGCGCAGCGGCCGTTCCGCATCAAGGGCGATACCGGCAGCTATACCTGCGATGCGCTGATCATCACCACCGGTGCGAGCGCGAAGTACCTGGGCATCGAATCGGAAACGAAGTTCCGCGGACGCGGCGTATCGGCGTGTGCGACCTGCGACGGGTTCTTCTATCGCGACCAGGACGTCGCAGTGATCGGCGGCGGCAATACCGCGGTCGAAGAAGCGCTGTACCTGTCCAACATCTGCCGCAAGGTGACCCTGGTCCACCGCCGCGATCGCCTGAAGTCGGAGAAGATCCTGCAGGACAAACTGTTCGAACGCGAACGCCAGGGCAAGGTCGAGATCGTTTGGAACCACGCGGTCGAGGAAGTGCTGGGCGACGATTCCGGGGTGACGGGCGTGCGCATCGTGTCCACACTGGATGGCAGCAAGCGCGATCTGGCGGTCAACGGCGCGTTCATCGCGATCGGCCACACGCCAAACACCGGCATCTTCGAGGGCCAACTGGAGATGAAGAACGGCTACATCAAGATCCGCAGCGGGATCGAGGGTGGCGCTACGGCGACCAGCGTGCCGGGCGTGTTCGCCGCCGGCGACGTGGCCGACCAGATCTATCGCCAGGCGATCACCTCGGCGGGCTTCGGCTGCATGGCAGCACTCGATGCGGAGAAGTTCCTCGACGCGCATTGAGGCTGCCCGATGGGCGCATTGCTCACGCGGGTGCTGCCGTCCATCGAGGCCGGTGCGGGCGATGCGTGGGACACGCTCGACACTGCGGGCAATCCCTTCGTATCGCGCGCTTTTCTCGGCGGACTGGAAGACACCGGCTGCCTGCGCGCTGAACTGGGCTGGCGCGCCCATCATGTCTCGCTGTGGCGCGATGGCGCGCTCATCGCCGCCGCACCCGCCTATCGCAAGCTCAATTCGCATGGCGAATTCGTGTTCGACCACAGCTGGGCCGATGCGCACGAGCGCAGCGGGCTACGCTATTACCCCAAGATTCTCAGCGCGGTGCCCTACTCGCCGGTCAACGGACCGCGCCTGCTGCTGGCATCCGGCGAGCCGGCGCAGACGCGCATCGCGCTTGCGCAGGCGCTGCGCGACGATGCGCAGGCGCGCGGCTGGTCCGGCGCACACGTGAACTTCTGCACGCCGCACGATGACGCAGCCCTCGGCAGCGACGGCTGGCTGCAGCGCCACGACGTGCAGTTCCACTGGCGCAATGCCGGCTATGCGGGCTTCGACGACTTCCTTGCAGCACTCAACGCCAAAAGGCGCAAGGAGATTCGCCGCGAGCGCGCGCGCGTTGCGACCGATGGCTGGGTGTTTACCGCGCGCAGCGGTCGCTCGCTCGATGACGACGAGATCGCGCGCATCCATGCGCTGTACGTCGGCACCTTCGTCGACAAGGGCAACTATCCGGCATTGACCGCCGATTTCTTCCGCGTGCTGGCCCGGCAGGCAGCCGATCCGCTGGTCGCCCTGCTCGGCTACCGCGAGGGCCGACTCGACGCGATGGCGCTGTGCCTGCGCTCGCCGGACACTCTCTACGGCCGCTACTGGGGCGCCGATGATCCCACGCCGGGGCTGCATTTCGAGGCCTGCTACTACCAGGGCATCGACTGGTGCATCGCCAACGGCATCGATCGCTTCGAACCGGGCGCTCAGGGCGAGCACAAGATCGCGCGCGGCTTCCTGCCGGTGCAGACCACCTCATGGCACTGGATCGCAGACCCGCGCCTGCGCGATGCGATTGACCGCTCGCTCGCGCGCGAGCGGCTGGCCATCGCCGACTATGCGCGCGCGGCCACCGCGCACTCGCCGTTCGCGAACCGCGAGCCGTGAACCTGCGCCTGCCGTGGCTGGGCGATGCGGCCGATGCGCCGTTTCCCGCACCCGCCAGCGCGCGGCGCCATCCCAACGGATTGCTCGCCGCTGGCGGCGATCTGAGCGTGCCACGGCTGCTGGCAGCGTATCGCAGCGGAATCTTTCCATGGTACGGACCCGGTGAGCCGATCCTGTGGTGGAGCCCCGACCCGCGCTGCGTATTCCACACCACGCGCATGCACCTGCCGCGCAGACTCGCACGCACGCTTGCCGCGAGCACGTGGCAAGTCGTCGCCGACACCCGGTTTGCCGACGTGATCGACGCCTGCGCCGCACCCCGCGAGGCACATGCCGGGACCTGGATCGTGCCCGAGATGCGCAACGCCTACATCGCCCTGCACGAGGCCGGATTCGCGCACAGCATCGAGGTGCTCGACGGCACCGAGCTGGTCGGCGGACTTTACGGGGTGTCGCTGGGCCGCGTGTTCTTCGCCGAGTCGATGTTCAGCGCGTGCAGCGCGGGCTCCAAGGCAGCCCTGCTGGGTCTGGCCACCCGGCTGCGCGAATGGGGCTGGCCCCTGATCGATGCGCAGGTGCCCTCGCCGCACCTGTACACGCTCGGCGCGCAGATGCTGGCCCGCGAAGCCTTCCTGCAGCAGTTGCCGCAGTTGCTCGACGGATCGGCGCCGGCCGGGCACTGGCGCCAGCGCTTCGGCACTCTCGCAGTCGAGCGCATCGGACGCCCGATTCCAGCCGCTTGAGCCCATTTGTGCCGGTTTGCTTTCGCCCACCACGGGAACGTGGGAGAATCCCGCGCCCTTGGCGATCCCCGCCGCAGCCAGATAAAGATGTCAAAAGACGACCAGCTAGAGATGGAAGGCACCATCCTCGAGACGCTCCCGAACACCATGTTCCGGGTCAAGCTCGAGAATGGCCACGTGATCACCGCCCATATCTCCGGGCGCATGCGCAAGAACTACATCCGCATCCTCACCGGCGACAAGGTGAAGATCGAGATGACGCCCTACGACCTGAGCAAGGGCCGGATCACCTACCGCATGAAGTAGCGCGCCGACGGGGCCGCGAGGCTGCATCCTGACAAGCTTCGTGCGGCCGCCTGCAATTGACGCGCGTGGCAGCGCGGCTCAGACTCCACCCCATGAGCGCTGTCGTCCCCTCCCGCCGTCCCAGCACCAGCGCGGCCCGCCCGCTGCGCCGAGTGCCGGCTGCAGCGGTCGACCGAATACTGCTCGCTCTGGAGCTCGGACGTCGTGGCCAGGCATTGCGCCAACTGGGCGAACATGCTCGATCCCGCCAACTGCCTCGAACTCGCTAAGCGGGTTGCTGCTGCGTGCGAGGAGCTGGGGTTCGCCTGCGCGCTGATCGGCGCTGCAGCGCTGGCCGTGCACGGCTATGCCCGAGGCACCGAGGATGTCGATCTTGCGGTCAATGTGGATCCCGGTTCCCGCCTGGTCGCGCTCGAGAGCGCACTGACAGGCGCTGGCTTGCGCACGCGGCTCCGCATGCCGGATGACGACGACGCACTCGGCGGGGTGTTGACGGTGTGGGCGTCCGAAGACGTCGACGGAAATCCTGTCGGCGTCGTGGATGTCGTGAACTTCCACAATCCGTTCAGTACGGTTCGCAACCCGGGCGCTGCGGCAATCACGCGAGCTCGCCCGCTCGATGGCCTCCCGATTCGATGCGTGACGCTGGAGGACCTCGTCGCACTCAAGCTCTATGCGGGCGGGCTGACCGATCGCGCGGACATCCTGGAAGTGCTGCTGCAGAACCCCGATGCCGACATCGCAATGATTCGCTTGACCGCAGCACCGTTCGATTCTGCCGGCGCACTGGATGGCCTGATCGAGGCGGCGGCTGGATTGAATGCCAACTATCGGAAGCGCCCTGGACCGACGTAGCATTTGCTTGCGCGGAAGACCCAGGCCAAAGGTGTGCTGTGGCCGGAAGCGGCCTTGGGGCTTCCGGCATCCGCGATCCGGCGCGGCTTTCGCGGCATTGTCATCGATTCGCGCGGCGACCCACGGGGTCCGGTCGAAGGACATGCACTCGTCACGCTTCAGCGGTTTCGTCCGCGCAGCTACTCGAATCCGTCGGCAAACAGCGGCGGTTGGCCTGGCACCAGGCTCTGCACGCTGTATTGGCCCGGCAAACCCAGGTCGGTGCGCGCCGGTTGCAAACTGACCGTGCCGACCACGGGCGGTGCGCTCGCCTCGATGGTGAAGCGGAACAAGGTTCCCCAGTCCAGCGTATCTGCGCCACCGGCAGCAGCGAAGCTCACGGTCGCGGGTAGCGTGCCTGGTGCCGAAATAGTTGCCGGCCAGTCGTTGCCAACAGTCGCATCGAGATCGACAAACGCAGTGGCCGAAACACCGGCCGCGTCTGCACGCGTGATCGTGAACCGACCAAAGCCGCGCGCTTCCAGCACCCTCAGGTTGGGCTCGGCACCAGTGGTAACCGCACGTGCAAAGTCGATGTTCATCACCGCATAGTCGTAGCGCCAGCGACTACCGCCGAGTGGCGTGACCTTCACCGCTACGCGCGCGCTGCCTTCTGCAGTCGATAGCGGCGTGTTGCGCTGATCGGTGCCGGTGCCCTGCGCTACCCAGCCGTCGACTGCAGGGCCGGTACGGAATGGCGTGCCCTGCAGCGTGCCGATCACCCACTGGAATCCATTCCATTGCGGGGTGACTTCGATCCAGCCCATCGTGTTCTCGATATCGATATCGTCGCGCACGGTGTACCAGGACTCGAACAGCCAGCGCGCGCCGTCGTTGGCCGGCCGCTCGATGGCGCTCTCGCGTATCACCATGCGATAGCCGTAGCCGGTCGGGCTCGCCGGGCCGTTGAAGTCCTCAACGCCGTCGCAGCCGTTGGCGCCGACATCGTCGAAGATCGAGCCGCAACGGCCCCACAGTCCCCGCGCCGGAACGATCTCGCTGCGCGGCGCGAGGTAAAAGTCCAGATCGTTGCTGCCCGCGGTGTAGACGTCGCGACACCCGCGACCGAGCACGTTGCCGCCGCTGCAGGTTGGGTCAGCGCAGACCTCGTTGGTGGTGAACCACGCGTGCTTGGCACCGGAGCGGCCGATCTGCTGGATGCGCCCTTGGGCATCGATGCGATACATGTTCCAACTCAGGATCGGGTGCTGGTCGTTGTTGTATGGCGGCAGTGGCGTGCCGGGCAGGAATTTCTCGTACCACGGCACGTCGGCGGTGCTGTCGGTGTTGCTGTTGCGCAGGGATGCGCTGGGGGTGAACACCACCTCGCCATCGTCGCTGCCGCCACTGGCCGAAGAAGGCCCGTCGCACAATGTGAACGGCGGCGTGTTGTCGTCGCTGAGCTTGCAGCGCAACTGCTGCACGTCGATGAACTCGAGCAGCACGTCGGTCAGCTTGCCGTTGGTGCCGTGCCATTCGGGTGCAGCACACGACTTGGGAGTTGCCGGCGCCGGGTTCAGCGCGAACAGCGGGCTGTCGATGGTCAGGTCCGCGATCACCAGTCCCGCCGCGGACGGTTGTCCCAGCCACACCGCCAGCGCGGGCCCGATGCGCAGGTCGATGGTCGGCATCAGCAAGCGCCCGGCGGCTTCATCGAGGCGATACATCAGGCGATCGGCCACGAACCAGATACGGCCACGCGAATCGCGCAAGGCAATCGAGCGCGGCGCATCGGCGGTCGGCGTGAGCGCGAACCATGCGAGCTGCTCGCGCTGGTCGCCGCGCGACAGCACGAAGCCCTCGCGGGTGGTCAACGCGCCGCTATCGAAGCCGCGGATGGTGCCGTAGTGCGCGCTGAACTGCAGCGCGTCGTCGCGCAGTCCAAAGTGAACGCGCCCATGAATATCTGCCTTGCGCTGCGTACTCAGCGTGGCGCCAAACTGACGCAACAGATCGGCGTTGACCCGCAGGCCGATGCTGCCACCGCGCGCAGCCCAGTTGCGCAGGTCGCTTGCTGCGACCGCATCGGCGGCTATTTCAGGGACAGCGCTGGCCGGATTGGCGAGCGGATCGGCAGCCGTTGCTGCAGTGCAGGAGACCGCCAGCAGAAGCGCCAACAGTCTGCGAGTTGAAACGTCCGAAGAATTCATCGCCAACTCCGCTGTGTGGCGCCGAACGGCGCAACTGAAGGCAAGCACAACCGCGCCGCCCCATCACAGAAGCTTACGCCGGCTCGAAGACAACGGATGCACAACTGAGCCGCAAATCCGCGCAGAGGTGTCGGATTTCCGACCGGCGCACGGCGTTGAGATCCAGCGACCGCATTACGGTCGCTGGGTGCTGCAGTCGATCAGGGCGCTTCGAAGCCGTTTTTGAACACCGCTGGCGACCAGTCGCCGGTCGGCACCAGCGCCGGTCCGGCGCGCTTGCAGATCATCGAGTCCTGGGTGCCTGCACCCACGTTGGTCCGATCCCGCACGCCAACGCGGTAGTAAAGGACCACGTCGGAACCCGCCCCGCCAACGCCACCGATATCGCCAGCGTTGGCCAACGCGGCATGTGCGAAAATGCAATCGTTCAGATTGTTGTTCGGACGATCGCCGAACTCACCCGCGATGTACTGGGTGCCGATCACGTCGCGCACATGAAAATTGCGCCCGGACTGATTGGTCGGAGACACGTAGTCGGCTGCAGTTGGCATGACACGATAACCGCGCCCGGTCACTGAATCGCGGACTTCCCAGGTGCGCTCCGTGGCACATGCAGGGATCGTTGAGCTGTTGCAGCGAAGCGAAGCGAACTCGCTGGACTGCAGTACGTTGCTCTCGTAGATCACGTCGTTGTCGGCGCCCTCGATATCGAAATCGAGCCGCCAGTAGTTGTGGTGCCAATGGGTGATGCCATTGTTGGTGCCGTTGAAGTTGCCGAAGCCGAACTCTGGATCGATGGCGCCGTCTGCGTACAGACGGAAACGCGCTGTATACGCGTACCAAGCTGCCTCATAGTGCGTAGTCAGCTCGACGAAATCGCCGCGGTCCTCGATGGCAACGCCTAGGAAGCAGTCGCCGGCAGTCCGACCGGGAAGTTGAAATGGACAAGCGCCGAAGGAAGTACTCGGAGCGTTCGAACGGTCGCAGCTTCCGGTCGGACCAAAAACGCTGCGCGTTCCCATCATATTGCGCATC
>Ga0136636_10000144_pt1 | contig 30053 bp, 21 predicted proteins | sample AntDrymUQ8522106_2_FD_104653 | JGI IMG/M metagenome (GOLD analysis project Ga0136636, IMG submission 104653) | Polar desert sand microbial communities from Dry Valleys, Antarctica - metaG UQ852 (21.06) | ecosystem: Environmental > Terrestrial > Soil > Desert | place: Antarctica: Dry Valley... | reverse complement strand
CGGCCAAAACTTTACTGGAAATTAATAAAGACATGACCTTTTGTTATATTTCCGGTACCGGCACCGACAGTTCCGAAAAAGGCAAAATCATGTGGGCCAGGGTGAAAGGCAAAACGGAAAATGCTTTACTGGCACTGCCATTCAAAAACGCATACATGTTCAGGCCCGCTTTTATCCAACCTACCAAAGGAATCAGGTCGAGAACCAGATCATATAATATTTTATATGCTGTCTTCAAGCCGTTCTATTTTATCTTAAAGCATTCCGACAGTTTTGTAACCAACACCGAAACCTTCGGAAAGGCTATGATACTAACGGTTTTAAACGGGTATCAAAAGAATATCCTTGAGAACAGAGACATCAACAAAATTGTGAGAGAAGGCGAGGTGCTGTAAGGCATAGGCATAGGGACAGGCATAGGCGAAGGCAAAGGATCAGGCGAAGGTGAATGATTAAGAAAAGGCTACGGTATAGATGAATGGGATTTATCTCTGGATAGCTATTCGGTTTGCAACTTTGAAACCCTGCCCTTCAACTTGGTTCGGCTTCGCTCACCAACCGCCGCTCAGGGTACTGTAACGCTGAAATCCTGAAACGTTCAAATGCCCTTTGAATGACTATCTCATAACAAAATCCCCTCCCGCCTGTTTAAATAAATGTCGAAAAATTGCTTTTACCCCCGTTTGGAACTGATCAGTTTTCTGAATCAGTGTTTTTCTATGCAGTTTTTTCGATATATTTGCATAAAATCTTAAAAAGCATTAAAAAAGAGATGTTTTCCGGTAGTTTTGCCGAAATTTGCATTTTCTTATCCTTAAATTCATCAAAGCCTTAAATTTTCACGAAATGAGCAACACGCCTGAAACTATTTTTGATAAAGTATGGGATGCACATGTGGTAAAGCATATTCAGGATGGTCCTGATGTGTTTTTTATCGACCGGCATTTCATTCACGAAGTAACCAGCCCTGTGGCTTTCCTGGGACTGCAGAACCGGAACGCGCGTGTTATGTTTCCCGACAGGACCTTTGCAACAGCCGATCACAATACTCCTACCATTAACCAGCACCTGCCGGTCGAAGATCCTTTGTCTGCTAACCAGTTAAAGGCACTTCAGGATAACTCTTCCAAATACGGTATTTCGCACTGGGGATTGGGCGATCCTAAAAACGGAATCGTTCATGTGGTTGGTCCTGAAAATGGTATTACCCTTCCGGGAATGACCGTAGTTTGTGGCGATTCACATACTTCAACCCACGGAGCCTTTGGCGCTATCGCTTTTGGAATTGGAACTTCGGAAGTTGAGATGGTACTTTCATCGCAGTGCATTATGCAGGCCAAGCCAAAGAAAATGCGCATCAATGTGAACGGCGATTTATCAAAAGGCGTTACAGCCAAAGATGTTGCCTTATATGTTATCTCGCAGATCACAGCCAGTGGCGCTACCGGATATTTTGTGGAATATGCCGGCGAAGTGATTGAGAATTTAAGCATGGAAGGTCGGATGACCGTCTGCAACCTTTCGATCGAAAGCGGTGCCCGTGGAGGCATGATTGCTCCCGACGAAACTACCTTTGCATACCTGAAAGGAAAAGAACGAGCGCCTAAAGGCGACGCCTGGGATAAGGCAGTTGAATATTGGAAAACCCTCAAAACAGATGCCGGGGCTATATTTGACAAGGAATTGACTTACAATGCCGACAAAATTGAACCGCAGATTACCTATGGTACCAATCCGGGACTTGGAACCGGCATCACCAAAAACATTCCCTTTGCCGCAACGGTAAAGGATGGAGAAGCTTCCTATAAAAAATCACTGGCTTATATGGGTTTTGCCGAAGGTGAAAAAATTATTGGCAAAAAAGTGGATTATGTTTTCCTTGGAAGCTGTACCAATGGCCGTATAGAGGATTTCCGTGCATTTGCCACCATCGTGAAAGGGCGTAAAAAAGCTGACAATATTACCGCCTGGCTTGTTCCCGGATCGCATGTGGTTGAGCAGCAGATTAAAGAGGAAGGCATTTTAGATATACTTACAGAGGCTGGTTTTCAGTTGCGCCAGCCCGGATGTTCCGCCTGCCTGGCTATGAATGACGACAAGGTTCCTGCCGGAAAATATGCCGTAAGTACCAGCAACCGTAATTTCGAAGGGCGTCAGGGTCCAGGAAGCCGGACGTTACTGGCAAGTCCGCTGGTAGCTGCCGCTGCTGCTGTAACCGGCGTGGTAACTGATCCAAGAGAATTGCTTTAAAAAGGTTTCAGGCCTAAAATTCGGAATATGATTTTAGAGTGAACCCAATTCCTGATCCAAATCGCATTTTACGCTTTTGGGGCAATTTTCACCTCATCCGATTCGGCACCTTATCCTCAAGGAGAAAGCCTTCACCCCAACAATTTGCATAACAAAAGATAATCAGTTTTAATAAATCAAAAGATGGCCTACGATAAATTCAACATACTAAGAAGTGCTGCAATTCCCTTGCCGATCGAAAATGTGGATACTGATCAGATTATTCCCGCCCGGTTCCTGAAAGCCACAGAGCGCAAGTCTTTCGGTGATAACCTTTTCAGGGACTGGAGATACAATACCGATGGCTCACCCAAAAAGGAATTTGTTCTAAATAATCCTTTGTACTCCGGGAAAATCATGGTGGGAGGTAAAAATTTCGGGAGCGGTAGCAGCCGCGAACATGCAGCCTGGGCTATTTATGATTTTGGGGTACGTTGCGTTGTTTCCAGCTTTTTTGCCGACATTTTCAAAAATAATTCACTCAACATAGGTGTACTTCCGGTCACAGTCAGCCCGGAGTTTCTGGTTAAGATTTTTAAGGCCATCGATGCTGATCCTAAAACGGAACTGGAAGTAAACCTTCCTGATCAAACTATCACCCTTTTGGTAGCAGGCGAAAAAGAATCCTTCGTTATCGACGGCTACAAAAAACATAATATGCTGAATGGTTTTGATGATATAGACTACCTGCAGGCGATGAAAAACGAAATCCAGTCATTCGCAACACAGCGCGATTATTAACTCCCTTTAAACCGGCACATTAAATACAGAAGGATCAGCATTATGCCCACAAAATTGCGTCACATTGAAATAATGGATACCACCCTCCGCGACGGTGAACAAACCAGCGGCGTATCCTTTTCAGCCTCCGAAAAACTGACCATTGCACAACTTTTGCTTACCGAAGTAAAAGTCGACAGGATTGAAGTTGCATCAGCCCGCGTATCGGAAGGTGAATTTCAGGCAGTTAAAAAAATTATTACCTGGGCAAAAAGCAAAGGCTTTATTGATAAAATCGAAGTGCTCACTTTCGTGGATGGCGATACCTCTGTAAACTGGATGCTGCAAACCGGTGCCAGAGTGATGAACCTTCTTACCAAAGGTTCGCTTAACCACCTGACACACCAGCTTAAGAAAACACCCGAACAGCATTTTAAGGAAATAGGCGATGTAATTGCCCTTGCCGGAAAAAACAATATTGACTGCAATGTTTACCTCGAAGACTGGAGCAACGGCATGCGTCATTCGCGGGAGTATGTTTTTCAGTACCTTGATTTTCTTGCTACACAACCTGTCAAAAGGATTTTGCTACCTGACACACTCGGGATACTGATTCCATCAGAAACCAGGATATATATCGCCTCTATTGTTAAACGGTACCCGAATCTTCATTTCGATTTTCATGCGCATAACGATTACGACCTGAGTATTGCCAATGTACTTGAAGCGGTTAATGCCGGTGTAAAAGGATTACATGTAACGGTGAATGGAATGGGCGAACGAGCCGGCAATGCTCCGCTGGCCAGCACAATTGCCGTATTAAATGATTTTGTGAAAGATGTGAAAACATCGGTTGATGAAGAATCTTTATATTCGGTAAGCCGGATTATCGAAACATTTTCGGGTCTGCGGATACCTATGAACAAGCCGGTTGTTGGCGAGAATGTTTTCACGCAAACTGCTGGTATACATGCCGATGGCGACAAAAAGAACAACCTCTACTTTAATGACCTTATGCCTGAGCGCTTCGGTCGTGAGCGCAAATACGCACTCGGAAAAACCAGCGGGAAAGCCAATATCGAAAACAACCTGAGGCAATTGGGTATTGAGTTGTCGGATGCCGATCTGAAAAAAGTAACCCAGCGGATCATCGAACTTGGTGATAAGAAAGAGACGGTTACGCAATTTGATCTGCCTTACATCATTTCGGATGTGCTCGACAGGAATACCATTGAGGAAACTGTTAATGTTGAAAATTATGTGCTCACCAATTCAAAGGAAATGAGACCATCCGCCACCATACGGATTAATATCAAAGGTGAAATTTTTGAGGAGCATGCGCAAGGTGACGGTCAATATGATGCGTTTATGAATGTTCTGAAAAAGATATACAAACAGAAATCACTGGAATTGCCGGTTTTGATTGATTACGTTGTTCACATCCCGCCCGGCGGAAAGTCGGATGCGTTGTGCGAATCCATTATAACCTGGCGCTCAGCTGATAAGGAATTTAAGACCCATGGCCTCGACAGCGACCAGACCGTTTCGGCTATTATTGCAACACAGAAAATGCTGAATATCATCTAATTATAGAAATTCACGCATTGGAACAGGAAGTGCCTAAAGTTTAGAGTACTTAGAGTGCCTGGAGTGATTTATAAACTCTAAGTACTCTAGGCACTTTAGATACTTTAAGTACTTTTAAAACTTCATTTTTTAATTAGAATCTTACAAAAACACATGGCATCAAAACACATTTTAATTGTTCCCGGTGATGGAATCGGGCAGGAAGTTACGGCAGTAGGCAAAAAAGTACTGGATAAGATCGCTGCAAACTTTAATCACACGTTTACGTACGATGAAGCTTTGATCGGCCATGCCGCAATTGAAGCCACCGGCAATCCGTTGCCCGAAGAATCATTGAATAAGATGAAGCAATCGGATGCCGTATTATTTGGTGCCGTTGGCCATCCGAAATACGATAACGATCCTTCGGCTAAAGTACGCCCAGAGCAGGGTTTGTTAAGGATGCGTAAGGAATTGGGCTTGTATGCCAATATCCGCCCGATTAAACTTTTTGATGAATTGCTGAGTGCTTCAAGTATCAAGCCCGAAATTTTAAAAGGCGCCGATATTCTCTTTTTCAGGGAACTGACCGGTGATTTGTATTTTGGTGAAAAAGGAAGAAAAAATAATGGCGATACCGCTTTCGATGTAGCCGAATACAGCCGCTACGAGGTGGAGCGCATTGCGCACAAAGCGTTTATAGCTGCCCGTACCCGCCGTAAAAAAGTATGTTCCGTTGATAAAGCCAATGTGCTTGAAACAAGTCGTTTATGGCGCGAAGTGGTTCAGAAAATCGGTCTTGAATACCCGGATATTGAACTGGAACACATGTTTGTAGATTCAACAGCCATGATGCTGATTAAAGATCCACGCCGTTTCGACGTGGTGGTTACGGCTAACCTTTTCGGTGATATTTTAACCGATGAAGCTTCGCAGATTGCCGGCTCCATGGGAATGCTTGCTTCCGCTTCAATAGGAGACGGAACCGGGGTTTATGAGCCAATTCATGGCTCGGCACACGATATTACAGGAATGGGCGTGGCCAACCCGCTGGCTTCCATCCTTTCGGTTTCACTGATGATGGATATATCCTTCGGGCTTAAAGAAGAAGCGGATGCCATTATTCAGGCAGTGGATGCCGTACTTAAAGCAGGTTATCGTACCCGGGATATAGCTGATAGTAACACGGCTGCCAATATGATTTTAGGGACAGATGCTATGGGAGAAGAAGTGCTGAAATATATCTAAATCAAGCTCTTAACAATTAACAGGTTTAGACCTTGATAAACACCAGGTTTTCTAAAAGAATTCTGCCAGGTAAAACATGTTGTTTTACCTGGCAGTTCCGTTTTTTAATTAAAAGCAGATTCTGAATTCAATAATCTTTAGTTCTGAATTGCATACTCTTTACGCAGGCTAACAAGGTCTTCAACCAACTCAAGAATTCCGACTTTAAGCTGATCGAAAACAGGCTGAAGTCCATTGCCATTATTCTCTTTGCCTTTTGTTTCCAACTCCTGGCAAAGTTCGCTGAGTTCTTCCGACATGTAGGCAACCACACCTTTTAAACCATGGGCTTTATGGTTAAGCGTTATGTAATCAAGTTCCAGTATACTCTTCTGAATAACCTCCAGGTTTCCGGCATATTCGCCTAAAAAAATATCCATAATCTGGACAATTACCTCGTTATCGTAGTATTTGAAATTTTCTTTGAATATTTCCTTGTCAATCATGGTCTTGGATTTGTAATTTATTGGTTTTGTTGTAAAATGCTCATCCTCATACGGCACAAAGTATATCAGATAATGGAGGCGAAAAATTCGATGGTTTTAACAAGGCCTTGTTCAAGCTCTATTTTTGGAGACCAGTCAAGTTCTTTTTTAGCCAATTCGATATTAGGTTGCCTCTGCGATGGATCATCGGCAGGAAGTGGCATAAGGACTATTTTCGATTTGGAGTTGGTGAGACTGATTACTTTTTCGGCCAGCTGTAAAATGGTAAATTCGTTGGGATTGCCAATATTCACAGGTCCGGTAAACTCTTCTCCCGATGCCATCATTCGGATCATGCCTTCAACCAGGTCGTCTACATACTGGAAACTGCGGGTCTGGCTGCCATCGCCATAAATGGTAATGTCGTTCCCTTTGAGTGCCTGTACAATAAAATTGGAAACCACACGGCCATCATTGGGATGCATACGAGGTCCGTAAGTGTTGAAAATGCGGATGATCTTAATCCTGACATTATTTTGTTTGTGATAATTAACGAACAAGGTTTCAGCCGATCGTTTTCCTTCGTCATAGCATGACCTTTCTCCGATAGGGTTTACATGGCCCCAATATGTTTCAACCTGGGGATGTACCTGAGGGTCGCCATAAACCTCGCTGGTGGAAGCCTGCAGGATTTTAGCCTTGATTCGTTTGGCCAATCCCAGCATATTAATGGCACCCATAACCGATGTTTTCATCGTTTTGATGGCGTTGTACTGGTAATGCACAGGAGATGCAGGGCAGGCAAGGTTATAGATTTCATCCACCTCTATGAAGAATGGCATGGTAACGTCGTGCCTGATAAGTTCGAAAAACGGATTATCGAGCAGATGCACGATATTCTGCTTTTGCCCGGTAAAATAGTTGTCGAGGCAAACAACCTCATTGCCTTCGTACAGCAGGCGTTCGCATAAATGTGAGCCGACAAATCCGGCTCCGCCGGTAACTAAAACCTTTTTCCTGATCATTTTTTTTGAGGGGTTGGGGGTTAGGATTTAGGGGTTAGTACCCTAACAATAATATGTTCGTGGTTTTAGACTAATTGCTTGAGCGTTGTTAAATAATATCGAATAATGAACAAACTTGCCTGTTGCAAGCAGGGAATTATGAATACTGAAGGTAAGACCGATAACATTGATATTTAACGACCACCTTAGAATTGTCAGACTTTCCGCTCCACTTCATTATTCATTATTCGATATTCGTTATTCATTATTCAAATCCTTTTTTGTTAAGTCTTGTCCTGATTAAGGATTGGGGGTCAGGGCTTGAACGAAGGAGGTATATCCCCCTTAAATCCTAAACCCCAACCCCTAAACCCTTATATCAATGTATCAATTCCGATGCAGTAATAAGTAAATTCCTTGCGGCGCATTTCGGCAAGCTCATAGATGTTCCTGCCATCAAAAACCACCGGTTCCTTTAGCAACTTGCGTATAATGTTGAAGTTAGGAAATTTAAACTCGGGCCACTCAGTTACCAGCACCAGGCAATCGGCATCAATAAGTGCTTCGTACTGATCTTCGGAATACTCAATGGAATCGCCTATAACACGTTTTGTTTCGTGCATGGCCACGGGATCGTAGGCTTTTACTTTTGCACCGCCGCCAAGGAATTTTTCGATAAGCACAAGAGCCGGAGCCTCGCGCATATCATCGGTTTGAGGTTTGAACGACAATCCCCAGAGCGCAATGGTTTTCCCTTTAATATCGCCGTTAAAATGCTTCATAACTTTATGATACATCACCGATTTCTGATCGTCGTTCACATCCTCGACCGCCTGCAAAACCCGAAGGTTGTATTTGTAGCCGGCTGCAGTCTTAATCAAGGCTTTAACGTCCTTTGGGAAACACGATCCTCCATATCCAATGCCTGGATAAATGAACTTGTTACCGATACGCGAATCGGAACCTATTCCTTTACGAACCATATTGATATCGGCACCCACAATTTCGCAGAGGTTGGCAATATCATTCATAAAGCTGATCTTGGTGGCAAGCATTGAATTGGCTGCATACTTGGTCATTTCAGCTGAAGTTATATCCATGAAAATAACCGGGTGGCCGTTGAGGGTAAAGGGCTTATAGAGGCTTTTCATCAGTTCCTCGGCCCTCGGTGAATCAAGTCCCACAACGATACGGTCGGGTTTCAGGAAATCGTCGACAGCGGCACCTTCTTTCAAAAACTCGGGATTTGAGGCAACATCAAATTCGATTTTAACACCGCGTTTATCGAGTTCTTCCTGTACCGCCTTTTTAACCTTAAGCGCTGTACCAACCGGCACCGTACTCTTGGTCACGATAAGAAGGTAATCTTTCATATTTTTACCGCAATCGCGGGCTACGCTCAGCACATACTGCAGATCGGCGCTTCCGTCTTCATCCGGAGGCGTGCCTACTGCGCTAAAAAGGACTTCGCAGTCTTCGAGTGCTTCGGAAATATTGGTAGTGAATTGCAGCCGGCCTTTCTTCATGTTGCGGTGTACCATTTCTTCCAGGCCCGGCTCATAAATCGGGATGATCCCGTTTTTAAGATTTTCAATCTTTTTTGTATCAATATCAACACATACAACGTCAATACCGACTTCGGCAAAACATGTCCCTGTAACCAGGCCGACATATCCACTTCCTACAATAGCAACTTTCATGATTAATGGGTTTTATGAAGTTAATTTAATAATTATGCTTTTTAGTCAGTCTGACTTTGGCAATTGGTTAATACATCCGGCTATCCGGCCATAGATATTAAACGGAATAGGTCAGATGCAAAAATAGTCTGAAATACACGGCAAGTATATAGCTAAAACACTGATTTACCTGTAGCTGACTCTACACAAATGTTGTAGTGGAAAGGCATAAAACTGTGTAGTCGAAATTGCTACATAGTATTTTTGCCGACTATGTAAAGCATAATAATCTGACGTTGAAATTGATCTAAAGCTTTGATCCGCCTTCTTCGGGAAATCCATCCGGGACTATTTCGATAAACAAAAGACTTCTCCCTGTCATTTTATTTCAGAGCAATTAAAATAGTACCGACCTTTGCAAACTCAAATCAAAAAGTATGGATCGAAAAAAAATTGCAATCATTGGCGGAGGAAATCTTGGATCGGCTATCGCCGAAGGTTTAGTATTTTCGAAGATATTCCCGAATGAAAATATCACGATCACGAGGCGTAAGGTTCATCTTCTTGAAAACTTCAAAGCCAGAGGCCTGAATGTACTTGCTGATAATGCTGAAGCTGTAATGAATGCCGATATTATACTTCTGGCTGTAAAGCCGTACCAGATTATCGATATATTAATAGAGATAAAACCATTTCTTACATCCAATAAAATCCTGGTTTCGATGGTTGCCGGAATAAGTTTTCAAACCATTACAAAAGAAACAGGCGAAAGTGTAAAACTTTTCAGGGCTATGCCTAATACGGCAATTGCTATTTGCGAATCGATGACCTGCCTGTCTTATCCTAAACAGTCGGAAAAGAGCAAGGATGATATCCTGGAATTATTCAACAAACTTGGGAAAACCACGGTTATTAACGAGGAGCTTATGTCGGCAGCAACTGTACTGGGTGCCTGCGGTATTGCTTTTGCCCTTCGCTACCTGCGTGCATCTATGCAGGGCGGGATCGAAATAGGATTCAGTGCCGAAGTCGCCCAGTTTATTACGGCACAGACGGTACGTGGCGCTTCAGAACTTATTTTGAACTCCGACCACCATCCGGAACAGGAAATTGATAAGGTTACCACACCGCGCGGTGTCACAATTTCGGGTCTCAACGAAATGGAGCACAAAGGATTCAGTTCGGCGCTTATCCACGGGCTGGTTACTTCGTACCGTAAAATTGAGCATGATAATAAATAGCCGCATATTGCATCAGGAAATTAAACAGGTTTTCATAATAAATCCGTTTCGTCTGCCTGCACTTTAAAGCAAAATAATTGTGTCTTGTTTGAGGCTGTCATAACAAATCGCTTTCTTACAAATAATTCTGTCAAAGTCAATTTCTATCGCGGACCAAACCTCTTTCATCGGGGTGTCAGTTCTTTTATTCTCAAAACCTTTTATCTCAGTTAGGTTTCAGCTGTAAAATCAAGCCTGCAGCACGAACGAATACTATCGGCCATTTTTACCTGGTTGACTGTATCATTCTGATATTCCGCACTTTTAATTCTTTCACGGTTTCCAAACAACCTTTGTAGCTGAAACAGCTACAGGCTTTCCATCCTTCGAACTACAACATTTAGATGTTATCAGCTACACATAAAGGGTGTATTCCTCTATAGCCATGCCGGGTTTTTCCATATATTTTTGTTTCGTTCATAAACCAATCAGAATTTATTGGCAGAACTATCCTTGCCAATTCGCTTTGTGGTACCATTCAGTAGAGTTTAAAATCCGGATGGTCATAATAATTTTAAAAAATTGTAGCATCAGTCCCGTAACTAAAGGAAGCAAAACCGGCGCTTGTGCAGGTAACAAACTAACTATATATAATCTCAGAAAAACTGTGTAAGATGAAAAACAAAATTTTAGTTGTTGACGATGAGCGTAGCATCCGGTTGCTGCTGGAAAGCTTTCTCTCAAAAAAATATGAAGTGCTTAGTAAAAGCGATGGTCTGGAAGCGCTTGACTGGCTTGAAACGAATCTTCCGGATCTTATAATTTGTGATTGCCAAATGCCTGTAATGGACGGCTACAGCTTTGTTGAAAAGGTGCGGCAGCGTGGCTACACAAAACATACTCCCATCGTAATGCTGTCGGGTGTCGAAAGTAGTAAGGACCGGGTAAAATGCTTCAAACTCGGGGCCCAGGATTTCCTCAAAAAACCATTTAATCCGGAAGAACTGGACGAGTTAATTAAAAAAAACCTGTTCCCGGTTCATTATGCCGCCAAATGGTAATGAAACTTGGCTCAGGATGTAGGAATTCAGTTATTGTTTATTCAGATTAATCATGGAAAAAGCATTAAGAATTGTTTATATCGGCAACTCTGCCGAAACAATCGCACTTTTGCAAGCTGACCGGAATATTTCGCTGACGGTTCAGGGGAACATTCTTGCAGCAGAAAATTACCTCCGATCAGGACAGGTTCCTGATGGCATCCTTTGCGAGATGAGCCTTTCGGGTGGTGATGGCCTGGAGATGCATGCCTGGGTTCGTCAACAGAAAGAGCTAAATGCGGTTTGCTTCTTACTTATAGCCTATGAATTTAAAGAAGACCTATATAAGGAAGCATTCAAAAGGAATATTGACGATTATTTGGTATTGCCCTTGATTTCGGCCGCAAATGTAGTCGGCCGGGTAGAATATCTGAAGGAATACCGCCAAAAAATTGTCCCGTTAGAGCCACAACTGAATACGGAAATAACCTATCACATGCCTCTTTCGAAACGGGCATTCGATATAGTTCTGGCCAGCTCTGCACTAATCGCACTCTCCCCACTATTATTAATAATTGTTATTGCAATCAGGCTCGAATCGAAAGGGAAAGTGTACTATACTTCACGAAGGGTGGGTCGCAAGCCATTTGATTTTTATAAGCTGCGTTCCATGCGTGTTGGTGCTGATGCTGACCTTGCCAAGCTGGCGAAAGATAAAAATCAATATGCTACTGTTTCTCAAAAAACTGAGATCGATTTCGAAACTCCATGTCCTAAGTGCGCTCAAAGGACCGGTAATAAGACTTGTTCGCCAATGATTCATGTAGGTTCTCATTCTATCTGCGAAGATTGGTATTCTGTACAGAAAAAGGAAATTGATAAATCCAAATCGGCATTTATTAAAATCGTGAATGATCCGCGGATCACAAGAGTCGGAAAATTTATAAGGAATACCAGTATTGATGAACTTCCGCAGCTGATTAATGTGCTGAAAGGAGATATGTCGATTGTCGGGAATCGCCCGCTTCCTGTTTATGAAGCCGAACAGCTTACAATAGGAAAAGGCGGTGGCGATATGGCAAAGCGGTTCCTGGCTCCTGCAGGTATTACCGGTCTGTGGCAGGTTGAACTCAGGGGAAAAGGCGGCGATATGTCGGAAGCCGAACGCAAACGGCTCGACAATACCTATTCCGACCACTTTATCGGGAATAATTATTCGTTCTGGTACGATTTCAAACTGATTTTGAGAACCTTTCGTGCCCTGTTTCAAAAAGACACTGTCTGATTGCTGTTTTGCTAATTTGTCAAAAATATGAAATTGTATAGCCTTATTTTACTGATAGCATTTTTAAATAGCGGATTTCCCTGTGTTGCTGTGGCCCAGGTACAGGAAACTGCTGATTTGTCACCGGTAAATGCAAATATTGTATTACCGCCCTTAAGTGTGCTGATCGATTCAGCCATAGCTACCAACGCAATGATACGGTTTCGCGACCTTGGAATAACAGGAAAGGAATGCAATCTGCATACGTACCAAAATAACTGGACAAGGAATTTTGGCATCCAGGCAGATGCACGCTACGGCACTTTCGATAACTTTTCGACCAACACGTCCGAAGGTCAGAATCCATCCGTTTTTGCAACCAAAAGCAACCAATACAACTGGGGTGTTGGCGCTTACATAAAATTTCCTGCCCAGGATTTGATAAACCGTAAAAACCTGATCCGGATGGCACAATCAGAACTCGACCAGGCCGAAAGCATGGCCGAAGCCCAGCGTGATGAAGTAAGGCAATTGGTTATCAAGCAATACAACGATGTGGTATTGAAACAGCGTCTTCTTAAAATCAGATCTAAAAATTTCGGAACATCCAAAGTAAATATGGAAATGGTAGAAAAGCAATTTCAAAATGGTGTAGTTTCCGTAACTGAATATTCCCGGATTTTTGATATCGTAGCACAGTCAGAATCTGATTATGAAACCTCTCGTACCGAATATATTACTGCTTATATGCTTCTCGAAGAAATTGTTGGATTCAAATTCAACAAAACCTATACTACAAAAACCAACCAATGAAAATAATTGATCTGATAAGGTTATTGCAAAAGCATATTGTGTTATTGCTGATTACCCCCGTTTTACTGGCTGTATTGGTTATATTGATGACCCGAAAACCGGATTGGAGATACACGTCGTCCACCACGCTTTATACCGGGATTGCATCGGGCTCAAGCGTGGAAATGGATAAGTCGTTTAACTTTTTCGCTAATAATACTGCATTTGATAACCTGATAAACGTTATAAAATCGCGCGAAACCCAGCAGGAAGTTGCCATCAGGCTGTTAAGCCAGCATCTATTACTCGACAAGCCTGATCCGAAATATATTTCAGACAAATCCTTTTCCGAATTAAAAAAGATAACTCCGTCCTATATCTACAAATTAGTTGCAAGAGATATCAATCCATACGGGGCAAAATCTGACACAGTGGCATCCGGAAGCAATGCCAATGCGGATTTACCGGCCGAAAGGGATTCATTTTCGTTTCAGAATTTTATTGATTTAAGCAGTTTACACCTTTTTCCGCCATCCATCAACCAGGCCGCTTACGAACGTACAGTCATCAACCTGACTAATTTAATGGTAAGCAGTGACACAAATTTTGTTTATAAATTGTTGAATTTCCCAAATCCACATTATTCTTATAAAGAAATCTCAACTATCAAGGTTCAGCGGATTTCCAACAGTGACCTGGTGCAACTGGACTATGAAACCGACGATCCGGGTATCTGCCAGCAAACACTGGCGTTACTCACCGAAGTATGCATCAGGAATTATAAAAACATAAAAGAGAACAGGTCGGATGCCATTGTTAAATACTTTCAATACCAGCTGAAACAGGCGGCTGAGCGGCTTAAAATTGCCGAAGACAAACTGCTTGAATTTAATAAGGCCAATAACATAATCAACTATTATGAGCAAAGTAAGGCTGTTGCAGTTGTTAAGGAAGACCTTGATGTTGAGTACAATAACAAACGAATAAAACTAGCCGGTATCGAGGCCGGCATAAAACGGCTCGAAGAAAAGCTGGCCATCCAACAGCAGATACAACTGAACAGCACGGACTTACTTGAGAAAAAAAATCAACTCGGTGACCTTAACTACCGCATTGCGAGTGCTGAAACCAAGGGGACTTCTGACAGTAAGGATAAACAAAACCTGGCCGATTTAAAGGCCACGGCTGAAAACCTAAAGGTTGAAATAAAAGCTTCTGTTGCCCAATTATACAAGTATGGCAACTCAACAGATGGGCTCCCAATCAGCACAGTTTTAAACGACTGGATCAATAACGTTATTGAAGCCGAAAATGTAAAAGCAGGTATAGGTGTGCTGGGCGATAGAATTAAAGAATTTCAGAAACAGTATGCCATTTATGCACCTGCCGGGGCAAATATCAAACGCATTGAGCGTGAAATTTCGGTGTCGGAACAGGAATTCCTCGAAATATTGCATGGATTAAACCTCGCCAAACTCAAAATGCAGGATAATGAGTTATCATCAAATATTAAAGCTGTCGATCCGCCGTATTTCCCATTATCGCCTATCCCGGCCAAACGCAAAATACTTGTAATTGTAGCTGCCCTGCTGGGTTTCATGATTGTATTCGGAAGTATCCTTATTATGGAATACTTTGATGATACGTTGAAAAATCCGGTGAAAGCGGCTAAAATCCTGAATTTAGATTTCCTGGGCGTACTTCCCAAAATTTTACTTAAGGTTGAAAAGATTAATTTTCCTTTTATTACCCACCGTTTGCTCGAAATTGCCATTCAGAAAATTGAATTATACCTTCGGCTAAGTAAATCGGATAACACAACAAAGACCTTGTTGCTTTTCAGCACTATGAACCAGGAGGGAAAAACGATAATTGCAGGCAACCTGGCACAAAAGCTGAAAACCCAGGGTAAAAAAGTGCTGGTTCTCAATTATTCCGCCGAATCTCTGCAAAAGGCAGAGAAAGTTCAAAACACCCCACTAAATAAGGGAATTACCAAGACTTCATCATCAGCCAAAAAGCAGAAACAGGTTTCGTTCATAAGCTTGCTTTTAGGCTATCCCGATACCCGGATTGATACTGACAGTCCGTTACTCGACGATCCTGCAAAATACCTGGACAAGGAGGAATACCTGCTATACACGGTAGATAAAGAATTTTATACGGTTAAAAGCTATAATGAAATCCTGGAACAGAACGGATTTAACTTGTCATACATTCCTGATTTTGTACTCATTGAGCTTCCGCCTATTCTATACTATCCGTACCCGGCTGATTTACTTTCGCAGGCAGATATACCTGTTTTGGTTTGCCGCTCGAACAGAACATGGTCCGATGCCGACCAGGCTGCGCTCGATGTACTTATCAAACTTACAGAACAAAAAACACATTTTATCCTTAACGGGGTGGAACTGCCAGTAACAGAATCCGTGTTAGGCGATCTGCCTAAAAAAAGAAGCAGGCTACGCCGGATCATGAAAAAGGTTTTTCGCTTTCAGTTCTCATCAAGGTACCAGATTTGAAACAACTGTAAAATCCGGAAAGACTACCGGAATCTTATGTAACCTATGCTTAAATATTGCCCTGATGAAAAAGATTACCAAACAAAGTCTGAGTTATGATGCCTGCCTTGTTATGGCGGAGGCTGCAGTAAGGAAAGCTGAGCAATTAAAAATAAAAATTGCCATCACTTTTGTCGATGAAAGTGCCGTATTAAAGGCCTTTTTCAGGATGGATTATTCAGCTATGGTAACGATAGATGCATCCCGGAAAAAAGCTATAACAGCCGTGGGCTATGGAATCCTGAGCGGCGAAAGCTGGCATGAAATCATCAAGGACGACCCCATCTTATTCCATGGCATCCAACAGTTCGAAGATTTTATTCTTTTAGGCGGAGGCTCACCGGTTCTTGATGAAGAAACAATAATCGGGGCAATCGGAATCAGTGGCGGACATTACAAACAGGATGAAGAGTGTGTTAAAGCTGCACTGGAAGCTTTTAAAGTACTTCAGTAAATGATAAATACAAATATTCAGATAATCAGAAGGCTTGATAAGTTTGCCTCGGCTTTTTCCAGGATAAAAACCCTGGATGAGCTGGTATTGGCTGTTGAGAATATCCTGGAAGATATATTTCATGTTGAATACACCGGACTTTATCTTTTCGATCCTGAAGAAGGACAACTAAAACTCCTTTATGCCAAAGGATTCAGCGAGGAGGAGAAACTAAATGCCGGCAGTACAGCCAGGGGCAGGCATCCATGGCTGGTATATAGTAAAGGGGAAATGATATATATACCTGATACAATGCTGAATAATAAAAACATTACTATATCCAGCGAACGGTCTTTTGTTGTAAGGTCCAGACTTTACCTGCCGGTAAAAGATGGTGACGAAGTGGTCGGAGCTTTCGGAATTGTGGATACTAAACCGAGTGCATATTCTGAAAAGGATATTGCTGTCCTGTCATTTATATGTAATATGGCCGGTGCTTTATATGGCAATATATTAAATCAGAGCCGTTTAAAATCAGCCAACGAACAAATTATAAACCTGTCAAAATTCCCATCCGAAAGTCCGAATCCTGTAATGAGGTTCAGTAACGATAAAATTCTGCTGTTTGCCAATGAAAATAGTGCCAGTAAGGAAATATTAAAATATTACAGATTAAAAGTTGGTGAACCTCTTAAAGGTGATCTTGAAGAAGGACTTACCGAATCACTAAAAACCGGAAATAGGGTTACGCTCGAGATCAGTATAGAAAATAAAATATATTCAATTATGTTTATTCCGGTTGAAAATGCCGGATATATAAACCTGCATGGAAAAGATATTACAGAACAAAAAAAACTGGAGGAAGAACAACGGAAACTTGCATTGATTGTAAGGGTAACTGAACAAAGTGTTGTTATAACGAATAAGGCAGGAGAAATTGAATGGGTAAATGAAGCATTTTTGAAGTTGACCGGGTACACTATTGAAGAGGTGAAAGGTCTTATTCCCGGAAAATTCCTTCAGGGAGAAGAAACTGATCCGAAATCGGTGATGGCACTTTCAAAAGCTATCCGGAATAATGAACCTATTGAAGTTGACATCATTAATTATACAAAGTCGCGCAAAAAATACTGGGTAAAAATACAACTCCAGCCTGTCTATAATTCCTCCGGGCAAGTTGAAAATTACATTTCCATTCAAAAAGAAATTACCAGGGAAAAAGAGATTCAACAGGAACTGATTCGGAAAACAACCTTTCAGAAAGCAATTCTCAACAGCGCAGCCATAGCCATTATTTCAACCGATATGAACGGCATCATTCAATCCTTTAATCCGGCAGCAAGCAAAATGCTGGGCTACACTGCTGAAGAAGTGATTGGTATAATGACACCTCATCAGTATCATGATGAAATGGATATTCAAAACCGGTTTCGTGAAAATCTGCAGCCCGACTCCGGGGAAGCCAGGATATTCAATACAAAAGATATTCCTGATCCGGCAGGATTTATAACTGAAACAGGCGAATTCACTTTTGTGAGGAAAGACGGAGATAAATTCCCTGTTTCTTTATCTGTGACAGCTCTTCGTGGCGAACAAAACGAAATAACCGGTTTCCTGGCCATGGCCGAAGAAATCACACAGCGCAAGCAACAATATGATGCCTTGCGGGTTGCCAACCTCAGGTTCAGGTCATTGCTTTCGAGCATGCAGGCCAGTGTTTTAGTAGAAGATGAGGATCGGAAAGTCGTTCTGGTAAACCAATACTTTTGCGACCTGTTTTCAATTCCGGCTACTCCCGAACAATTGATCGGAAGTGATTGCGGGGAATCAGCTGAAGCTGTAAAAGGCTTTTTCAAAGATCCTGAAACCTTTATTCTTGATATTGATAAAACCTTGGCTGTAGGACAGATTATATCCAATCATGAGCTACAGATGAACAACGGAACCTTCTTTGAACGCGATTTTATTCCTATCGAAGACCTGGGAAAGAAAAACCGGGGCATTCTCTGGATCTACAGGGATATAACCGAACGGAAGAAAAATGAAAGTGATTTGTTACGCCAGTCCAAAATATTGAATGGCTCAGCTCTTGCATCCAATTATCTGTTAACCCTGCACGATTACAGTCAGGCCATACAAAAAGCGCTTGAAACTATTGGCAAAGCAACAGGAGCAGATAGGGCGTATATATTTACAAACCAGGAAGATGAGTTTAGTGGCGAATCTTTCTTCAGTGAGCAGTTCGAATGGACCGCTGAAGGAATTACTCCACAAATCGATAACCCGAAACTTCAGAATATCCCAGTCAGCAGTGAATTTCCGCGCTGGTATAAGCTTCTGAAGGAAAATAAACTAAATTCCGGATTTGTTAAAGACTTTCCGGAAAATGAACGCAAAATGCTGGAAAGTCAGGGTATTATTTCGATGATAGCGGTTCCGGTTTTTATACAAGACCGCCTTTGGGGATTGGTGGGTTTTGATAATTGTACCAATGGAATTGAATGGTCAGCAACCGAAGCATCAATACTTACAGCCTTTGCAGGGAGCATAGGTGGAAGTGTTTTAAGAAGCATCATTGAAAAAGAGCTGATCAGTGCCCGGCAAACGGCTGAATATGCTACTAAAAGCAAGTCCGAATTTCTTGCCACCATGAGCCACGAAATCCGCACACCGATGAATGGCGTAATCGGAATGACCAGCTTGCTGCTTAAAACCCCCTTAGCAACCGATCAGCGGGAATATGCCGAAACCATAAGGCTTAGCGGCGAATTATTGCTGAATGTAATAAACGATATTCTGGATTTCTCTAAAATCGAATCGGGGAAAATGATTCTGGAAGAAACGAGTTTCGATCTGCGGAAATCCATCGAGGATGTGCTTGACCTGATGTCAACAGTTGTGTATGAAAAGAAGCTGGGGCTGCATTTTCAGGTCGATCCAACTATTCCTCAATTGATTAATGGAGATCCGACCCGGCTTCGTCAGATATTGGTTAACCTGACCGGAAATGCAATTAAATTCACGAACAGCGGCGGAATAGTGATAGCTTTAAATCAAATTGAAAAAAGAGGACGCGAGGCTGTTCTTGAGTTTTCAATCAAAGATACAGGAGTAGGCATCCCGAAAGAGAAGCTTAATTTACTTTTCAAACCCTTCAGCCAGGTGGATGCCTCAACCACCCGGAAATATGGCGGCACAGGATTGGGATTGGCAATCTGCATGAATCTTGTTAAGCTTATGCATGGAAAAATATGGGTAAAAAGTGAAGTAAATAAGGGATCAGAGTTTCATTTTACCATTAAAACACTATATCCGGAAATTGCTGAACAAGTGAATAACCCTGATCAGAAATTTGAGATCCTGAAAAGGAAAAAGATACTGGTTGTCGAAAATAATGCAGTAAGCGAAACAATCTTAACCGGCTTATTCAAAGACCTGGAGATGGACACTTCGTCCGTCAATTCTGCGGGTAAGGCATTGGAAATCATAGGTGCAAAAAGTGATTTTGATATCATTTTTATTGACATTGATCTTCCTGATCTGGAAAGCGGTGAACTGGCATCAGAAATCAGGAAAACAGCTGCTTATGCAGCAAGGCCAATAATACTATCAGGCTGGTCAGCTGTTTCGGCAAACGAATCAACAAGTGGAAATAATTTTAATGCACAGATAAACAAGCCGTTGAAACATTCGCAGCTGATAGCAATAATGGCCGATCTGCTTGCAAACCAAAAAACCGAAAAAGTTCAGTTGCCTGAACAACCTCAACGGTTGAAGGAGATAAGCGGAATGTATCCATTGAACATACTTGTAGCAGAAGACAATCTCATTAACCAGAAACTCATTTTAAACCTGCTGAAAATGCTGGGCTACACTATCCAAATTGCAGCCAACGGATCTGAAGCACTCGACGCGATCAGCCGGATAAAATTCGATATAATTTTCATGGATATGCAGATGCCGGTGATGGATGGCCTGGAAGCAACCAGGCAAATCATTGTCCGATATGCTGACCAAAGGCCATTGATTGTGGCTATGACTGCCAATGCACTTGGTAGCGATAAAGAATTATGCCTGTCTGCCGGGATGGACGATTATATCAGCAAACCGCTTAATATCGACCAGGTAATCAACGGGATTGAGAAATGGTCATCATTGATCATTCAAAAAGGGAAAACAGCTGATAACCAACTTAACAACGAAAAGTAATACATTAGCCAACTGAACGGCAAATCAGAATATTAATAACTGCCTACATTGAAGAGAACAATAAAAAAAATAGTTCGCGAAGACAACTTCCTTTCCCTGGCCGGCAACCTGACCATTGCGTTTTTCGGTTTTGGAGGGTTTGCCTTGCTTGCACGCAGCTTCCCTATTGATGTTTTCGGTCAGTGGGTTTTATTTATTTCGTCGGGTACGTTCATCGAGATGTTCAGGTTTGGCATTACCAATACAGCCATCATACGCTATTTGTCAGGAGTGGAAAACGACGACCGTTTGAAATTCATCGGATCCAACGGCCTGATCGGACTGGTAGCGACAATTCTCATTGCAGTTATTCTGGTAGCTTGCCATCTGGCTTTTACGGGGCCAATCCAACGTGCCGGGTACGAATTATTTTTCACCTGGTACCCGCTGCTGGCCTTAATAAATCTTCCTTTAAACACCGCTTTGGTGATAATGCAGGCCGATCAGAAATTCGGAAAGATATTTCTGATCAAAGCCATAAACAGCGGAGGGTTTTTCCTTGTGCTCCTGGTTAATTATTTATTTCTGAATATGACGCTTTTACAACTGGTATGGGCCATGCTGATCATTAATGTCATTTCATCGGGAGTATGCATGCTTGCTGGATGGGACGGGCTGAAGCATATCGGGAAAGCTTCAAAGCGTACAACCAGGGTTTTACTCGATTTCGGGAAATATACAACCTTTACACTCATAGGCACCAACCTTCTGCGGAGCGCCGACACACTGATCATCAGCTTAAGTCCACTTGGAACGGCTGCAGTGGCCTTGTACAGCATCCCAATGAAACTCACTGAGCTGCAGCAGATTCCTTTACGGAGTTTCGTGGCAACCGCTTTTCCTAAAATGTCGAAAGCCAGCATACAGGGAAAAGTAGAGGAAGTAAAGGAACTGTTTTATACATACTCAGGCGCCATGAGCTACCTGTTTATTTTTATAAGCCTTTTTACCTTTATTTTTGCCGATTTCTTTGTGCTGATCCTTGGAGGTAGACAATACCTTGGAACCGATCCCATTACTGGTTTCAATACTGCCAACATTGTACGGATTTTTTCACTTTATGGGCTTTTGCTACCCATAGACCGTATGACAGGAATTGGCCTGGATAGCATCAACAAGCCAAATATAAATGCCTTAAAGGTGCTTTACATGGTAGTTTTTAATGTTGTGGGTGACCTGGTTGCCATATTCATTTTCAAGTCGCTGGCACTGGTGGCTGTGGGATCCATACTCTTTACAATCATTGGCGTCTGGGTCGGATTTTATTACTTCAGCCGGGAGCTGTCGTTGCAATATTCGCATATTTTTACAAATGGGATAGATTTTTACAAAACGATCTATCTTAAATTCAGGAACCGGCAAATTCAGAAAACAGGCTGATTTCCTGTTATCGGTTTGCAGCCAATTAAAAACCAATGCAAGGCACTCTAAATCCATTCGATCGCCGTACTGGTTCCGACCGTCTTCGGTCGCCCTATTACCTGCTCCTGCTTGTGGTTCTGATTGCCTTATCCGCATTCATTACAAGTAAAATGGGGCTGATTGGCGGATTAGGATTCATAGCGTTGCCCTTTGTTTTCCTTTATTTGTACCTGTTATTCTGGAAGCCGGTTATAGGCCTTTACACAGCCGTCGTTTTTGGTTTTGTTTTGCTTGGATTGGGGCGTTATGCGAAAGGAGTTCAGGTTGGTCTTGCCATGGATGCGATCCTGATTCTGACTTATGTTGCGCTTATTTTCAACAGATTCAATGAGCGTGTCGACTGGTCACCTGCAAAAAAAGACATCACTTTGCTATCGGCTGTCTGGTTTGCCTATTCCCTGTTTGAACTTGTAAATCCTGAAGCCCGGAGTGTTGCAGCCTGGTTTTCGGGTCGGGGAGTCGGGCTGTATATGCTGCTTCTGGTTCCTTTAACTTTACTTTTTATTAATACAAACCGGAAGCTGGATATACTCTTCCTTGTCTGGGGAGTCTTTGCCTTGCTGGCAAGTTTAAAAGGAATTATACAAATTGACGTGGGCCTGGACCAGGCTGAAAAAGGCTGGCTGAGTGAAGGGAATTATAAAACCCATATTTTATTCGGAAAACTCAGGGCTTTTTCATTTTTGAGCGATGCCGGGCAATTTGGAGCCAACCAGGGCTATTCGGTGGTAGTGGCAGGAATTGTCGCAATGGCTCAAAAAGACTGGAAAAAAAAGCTGTTTTTTATTGTCGTAGCGTTTTTTGCCTTATATGGCATGATACTTTCCGGAACACGCGGTGCGCTTAGTATTCCCTTGGCTGGTTTCGGCCTCTTCTTTGTCCTGAGAAAAAATAAAGCAGTAATGATCGCAGGATTTTTTGTGCTTTTATTAGTTTTTGTATTTTTCAAATATACATCCATAGGGCAGGGAAACGACCAGATCCGAAGGATGAGAACCGCATTCGATCCGAAAGATGCCTCGCTCCAGGTGAGGCTCGAAAACCAGCGAAAACTTAAAGTCTATCTTGCCAGCCGTCCTTTTGGCGGAGGTGTCGGGCATGGCGGCGTTAAAGCTCAGCGTTTCCTGCCCAATGCCTACCTGTCGCAGGTGGCTACCGACAGCGGGTATGTGCTGGTTTGGGTAGAGATGGGGGTTGTAGGCTTGATGCTCTTTTTATTTATTCTTTTCTATGTTGTGATAAAATCAGCATACAGGGTCATGTTCCGTATTCGTGATCCTATCTTAAAAATTAAAATGGCGGCATTAACATCAGGTATGTTTGGCATCATGGTAGCCAATTATGGCAATGCCGTTTTAGGTCAGATGCCTACAAGTATGCTTATCTATATTTCAATGGCATTGATGCTGAATTCTGAAGTGCTCGATACTCCTAATTCAGAAACATCTGATAAAATTGACTAACCACATGTATTTCCATGGGAATCAAGTCGAACATTCAGAATACGCTTTTGCTACAGGATGAATTTCCTTGTCAATTTTGGGCATACTTAATAGTTACTCGCCATTCATGGATGATGGCTTCCGGCACCGCAGTTTTGCCATTCATGTTGAATATCAGCTTTGAAGGCCGCAGGCTCCAATGGCATAAATGCTTAGTTGGATGGAAATACAGCCTTGTAGGCTTTTCAACTACAACATTTAGATATTTTCAGCTACAAGTAAAGGGTGTATTCAGCTATAGCGATGTCGGATCATTCAGTTTAATTTTGTTTTCGATCATCTACCTCTTGTAAATACTTTAAATGTCCTAATCTCATGAAATAATGACACTCCGTAAAAAAATATTTCTTCTCATTCTGGCATGCCTGGTCCTGTTTTCGGGGGCACTATTTATATTCAGTGAAATCCAGTCACACCAAAACGACCTGATGCTCAGATCGGCAGTTGAGCAGCAGGAAATGCTGATCACGAATGAAATGTATGAGCGTTCGGACGATTTGAAGCAAATTGTTACGGATTATACAAATTGGGACGACATTATTCAATATATAGAAAAACAGGATCAAAAATGGGCGATTGATAATATTTCCACTATCATAAACTCCTTCAAGTTACATTCAGTAGAAGTGTTCAACCTTGAGAAGCGTAAGATTTATAGTTTCGGTAAGCAATCGGACAGCATCATTGGCAAAGCAAACGACCAGGATAAGATTTTTGAAAAAGTGAATTCAAAAGGTTTTATACATTATTATCGTTGGACTCCCGATGGAATTCTGGAGATATCAGGAGCTACTATTCACCCTACTCTCGATACATCGCGTTTAACAGCCGGCCAGGGATATTTCTTTATAAGCAAGCTTTGGAACAAGCAATTCCTGAACACCCTTTCGAAGCTCACCGGAAGCATTATAACTACTCAACCGGTTGACTTTAACGTCAGCAATTCAACTGAAAACCACTCTTTATTTACATCGGCTCTGATTTCAGATTATAATCAGAATCCCTTTTGCACGCTTGTTTTCGAGAAACCCAATAAATTTCTTGCCTCATACCATCGCACGAGTGATTTCGTATTAATTTACCTGGCTTCGTTGCTGGTATTTGTACTTACTATTTTCTTTTATATGCTATACCGCTGGGTGCGTCGGCCTCTGCGTATCATATCGGAAACCCTTAAGCGGGGTGATACAAGTCAGTTAAGTCAATTGCAAAAAAATAAGGATGAATTCAGCCTGATTGCAGGGTTGATCATAAAATTCAATCAGCAGCGTAAACAGCTTGAAAAAGAGAACACCGAACGTAAACTAATCCAGCAACAGATTGCCATTCAAAACAAGCTTCTTAACGGACTTGCTGAGGCATCAAGCCGTTTGCTTACCATCGAAAATCTCGACGATGCGATCAATAGCGCCTTCGAAGCTATCGTAACCCATGCCACAATTGACCGGATCAGCATATTCAAGAATGTGTATGATAATGATCTGAAATCGATGAAAATGCATCTGATTTATGATTGGATGCAACCTGAAATACGCCAGCGTGTTGATCCAAATGAATACAAAGAAGTTATATACAGCAGTAGTCCTGATGGCTGGTTCGCAAGGCTTCAGGAGGGGCAGAATATAAATGGGCGCCTTGAAGATTTTGGGGATGATCTGAAACCACTCTTTGAACGACGGTTAATAAAATCGATGGTTGCGGTTCCCATAATGGATCCGCAGGAGCATACTTTCTGGGGATTTGCCGGATTTGCCGACTGTAGCACTGGGCACACCTGGAGTACAGTTGAGGAAACTGCTTTTGCCATGCTGGCCAATAACCTGGCAGGCGCCATCCGCAGGCACATGTCGCAGATGGAACTCAAAGAAACCATGGAACTGGCCCGTGCGGCCGACAAAGCCAAATCCAATTTCCTGGCATCCATGAGCCACGAAATCCGGACTCCTATGAATGGAGTGATCGGGATGACAAGCCTCTTACTGCAATCCGAACTTACCGCTTCGCAGCGCGAACTGGTTCAAACCATCGAAACATCGGGCGACAACCTGCTGAATATCATCAACGAAATATTAGATTTCTCCAAAATTGAATCGGGAAATATGGTGCTCGAAGAAAACGCTTTCGATCTTCGCAGGTGTATAGAAGATGTACTCGATCTTATGGTGCCTAAAATTTTTGAGAAACGGCTCGAACTCATCTATTTCATTGACCCTAAAATAAATGCCTTTATTTTTGGCGACGGATTCAGGCTGAGGCAGGTGCTGCTGAACCTTATCGGAAATGCGGTTAAATTTACCGCTTCGGGCGAAATATTTATTCAGGTTACTATCAACCAACAAATTGACGATATGTTGATCCTCGAATTCTCAGTGAAAGATACAGGAATAGGGATACCACAGGAGAAGCTAGATACGCTGTTTACACCATTTACGCAGGTTGATGCTTCAACTACCCGAAAATACGGAGGTACAGGGCTTGGATTAGCTATTTCGTCGAACCTAGTTATGCTTATGGGTGGTAAAATATGGGTTGAGAGCAGCCTGGGCAAAAGCTCAGATTTCAAGTTTACGATGAGGACCTATTTTATTGACCCTCCTGTAAACAAGTACAAAGCTGTTGAAAAACTCCAGCAGCTCAATCAGAAAAAAGTACTTATTGTTGACGACAACTCCACAAACCGTCGCATACTGCAGCTTCAATTCCATCATTGGAATATTGGTTCCATTGCCGTGGGTTCGGGTGCCGAAGCACTGGAATTGCTTGATAAAAAAGAATCTTTCGATATAGCCATACTCGATATGCAGATGCCCGAAATGGATGGCGAAATGCTTGCCCGCGAAATAAGGAAAAGGTTTACCAAATCGGAACTTCCCCTCATTATGCTGACTTCAATAGGCTATAACAAGAGGACTCCCGAAGTGCAGGAGTTGTTTTCTTTTTATTTAAACAAACCCGTAAAACATTCTCTTCTGGCTGACATACTCATCTCTGTTTTTTCGGAGGAACAAATTGAAACCTCCTTGCCAAAGGGCAACGAACCCGACCTTAAAGACATCTCGGCAAAGTATCCGTTCGAAATTTTAATTGCTGAAGATAATTTCATAAACCAAAAACTGGTCAGGAAGCTTTTCGAAGTTTTAGGATATAAAACCGACCTGGCTGCCAATGGCTATGATGCAATTGATGCCTTAAAGCGTAAATCGTATACTATTATTTTCATGGATGTTCAAATGCCGGAAATGGATGGATACGAGGCTACGCGCATAATCAAGGAACGATGGGGATCAAAAGCACCCTTAATTATTGCCATGACTGCAAACGCGATGCAGGGCGACAGGGAAAAATGCATGCTTGCCGGAATGGATGATTATGTTTCAAAACCCATTCGGCTCGACGATCTGCTGGGCGTAATAAACCTTTGGGGCCAAAAGGGAGAACACCTTTTTTAAACTAATCACAATAGCCAGTGGTGGGTGAGAGTATAGCAGAAACTGAAATTAATGAATCACTCCTTCTCACAAATAATGTGAATAAATTGTAAGTAAACAAAATTCATCAATTGAATTAAATTAAATCATCCCTTGACCATGGAAATTTCATTCATCCAAGTGCAAATAAATACAGTATGAAAGGCAGAGATTTTATCATCACCGGACTCCAACCCTGGGACATTCCCATAGGTTCAAATGCTATTGACATCGCCAGGGAAATAGCCGTAAGCAACCGCGTACTTTATGTAAATAGTCCATTGGATCAAATGACCATTTACCGGAATAAACCCACACCAGAACTTCTGCAGCGTATGGAGGTAATTAAAAAGCAGAAAGATCCGCTGCGGAAGATAACAGATTCGCTATGGGTATTGGATTTCCCATTCTCTATATACTCCATCAACGGTTTGCCTGATGGCTTCCTCTTTGATTTTTTCAATAAGCTTAACAATAAAAAAATGTTTGGCTACATCAGGAAAATTGCCGAGGAGCTTCATTTTAAAGATTATATCCATTTTATAGATAATGACATCTACCGTAGCTTTTACTCCAAGGAATTTCTCAAACCAGCCGCTTCGGTATATTACCGAAGGGATAATCTTCAGCCATACGAATATTGGAAAAAACATGTTGGCCGGCTCGAACCTGAGTTGATTGCAAAAAGTGATGTGGTGGTATGCAATTCGCCGCAATACGCCGAGTATTCGCGCAAGTTCAATCCGAAAAGCTATGATATAGGACAAGGAGTCGACCTTTCGGCATACGATACAACGCTTGGTTTTGCTATGCCAAAGGAATTTGAAACTATTCCGGAGCCTCGAATTGGTTACATCGGGGATATCAACAGCCTTAGGCTCGATCCTGACCTGATTTATAGTCTGGCAAAAAGCAAGCCGGCATATTCTTTTGTAATGATTGGCGGCGAAGACAAGGTGTTTGCTGCGCACGCCCTTCATTCGCTCAAAAATGTATTTTTCCCGGGCAGCATTGCCAAACTAACGGTTCCTGCATACATGTCGGCACTACAGGTATGCCTGAACCCGCAAAAACTTAACGAAATTACCAACGGAAACTATCCACGCAAGGTTGATGAATACCTTGCATTGGGAAAACCGGTAATTGCCACCAGAACAGCCACTATGGAGATATTCAGGGATCATGTTTCCCTCTGTAAAAATCTTGATGAATATCAGAAGGCTGTTGAAAAAGCGCTTGCGGATATCAGTGATGAGCGAAACCGGCAACGCATTCTTTTTGCCCGGTCGCACAGCTGGAAAAACAATGTCGACAGCATATACAAACACATTCAGGAATCAGTACCAAAAATTTAAACGATATGTATTACAGGAATGTTTCAGATTTAAATAAGATCATTCTCAAGCGGTTAAGCATTCTGCCGCGGGATTTCGACCTTATTGTCGGTATCCCCCGAAGCGGTATGCTCCCGGCAAATTTACTGGCACTCTATCTCAATAAGCCATACACGGATATCAATTCATTCCTCAACGGCCACATATATAAGGCCGGTGCACGTGGTCAGTTTTTCGACATCAAGGATTTTAAGAAGATCCTGGTGGTTGACGACAGCATTGCCTCCGGATCAGCCATGGTAAAGTGCCGCGAAAGCTTAAAGCATCTCGAATCGGATTTCAAAATCAGCTATTGCGCCATTTATGTGATTCCCGGCAAGGAAAAGATGGTGGATTATTTATTTGAAATTGTACCGCTTCCGCGCTATTTCCAATGGAATATTCTCAATCACACGTCCTTGGAAAAATCATGCTTTGATATCGACGGAGTTCTGTGCGCAGATCCCTCAGAGGATCAAAATGATGATGGCCCCAAATACCGCGATTTTATCCTCAATGCTCCGCAATTGTTTATTCCGGGCGCCAAAATCGGCACCATTGTAACCTCCAGGCTCGAGAAATACCGCAACGAAACAGAGCAATGGCTTAAAGCGAATAATGTAAAATATAACAAACTTGTAATGCTCGACCTTCCCGACATGGAAGCACGTCAGAAAGCCAACAGCCATGGTACGCATAAAGCAAATGCATACAAGTCGCAATCGTATGTGCTTTTTGTTGAAAGCGACCTGCACCAGGCGATCGAAATAAACAGGATAGCTAAAAAGCCTGTTTTGTGCACCGAAAATTTCGAAATGATTTTCGATTCCGAATCCGTTTTCTATAATATGAAAAGCGGTAAATATTTCCCGCTGCTGCGGAAAGTCGCTTTGAAAGTGCGGGATAAAATCCGTAAACTGAAATGAACCCATACTTACTAAATTCCGGATTATGAATCCTGCCTTAATGTTTGCCATTAATGCCCTGCAGGTTTTGATGCTGATGCTTCTTGGCCTCTCAACGCTGTATATTTTTGTGTTTTCGGTAGCTGGTTTGTTTTACAGGCAGACAGCGTATCCCGAAAATGTCAAATCCCGCAGAATTGCCGTTCTGATTCCCGGGTACAAAGAAGATGATGTAATTATTGAAGTAGCCAGGGAGGCACTTAGGCAAAACTATCCTGAAGAGCTGTATGATGTTGTGATAATCGCAGATTCATTCCATCCGGAAACGCTTTTACAATTGAGGGAAATGCCTATAAAGGTGATAGAAGTATCATTCGAAAAAAGCACTAAATCGAAAGCACTGAATCAGGCTATGGCGCAACTCGGAAATTTATACGATATCGCTGTGGTACTCGATGCTGATAATGTGATGTCCAAAGATTTCCTTACCAAAATAAATGCTGCTTTTGAACGCGAACACCTGGCTGTTCAGGGCCACCGGGCGGCTAAAAACATGAATACATCCCTGGCATTGCTTGATGCGGTAAGCGAAGAAATTAACAATCACATTTTCCGAAAAGGGCATCGCGTACTGGGACTTTCGTCGGCAATCATAGGCTCGGGAATGGCTTTCAGGTACGATTATTTTAAAGAAATGATGTCGGCGGTAACTGCAATCGGCGGATTTGACAAGGAAATTGAATTGAAAATGCTTAAAGCCGGACATAAAATTGATTACCTGGACGACGCTTATGTTTACGACGAAAAAGTACAGAAAGCCGAAGTCTTCAGCAATCAGCGCCGACGCTGGCTTTCG
>Ga0136636_10000143_pt1 | contig 30186 bp, 30 predicted proteins | sample AntDrymUQ8522106_2_FD_104653 | JGI IMG/M metagenome (GOLD analysis project Ga0136636, IMG submission 104653) | Polar desert sand microbial communities from Dry Valleys, Antarctica - metaG UQ852 (21.06) | ecosystem: Environmental > Terrestrial > Soil > Desert | place: Antarctica: Dry Valley... | reverse complement strand
ACAAAACTTATGGCTACTTCGGGAAAGGAACCACCATATTGTTTAAAAATATTTCCCGGCACAAAAGCCGTGTAAATTAAGGCCGCAACCAACAATCCAAAGAGAATATACCCATATGGTTTTTTATATTTTGAATCGGAGAGGAAAAGAAAATAAATGGCCAGAATGGAACTTGCCAGGACAAACACGAAAATATCCGTTAAGAAACCGATGAAAAGAATTTTTAGACTTTCTAAAATACCAAAACTTGCGTTTGTAATGGGATGGAAAATAAAAATGATCCGCAGAATAAAAGAAACCAGCAAATAGAAAATTCCAAGGTAAACGAAAGGCCTAGTTTTTTGAAGTGCCATATTTTATATTTTAGGGTGTTGATGAGCCGATCTACTGAAAAGATTCCACCAAAGTTAAAACATTTTAAAATTTAAAAACCGATATTGCTTTTCTTGCGAGAAAGATTATTCTTGAACTGAATCATCTGCAAAGCCGTAACTCCAGCTTCTATGCCTTTGTTACCCAATGTTCCGCCACTTCTGGCAATAGACTGTTCTTTGGTATCATCGGTAAGCAAACAGAAAATTGCGGGAACTTCTGTGAAGATATTGCAATCTTTAATTCCCTGCGCAACAGCTGAACACACATAATCAAAGTGGGGCGTTTCTCCACGGATCACGCAACCTATCGCAATCACGGCATCAAATCTCCCGTCTTTGCACATTTGCATGGCTGCATAGTTGAGTTCGAAAGCACCTGGAACTAGAAAAACAGTAATGTTTTCGGGTTTCACACCTTCTTTTTTTAAAACTTCTACTGCACCATCGCGCAGGTTGAAGGTTACGAAATCATTCCATTCTGAAACAACAATGCCAATTCTAAAAGAACCGGCATCATTAATTTGTAATGGTTTGTAATCCGAAAGATTTACAGTTGCCATTTATAAAAATTTTTATTAGTAATATTTTACCATTTCGATGTAAGATTCAGACATTCCGTTATCGTAATCCTGGTATTTTTCATCAATTGAAGAGAAGTATTTTTTTGCAGCATCATTCTTCTTTAATGCTAAAGCTACTAAACCTGCTTTTCTTGTGAAATAATAAGAAGTGTAAGCATCGTCTGAAGCAGAAATCGCTTTGTCTAACAAGGATAAAGTTTCTTCATTCTTATTGAGGTTGGATTGGCAATCTGCCATTGCGCCATATTTCAAAGCCATCAAAACATTATTTTTAGAAGAAAAAGCATCTAAAAGATCGTAAGCTTCCTGGTATTTTCCTGCTTTAAATTTTAGAAGTCCAGCGTTATAAGCCGAAAGTTTACCTACTTTGGTTCCAGAAAAGTCGTTGTAAGTTCCAAGATATCCTGGATTTGCAGCACTTTTTCCACCTAAAGCCAAATCTTCTTTACCGTCTGACAAATTTTTCTGAGCCGCTAAATAACTAAGTGTAGCTTCTTCATTTTTCGGTTCCAAATAAAACTGCTGATAAGCAAAATAACCTAATACACCCAGAACTAAAGCACCGAAAATGATCATTAAACTTTTAGAATGTTTTTCCAGAAAACGTTCAGTATCTAATGCACCTCTGTCCAGATCTTTGAAAACCTCTACCGTTTCCTTTCCTTCCATTTCTTTTTTGCTGGAATTTGATTGATTTTTAGCCATAATGTTTTAAAAATTGAAGTGCAAATTTAACTGTTTTTGAACGATATACAAAATTATGTGTGCAAAAACATTTCAGGATCAATAAAGCCAGTAACTAACTGCAGTTTTCTAAGTTTTCTAATACTTTTAATACTCTAAAATATGATACTCTTCTGCCGCAAATTTCTCTAACCGTTTCACACCCTGAAGCTCACTCAGTGCGATGAGAAAACTAAACTGAGATACAATTGCACCTTGTTTCTCTACTAATTTACCGGCGGCTTCTGTAGTTCCGCCAGTTGCCAATAAATCATCATGGATAAGGATTCTTTGTCCGGATTTAAGTTGGCCTGTTTTCATTTCAATTTCTTCTGAGCCGTATTCTAAATCATATTTTTCTGAGATAAAAGGCGGTGGTAATTTCCCTTTTTTTCGAATGAGAATGAAGGGAACATCTAAGGCAACTGCGATCGCAATACCGAAAAGATACCCGCGACTTTCTATGCCGCAAACTGCATCCACTTTTCCACGGCTAAAATTAGCGAGGTCGGCAATTACTTCTTCATAGAGTTTTGGATCTAAAAAAATGGGTGTAATATCTTTGAACTGAATACCGGGTTTTGGAAAATCCGGGATATTTTGAATGGTCGTTTTTAAATTTCTTACCAGTTCTGTATTCGTCATCTTAATTAATTTTATAACTCGAAATTTTCCATTCTCCGTTCACACTTTTTAAACCGAACGTAACTTGCAATGCAGTTGTTTTTCCACTTTTATCGGTTACATCGTACGTTGCATTAACACTTGCAGAGTTTGTCGTGGTTTGTGTAGTATTAATATTTTTGACGCTCACATTTTTCAAACCGCCAAAACCGGAAGTTGGATTGGAGAAATTTTCAAAGGAACCCCAATTCGGATTGTCCGAAGTTTCATAGGCTGCTTTTAAATTCTGCGCACTCAAATTATTTAAAAACTTGGTGACACTGGTTTTAGGATCTGCAGTTGGTATTGGAATTTCTGGTGTTGCAGTTGTAGGATCTATCGGCGAAATTGGCACGACCTCTATATTTTGATTCGCAGGATTGTCTGCGGGATTTCCAGCGGGCATTAATAAGGCTTTAGGATTAACGGGCACTCCAATTTTCGACATTTTCAAGGTCTTCTTAGTCGTTTTTACAGACACGGTAATGTCAATTTTGTTATCTATAATTTTCTGCTGAGGAAGAGAGGCAAATCTTAGCGTAAAACCTTTAAATTTATTATTCTGCATTAAATTTTTCGAAGTATAGACTCTGGAACCATTGCTGAAAACTTGTAATTCAACTTCTAAAGCAGCGCCGGAGAAGCTAATTTCTTTACCACTAGAATCAACTAATCTCGGAATAATCTGTATTGCTTTTGGTCCTAAAATGCTGTCGGAAGCCATTTGATTAACCGTCAAATTTATAGAACTTGCTACAATATCATTCGGATCGGATTCTTTTGCTTCTTCAAAAATATTTAAAGTTCCCAAACTCGGCGGACCTGTACTCGTCCATTCTACACCATTTTTCTGCGCAACCTGATCTGCTAAAAGAAAAATCTCTGGAACTTTTTTACCATTGATTAATTTTCCGAGCGCGGCTAATTCATTAATATCACCTTCTGCTTCTACGCCAAAAGTTTTTAGAATATACAGCGCTTCATTAAACTTTTCCTGTTTTAAAGTATTGAGACTGGAAGTCATATCATTAATACTTGCCTGCAAAGTTTTTGTGGTGGTAGCATCCACTTGATCTTTTTTGCAACTGCTTAAAAGGAAGAAGCAAAGGAATAAGAAAAATAGGCGTTTCATAGAATTGGGGTTTGTACAAATTTAAAAAAAATCCCGACATAAAGCCGGGATTAAATTGAGGACGAAAATCTTAGATATTAAAAAGGATATTCGTATATTTTTGATTCTTTTAGGAATGGATTTCCTTCTGGAATTAAGTTTCTTTTTGACAAAGCCGTCAATACTGCAAAAACGAACAATCCTACTCCGAATAATATGGAACCAAGGTTTGTCAATAATCCTGTTATATTTTCCCAGTACGGTCCCACTGATCCAGGCATTACCATATTGTAATACACCAACCAGTGACCACATATAATTATAATCGCCATGGCCGTCATTACTTTATAATTTCTTTTAATGCTGGAGCTTACCATTACTGACAAAGGAATTGCAAAATTTAAAACTAAAATTAACCAGAACGCCCAACCGTAATATTCAAATCTACCGTAGAAATAATTTACTTCTTCCGGGATATTGGCGTACCAGTACAACATAAATTGCGCAAACCAGGTATAAGTCCATAACATGGTAGAAGCAAATAGGAAAACTCCTAAATCATGCAAGTGATTATCATTAAAAAAGGGTAAATATCCATTTTTCTTTAAATAAACACTCAAAAGCAAGATTGCAGCGATCGAAGAAGCTAAAGTACTTACCATGGCATACCAAATATACATGGTTGAATACCAGTGTGGGTCAATAGACATCAACCAATCCCATGCCCAGGCTGCAGAAGCAAAACCGAAGAATGCAATGTATCCAATATTCCAGCTGTAATATTTTGCGTAAACCGCTCGGCTTTTCGTTTCATCAACTTTCTTGGAAAGGCTTTTTAGTTTCCAAGCGAAAAATGAAGCTCCAAAAACATATAAAAGTGTTCGAAAAGCGTAGAAAGGAATATTTAAGAAGGTTTTCTTTTCATACAAAATAGGATCAAAATGTGCGTTCCCTTTTTCCGTCAATTCCGGATCCATCCAATGGAATAGATGACCGATGTGAAGTACATTCAAAATCATAATGATGATAATAATTGCTCCTGCCCACGGAATAAAGGAAAAGATCGCTTCCATCACCCGTAAAATGATGATTGACCATCCTGCGTGAGAGGCGGTTTGAATCGCATAAAAAAACATTGCACAGCAGCTTAAAGCAAAAAGAAAGACTGATACCGTATGAATTGCAGCTAATGGCTGATTTTTGAATTGCATTTTCGCGTGCTCCAGATGTGCGGCGTGATCTTGCGGACCGATCAATTCACTGGAGTTTGAAGGAAGATTATTTCCGCCAGCATGAACAGCCTCCATCATGTGCTCAATCTGAACATCATCTGCAGCGTGGTTCATAAAATATCCTGCGCCAAAAATCACGACTCCTAGCACGATAAGTATGATTGAATATAATCTTAACTTGGGTGAAAAACTATACATTTTTTATAACTTTTTATTTTTTAGGACTGGTCGATACACTTGAAGCAGCTGCACCCATTGCAGGTGTTGCGGGAGCGGCATTAGAAACTACTGCCGGACTTGCTGCAGCAACTGGAGCAGTTCCGCCTTTGAAGGCATTCATAATATATAATGAAACTCTCCAACGGTCGCCTGCGTTTAATTGACCGGCATAAGATCCCATGGAATTTCTACCATTCATTAATACATAATGTACTGAACCTACTGTAATTTCTCTGTCGCCATATTTAGGAACTCCAGCATAAGCACCACTTACAACGATCGGACCTTGTCCATCTCCATTTGCGCCGTGACAAGCTGCACAAGCTTGATTATAAAGAAGTTTGCCTCTTTCCAAATCTTTGGTTTGATTAGCAACAATTAGCGGAGATGACACAATTAATTTCGATTCATCATAACCTGTGTTATATTGATCGGGAGTCATTGGCACATTTGAAGCTTGCTCTACAATACCATCTTTATTCTGTGCAACGGTAGCATTTGCAGGTCCTAAACCTGTAGCACCGCCATTTTTGACGAAAGCGGGAATTTCATTTTCACTATCAGAATATGCAATTTTTGCTTTCATTAAAGGGTCATAAGCGACCGGAAAATACATATCTGGAAAATAAACTAAGGGCGGATTTTCTTTGCTGCAAGAACTTAAAGAAGTTGCTGCAAAAGCTAAGATCGCCGTAACTTTAATTATGTCTTTTATCATTTTAAGCATCTTTTACAGTTATTTCTTCGACTCCGGTATCAATCAGAATCTGTTTTACTGCATCCACATTGTCTGTAACAAATTCCATCATGAATTTATCATCAGTTGTTCTAGGATCCGGATTTTGCGGAGGGCAACCTGGATACATTTTATTTCTAACCAAAAAAGTAAGAGACATCATGTGTGCTGCACAAAAAACCATCAACTCAAACATTGGCACAACAAATGCGGGCATATTTTCTCCCCAAGTGAAGGAGGGTTTACCCCCAATATTCATGGGCCAATCACGATTCATCGTGTACCAAGTCACCAAAGAACCAACCGTAAGTCCGTAAACTGCATACATAAAAGCAGCATCTGAAATTCTTGTCTTTTTTAATCCTAAAGCTTTGTCTAAACCATGAACAGGAAACGGGGTATAAACTTCTGCAATCGCAATTCCTTTATCAGTAAAAGCTTTTACGCCATTTAACAAATCATCGTCATCGGCATACATGCCGTATATTCTTTTAGTGGTGCTCATCTTCTTCTTCTTTTGCTTTATAAGTTTCACCGGACATTTTCAAAATGGTCTTCAATTCCGCCTGTGCAATGATTGGGAATGTTCTGGCGTACAATAAAAACAATACTCCAAAGAATCCAATTGTACCTAAATAGACTCCTACATCAATAATCGTTGGTTTAAACATTGTCCAAGAACTTGGTAAGTAATCTCTCGCGATGTTAATAACGATAATATCAAATCTTTCAAACCACATTCCAATGTTAATAATCAGTGCGATAATAAAAGTTGCGATAATATTCGTTCGAACTTTTTTGAACCAAAATAATGCTGGAACAACTAAGTTACAAATAATCAGGGCCCAGAAAGCCCACCAATAAGGTCCAGTTGCAGCTCCGGGAGATAGATATGTAAAATCTTCATATCTAGAACCAGAATACCAAGCGATAAAATATTCGGTAGCGTAAGCTACTGTTACCATTCCACCTGTTACTACGATTACGATGTTCATAATTTCGATATGATACATGGTGATATAATCTTCTAAGTGTGCCACTTTTCTTGCTACCAAAAGTAACGTTTGTACCATTGCAAATCCAGAAAAAATTGCTCCTGCAACAAAGTACGGTGGATAAATAGTAGAGTGCCATCCTTTAATTACAGAGGTTGCAAAGTCAAAAGATACCGTGGTGTGAACGGAGAATACCAATGGAGTTGCTAAACCTGCTAAAACCAAAGATAATTCTTCAAATCGTTGCCAGTGTTTTGCTTTTCCACCCCATCCAAAAGATAGGAAGGTATAAATTCTTTTGGTCCAAGGCGTTTTTGCACGGTCTCTGATCATCGCAAAATCCGGAATCAATCCCATGAACCAGAATACGCTGGACACGGAAAAGTAAGTGGAAATTGCAAATACATCCCAAAGTAAAGGTGAGTTAAAGTTAGTCCAAAGTGAACCAAATTGATTTGGTAAAGGGAAAACCCAATATCCAACCCAAACTCTACCCATGTGGATTACAGGGAAAATTGCTGCCTGAACAACAGCGAAAATTGTCATCGCTTCTGCAGATCGGTTTACAGACATTCTCCATCTCTGTCTAAATAATAAGAGTACCGCAGAAATTAGGGTTCCAGCGTGACCAATTCCAACCCACCAAACGAAGTTGGTAATATCCCAACCCCAGTTATTGGTTCTGTTTAATCCCCATGCACCGATTCCGGTTCCAATTGTATATGCAATGCAGCCAAATCCATAAATGAATAATGCTAATGCGATCCAAAAGGAAATCCACCAGAGTTTTCCGGCTCTTTCTTCGATAGGTCTTGCGATATCTTCTGAAATATCGTGATAAGTCTTGTGACCAATAATTAAAGGTTCCCTTATCGGAGCTTCGTAATGTCCTGACATTTTTTACCTATTTATTATTTAAACTATGTTTTCTTTTCTATTTCTCACTTTCGTATGGTAGAATACGTTTGGTTTGGTACCAATTTCTTCCAGCAAAGTGTATCTTCTATTCGTACTATATAATGCTCTAACTTCGGAAACCTTATCATTCATATCACCGAATTTTAAAGCTCCTGTAGAACAGGCATTTACACAGGCCGTGGAGAATTCTCCATCTTTAATTAATCTTCCTACATTTTTGGCTTCCAGAATTGTAGTTTGTGTCATCTGGATACACATTGAACATTTCTCCATAACCCCTCTTGTTCTTACTACAACATCAGGATTTAAAACCATTCTTCCCAAATCATTATTTTGATTGAAATCAAATTTATCATTCAAGTTATAGGTAAACCAATTGAATCTTCTTACTTTATAAGGACAGTTGTTTGCACAATATCTTGTACCAATACATCTGTTGTAAGTCATTTGATTCTGCCCTTGTTTCCCATGAGAAGTTGCTGCAACCGGACAAACTGTTTCACAAGGAGCGTGATTACAGTGTTGACACATTACGGGCTGGAAAATCACATCTGGACTTTCATTCGGAACGATCAGGGATTTGTACATTGTAGGTACATCTAATCCTGCATCTACTGTTTCTGTTTGCGATAATTTACCGTCATTATTCGTGTCGGAATTTTCTGGCATTACCGTCGTATAATATCGGTCAATTCTTAACCAATACATATCTCTGGACATCCTTACCTCTTCTTTCCCAACTACTGGTACATTATTTTCTGCTTGACAAGCTATAATACATGCGCCACATCCTGTACAAGAATTTAGATCAACTGATAAATTAAAATGGTGACCATCTGTATCATCAAAAGCGTCCCAGAGATCAATTTTTCCCGCAGGTAAAGCTCCACTAATAGTATGATATTCCAAAGGTTTATTCCACCCAAGTTTTTCATCGTCGAATTTTACGTTTAAGAAAGTATCCAATGGAACTTCTCGTGCGATTTCATATCGACCCATCAATGTATTTTGAAGCTGCATTCCTGCAAATTCATGCTGTGCTCCAGTTTTTTCAATTTTCACATTGGACAAAACGGAATTGGAACCATCAAATAAAGGATAAGCATTTACGCCGGTATCAGCAACTGCACCAGATAATTTTTTACCATATCCTAAAGCAAGACCCAAAGATCCGTCTGCTTGACCGGGTTGTACAAATACAGGAACGTCTTTTAAAGTTACGCCATTAACGGTAAGGTTCACTACAGAACCGTCTAATTGTAATCTTCCATTTAAATCATTCACAATGCCTAATCTGTCCGCATCCTTTGGAGATATATTTAAATAATTATCCCAGGACATTCTAGAAATAGGATCTGGCAATTCTTGTAACCAAGGATTATTTGCTTGTGTTCCGTCTCCCATAGAGGTTTTGGTATAAAGAACCAATTCCATATCGGAAGCTTTGAAATTTCCTAATTCAGTTGTTGCTTGAGCCGCATTTCCACCTGCATAAGCAAGTGAAGCGCTGTTTCCGCCTGCCAAAACACCATTATAAAGTGCTTTGTTGAAAGAAGTTCCGCCAATATAAGTAGCAGCGTTCGCTTTTAAATAATCGTAATAATTATTTGCAGGATTGCCTTTTCCGTTTGTCCAAACCAAAAGAGATTCTTCTATTTGTCTGGATTTGTAAATTTTTTGAATAGTTGGTTGCATCAAGGAATAAACTCCTGTCTGCGGAGTCATATCTCCCCAAGATTCTAACCAGTGTGCACAAGGAATTGCCGCTTTCGCTGCTTTGTACATTTCATTTTTCTTATCTGAAACAGCTACCACATAAGGTACTTTTGCTAAAGCTTTTCTGAAATCTTCTCCTTTATTATTAGAATAAATTGGATTAACATTATTAGAAATTAATACTCCAACTTGACCTGAATTCATCCAACCTAAAAACTCTTGATATCTTGCAGCATCAAACTCTTTTAAGAAGTTAGCTTTTCCTGTGAAAGCGATTGAGGCTAATTTTTGATTGATCAAATGCGCTAAAACATGTGCCGCTTTCGAGCCATCTGCAAAAACAACTGCTTTACTTCCTTTAGCTTGTAATTCTTTGACAAGTTCAGCCGCTTCTTTGCTTACCGCTCCGCCAGAAAGTCCATTATAAACTTCTACTAAAACTTTATTTACCGCACTTGGTTTTAATTTAACTCTTGTATCTGCATTGGCTCCGGTAAGAGACAAATTGGATTCGATCTGGATATGTCTTAACATTTCCGGACCTGGTTTTCTTGCCGCCGCATAGGTCGTTTCTAATGATCCACCATTAAAATCTCCTAAGAAATCCGCCTGGAAAGAAACCACTAATTGAGTGGTAGAAAGATCATAAACTGGCAATGCTCTTTGTCCAAAAACTTCTTGAGCCGCATCTAAAGCTGCAGTATAAGGGATTGCATCATAAGTAACAAGTTCCGCTGTGGGATATTTTGTTTTAAAATCTGCAAATAACTTTTTGAAAGTTGGAGAAGGAAATGAGTGAGAAAGAACAACAATTTTTTTAGAATAAACTTTAGACAGCCCTTCTAAAACAAAATCATCAACTTTATCGAAAGTTTCGTCTTTTCCGTTTAGTTTTGGTTGTTTAATTTTATCGTTATCGTACAAAGACAAAACTGAAGCTTGAGCTCTAGCATTGGTTTTTCCTAAAAGACCTGCAACTGGATTGGGTTCAATTTTAATTGGTCTGCCTTCGCGGGTTTTTACCAAAACACTGGCGAAATCATACCCATCAAAATAAGTGGAGGCATAATAGTTAGGAATGCCGGGAATAATTTCGTGGGGTTTCACCACATAAGGAATACTTTTAATTACGGGTGCTTCACAGGCAGCTAAAGTAACTGCAGCTGTGGAAAATCCAAGAAGTTTTAAGAAATCTCTTCTAGAACTTCCGGAGTCTTTCGCTTTTTCACCGCCCAATAATTCACCTACCGGAATTTCTGTTTGAAATTCTTTCTGAGCCAACCTCCCGTTAAGAGTTGGATCTTTCAGCTCGTGAATACTTCTGAATTGTATTTTATTTGAAGCCATTGATACTTCTAATTTTTATTATTAATAGTGACATTTACCACACTCAAGACCTCCAATTGCAGCTACTGTAATTTTGGTTCCAGAACCGTATTGTTTTTTCAGCTTATCGTGTAGATTTTTAAAATACTCTTTGTTATAGCCATTATTCATGTCCACTTCTGTAGTTCGGTGACATTCTATACACCATCCCATTGTGAAATCATTTGCCATTTGAACCACGTTCATGGTATCAATCTGACCGTGACAAGCTTTACAAACTACATCAATTTTAGCCTCTGGATTCTTCTTATTGTAAGAAGTAATGATTGCATTCTCACCCGCTACCACGTGCTGTGCGTGATTGAAGTAGACAAAATCCGGCATATTGTGTATTCTGGTCCATTCCACGGGTGCGGTTTTTCCCGTGTATTGCTGTTTTTCCGTATCCCAACCTGTAGAGGCGTATATTTTTTGGATTTCAGCATCGTAGAAAGCTTTGTCTTTTCCTGGCTCCATATATTCGCCATTGTATTCTGAAATTGCCCGGTGACAGTTCATACACACATTCATGGAAGGAATTTCCGAAACTTTACCATATTTTGCAGAAGAGTGACAAAGCTGACAGTCTATTTTATTAATTCCAGAGTGGATTTTGTGGGAGAAATAAATCGGCTGTTCCGGTTTATATCCTTTGTAAACTCCAACCCACATTAAACTGTTCCAAAGTCCATATGCTGCAAAAACTGCTAAAAGTCCTAACAAACCTTTTCCAACATATTGGTATTTTCTGTATGCATCGGCAAAGGAGAAAGCTCTTGCAGCGTTAACTCCCTGAAGCTCTTCGGACTGCTGCAGTTTTACCAATTGTTGTAATTTCAGCAGCAACCAAAGCAGTAAACCACCGATTGCAATTAAGGAAATTAAAATAATTTTGGAATCTGCAGAATCTCTGTTAGACGCTTCCAAAGCTGCAACAGAATCTACAGGTGCTCCTGCAGCAGTTGCAGTTGCCGCCGGTTCTGGTGCGGGTGGATTTGTAGTGTATTCTAAAATGTCATCAATATCCTTATCTGTAAGATTAGGAAATGCTGTCATTTCAACTTTATTAAATTTTTCGTAAACCGCAATTGCGTATTTATCTCCTGATTCTCTAAGTGACTTATTGTCCTTAATCCATTTATTAAGCCATGCTGCGTCTAAATTCTGCTCTTTTTTAAGCCTATCTACTACTCCCCCTAAAGCCGGACCAACAAGTTGTTTGTCTAATGCGTGACAAGCGGTGCAATTTGCTTTAAAAAGCTTTTCACCATTTTTAGCATCTCCTTGGGCGTAAATAGAAGCACTGGTCGAGAGCAATAAACCTATTGCGATAAGACCTCTTTTGTAATGCTTTCTCCAACTAATCATTTATAAAATCTTGGGTTATTAAAATATCTTGCTTTGCTTTTAGTTTGGCAAAAATAAGACATTTAACAGAAAATTAACAGCAGAAGAGACCTCCATTCTGTCTTTGTCATTAATTTGTAATTGTTCTAAATAACAATTGTTGGTATAATTTTTATTTGTTATAAATTTGCCTAAAACAATCTTTAATGAAAGTTAATCAGAAAATAATTGCCCTAATTTCTATCTTCTTATTTCATGCAGTTGAAGGACAGCAAGTTGTGAAAAACGATACGCTATCTGGAACTCCTCTAATAATGACCATGGATAAAAAAATTGGAGATTTACTCTCTAATATCGAAGATAAATGTGCGATCTCTCTTGGGGATAATCCGACGAAATCTTGGGAAGATGATGATAATGACTTGCTGAAAACAACCACCCCTAAAATTTCTGTTCCCGAAAAAGAAACCTCCAGAGCAGAAATTTGCCGCCGAAACCCTAGAATTATGGGCTACAAAATTCAGCTTGCCGTGGTGAAAAGTAATGAAGAAGCGAGAGAAGTAGGTATGTTTTTCCGAAGAAGATTCCCAAATATGAAAGTAGAAATCGACGCCTCTCTTCGACCAAATTATAAAGTGATGGCGGGAAGTTATTTAACGAAACAAAGTGCCGCATCTGATCTATCTAAAATCAGACCTTACTTTAAATCTGCATTGGCAATCCAATATCGTGTCTTCTGCGTAGAAGCCAAATAAATAAAACATTTTTAAACAAAGAAGCCGCTTTCAATAGAGAGCGGCTTTCTTATTTATAATTAACCAGATCTGGTGGTTGCTGATTCCTAATTCTTTACCAACAATCGGAAACCTTCTCCATGAACATTGATAATTTCTAGACCATCATCTGCTTTTAGCAATTTCCGAAGCTTCGCAATGTACACATCCATACTTCTGGCTGTAAAATAATTTTCTTTTTTCCAGATTTTTCTTAAAGCTAAATCTCTGGGCATAAAATCATTTCTGTGCATGCAAAGAAGTTTTAGCAATTCATTTTCTTTCGGTGATAATTTATACTCATTATCACCCACTTTTAACTGACGCAACATGGAATCGAAATAAATATTGCTGATTTTAAACTGCTCTTGTTCATCATCTTCCAAAATTGCACTGCGCTGTAGAATTGCTTTGATTTTGTAAAGCAAAAGCTCTGTATCAAAAGGTTTCGTAATATAATCATCTGCACCAAGCTGATATCCTTTTAGAATATCTTCGCGCATATTTCTTGCCGTTAAGAAAATGATGGGAATATTTTTATCGATTCTTTTTACATCTTCTGCCAAACTGAAACCGTCTTTTTTCGGCATCATTACATCAAAAATACAGATATCGAATTCTTTTTCTGTAAATTCTTTTAATCCCATCTCGCCATCTGTGGCCAGAGTTACTTCAAAATTATTGATGGTTAAATAATCTTTCAACACAGCGCCAAAACTTTGGTCGTCTTCTACTAATAAGATTCTATTGCTCATAATTTTACTTTTTATTTCTGTTTTTTTATTTAATCTTAATTCCCGATGCCAAGCTTTTCATTTACACCGTAACCATTGGCAGTTTAATCGTGAAGGTACTGCCCTTGTCTTTTTCTGATTCTACGATGACAAGGCCTTTATGAAGCTCTACAATTTTCTTTACATAAGATAACCCTAATCCTTGACCTTTCACATTATGGATATTTCCCGTTTCTTCCCGGAAAAACTTCTCAAAAATCCGAACTTTGTTATCGGTTTCCATGCCCATTCCTTTATCAGAAATCTCTACTACATACCAGTTTCCCTCATTTCTTGTGGTAACTTTTATTTCCGGAGTTTCTGGGGAATATTTATTGGCATTATCTAGTAAATTTACCAAAGCATTGGAAAAGTGAAATTCATCAATTTTGAATTTATACTTTTCTGTATTAAATTCTTGAATCAAAACTCCGTTTCTTTGCTTTACAATTAAACCAAAAGATTCTGTAATTGATTTTATTAAGGCACGAACGTCTGTCTCTTTCAAAAATAATTTCACTTCATTCCGTTCTAGTTTAGACATATTCAGCACGTTTTCTACCTGCTTTTTCATGCGCAAATTTTCTTGTTTGATGAGCGCAGAATAGTATTTCACTTTTTCAGGATTGGTCGCAATTTTGTCATTCGCCAAAGAATCTGTAGCTACAGAAATTGTTGCCAATGGGGTTTTAAATTCATGCGACATGTTATTGATAAAGTCCGTTTTCACATCTGCGATCTTTTTCTGGCGCATCATATAATTAATGGAAATGATATAAATTCCCAAAATAGTGAGCAAAGACATGAAAGTTCCCAAAAGCATGGGCAGATTATTTTTGGCCAAAGAATAATCTTTGCGCGGAAAAACCACCGCTAAAGTATAAAGGGTGCGATCTTCTCCATCCGTAAATAGAGGATAAGTGTAATTATTTTTGTCTTTTTCGTCTGCATAGATGCTGTTTGCAACTTTTGTCAGCTTATTCTTTTTGTCCATTACGGCAAATCCAAATTTGGAATCTAAACCACTCATTTTTAATTCTTTTGACAGCACCGAATCCAGAATTTTCGCATCTACGCGTTTTTCTATTGGAACACTGGAGGCAATTAATTTCGCAAATTCCCGCAGAGAATAGGTATTATTGTTAATGTCTTTACTTAACTGCGCCGTGAGTGGCTCCGATGTATTGGGTATTTTCTTAAATTTCAGAATCCCTTCATCAGTGTAGAGTTTGGTCAATTTCAGACTATCTCCTTTTTTAGATATTGGGATATTCTGATTTTCTACAATACTTTTTTGGAACGTAACCGTGGTTCTATTTGCAGAATCTGCATTTTGCTGAATGTAAGTTTGCGTCGGCTGATTATTGTTGTCTATTATCGTCTTTCCGAAATTCTTATTGTCTTCATTCAAATATTTATTCACTTCAATCTGAGAAACCTTTGAAGCAGAATTTTCCAAAGCAGAATACACCTTATTGCTAAAGTCTTGATTAAGGGCAGAATACAATTCCCTAATCCAATACAATTGCAGGGTGACGAAGACAATCATGGAGATCGTCATCAATATAGAAATAAACGGAATAAACCGGTTGCTCATAATCTCTTTTTAAGTTGGAATGTTAAAATTAGTCATTTTAAGAATATAATAACAAAATAAGTCCGTAAATATTGTGTTTAATTTCTTAAAACACTTTTTTTTAACAAAATATTTTGAATTTCTATTATTTAGGATTTAAAAGAGAATCCAACTTAATTATGCCTAAATTTGTTGAAAATCTCACTATGAAATCCAAAATAATTTTTACCGAAGATCATAAATTAGCGTCTATATATATCATGAAAGTTTTTTCCGCAGAGGTTACACCCATCTGGGATTTTTTTACAAAGCCGGAATACCTTGATCAATGGTGGGCTCCGAAGCCCTGGAAATGCGAAACTATAAAAATGGATTTTCAACCAGAAGGTTATTGGAGATATGTAATGAAGGGCCCGGAAAATGAAAAACATTTTGGTGCCGCTCAATTCCATGAAATTACTAAAAACAGAAGTTTTGACTGGACTGATTATTTTACAGACGAAGCAGGAAATCAAATCACCACATTTCCGGCTGCAAAATGGCTTTTCGGTTTTACTGGAGTACAGGAAGGTACGAAACTAACGGCAAATATTCACTTTTCCTCTCCCGAAGAAATGCGGCAGATTTTGGATATGGGTTTCGAAGAAGGATTTAAAAAAGGACTAAACAAATTAGAAGATTTAGTCAGTACCCGAAAAAAATTCGGAGATCACGCCTTTTAATTGGTGATCAGATTTTCATCTAAGAAATATTGGATGATCGCTTTCTTCATCAAAATCTGCTGTTCATTCGGTTTTAATTCTGGCAGCTGATCGATTTCCTCAAAATGCGGATATCCATCATCATCATAATGCGAAAATTTATAATAACCGAAAGGTTCCAAAAGCCGACAAACCGCGATATGCAAAATATTAAGCTTATCATCCTTCGTATATTTTTGCTGACCACTGCCTAATTCCTGAACGCCGATTAAAAATAAAACCGTGTCTATTTGTGGGTGTTTTTCCGTGTCGAAATTGGTGACAAAAAATGCTTCTACTTCTGTCCAAAGTTGGCTTTCTGTTTTATTTTCCATCTAATTTATTTTCTAATTTCATTAAAAAAGCATATTCCAAAGCGTCTTCTTTCAAAGATTCGAATCTTCCACTTGCACCACCGTGACCTGCACTCATATCCGTTTGAAAAATCAGTATATTTTCGTCTGTTTTTAATTCCCGAAGTTTTGCGGTCCATTTTGCAGGCTCCCAATATTGCACTTGAGAATCATGTAAACCTGTGGTAATTAAGATATTCGGGTAATTTTTCACCTCCACATTATCGTAGGGAGAGTAGGATTTCATGTATTCGTAATATTCTGGATCTTTTGGATTTCCCCACTCGTCAAATTCTCCCGTTGTTAAAGGAATTGTTTCATCTAACATGGTTGTTACTACATCTACGAAAGGAACTTGCGCCACAATTCCGTGGTATAATTCGGGTTCCATATTCATAATTGCGCCCATCAAAAGTCCACCTGCACTTCCGCCCATCGCGTATAAATGGTTTGACGAAGTGTAGTTCTCACTGATCAAAAATTTTGAAGCATCAATGAAATCAAAAAAAGTATTCTTTTTGAAAAGCATTTTCCCGTCTTCATACCATTCTCTCCCTAAATATTCTCCACCGCGAATATGTGCGATTGCAAAAATAAATCCACGATCCAAAATTGAGAGGCGAACATTAGAAAAACTAGCATCTACAGTGTGTCCATAACTTCCATAACCGTATAAAAGCAGCGGTGTTTCAGCGGATTTCTTTGTGTTTCTGTGATAAACTAAAGAAATAGGAATTTGATTTTCTCCATCTCTTGAAGGCGCCCAAATTCTTTCCGAAATATAATTTTCTGTGGAGAAATTTCCACCCAAAACCTCTTGTTCCTTGAGTAATTTGGTAGTTTTTTCCTTCATATCATATTCCAATGTAGAACTGGGTTTGGTTAAGGAAGTATATCCAAATCGTAATTTTTCTGTGTTGAATTCCAGATTCAACCCGATGAAAGCTGTATAAGTAGGATCAAAAAACTCTAAATAGTGAGAATTTTCTAATTTGTTTTCTATAATTTTTATTTGCAGCAAACCTTCTGTACGTTCTTCCAAAACGAAAAATTCCTTGAAAATCTCAAAACCCTCCAACAAAGTTTCTTCCCGATGTGGAATAAAATCTACCCAATTTTCAATTTCAGGTGTTTTAACTTTCGTTTTTACGATCTTAAAGTTAGTGGCATCATCTGCATTGGTGATGATGTAAAAATCATCTTCATAATGTTCCACTGCATATTCTAAATCTTCTACTCGAGGCTGAATGACTTTCCATTTTGCCAAAACATTATCTGCGGGAATAAAATGATGCTCATCTGAAATAGAACTTGAACTTGCGATGAAAATATATTCCAGCGATTTCGTTTTAAAAACATTAACATCGAAGGCTTCATCTTGCTCATGAAAAACTAAAACGTCTTGAGAAGAATCTGTTCCTAATTGATGCATGAATACTTGAAATGCCCGTAAATTATCATCCTTTCGAATATAAAATACGTGCTCATTATCATTTGCCCAGATTGCTTTTCCGGTGGTATTGGGAATTTGATCCTGCAGAATTTCTCCGGTTTCTAAATTTTTAAAGCTGATCGCATAAATTCTTCGACCTAAATTATCCGAGGAGAAACTCATGAGTTTATTATCTGGGGAAACAGAAACACTGCCCACTTCAAAAAACTTGTGACCTTCTGCCAAAACATTAACATCCAAAAGAATATCTTCTAAATTTTCTAAGGTTTCTAATTTTCTTGTAAATAAGGGATGTTCTTTTCCACTTTCATACCGAACGATATACCAGTATTTATTGAAAAAGTAAGGCAAACTTTCATCATCCTGCTTGTATCGAGCTTTCATTTCCTCAAAAAGCAAGTTCTGAAAATCTTCCGTGTCTTTCATAACAAAATCACAGTAAAGATTCTCTTCTTCCAGATATTTAATGACTTCTGGATTTTCTCTTTCATTCATCCAAAAATAAGGATCCATTCTGCGGTCTCCGTTACTTTCCAGGATTTTTTCTATCTTTTTGGGTTGCGGTGCATTCATATAAGATCTGTTATTGAAGAGAACAATAAATTCTTTGGCACGTTCTCTTTAATTAAAAAAAAAGAAACCATCTTGATCGAAGAAAAAGACGGTTTTTAAAATAAGTTTGAAAATACTATTTAGCCAAGCTGCGAATAAATTTTTCTATTGCCATCGTCATAGATGGACTTTCTTTAGTTGGAGCCATCACATCTACCCGTAAACCGGCATCAATTGCGGCCTGTTCTGTACTGCTTCCAAAGACCGCTATTTTAGTATCATTTTGGACAAAATTTTCAAAATTCAATCCTAAAGATTTGATTCCCTGTCTGGTAAAAAATACCAACATATCATAATCTTCAATTTTAATGTCACTTAAATCGCTACAAACGGTTTTGTACATGGTTGCTCTGGTCCAATCGATAGGGGCTGTTTCCAAAACTTTTAAAACATCTGGACTCAAAATATCAGCAGCGGGTAATAGATATTTCTCGGTAGGGAACTTTTTGAACAAGGGCATCAAATCCGCAAAATTCTTTTCTCCGAAAGAAATTTTTCTCTTTCGGTACACAATATGTTTCTGCAAATAATTAGCAATTGCTTCGGATTGACAGATGTATCGCATGGTGTCTGGAACGGCAAATCTCATTTCTTCTGCTAAACGGAAAAAATGATCTACTGCGTTTTTACTTGTGAATATAATTCCTGTAAAGTGGGACAGATCAATTTTCTGCGCGCGCATTTCTTTCGCGTCTACGCCTTCGACGTGAATAAAAGATCGAAAGTCAATTTTAATTTTTTCCTTTTTTGCCATCTCCAAATAAGGTGAAGAGTCGTTTGGAGCAGGCTGAGAAACCAGTATAGATTTAATTATCATCATCTAAAATATTAAAAGAAGAGTGTTCTCCAGAGCACCAAAACAGGTACAATTTGGAGGGTGCAAATATACAAAAATTTATAATACCATTTTGTAGGTAACATGTTGTTTTTGTGGAATAAATAATAGAGAATTTTAAAAATGAAGAGGAACAGCAATACCCCGAAATAAAAAGGGATTGCCTGGTTTTGATCTACATTATAAAAATTGTTTATTGTACACAGAACCATTAATACGACAGAGGCGCAGAAATAAAATTTAGAACTTGTAAAATAAAACAATTCCCATTTCCGAAGGGATCCTGTTCCTGCAAAATAAAGGTAAGAAAGCAGGTTTTTTACAAGGTAAAAAAGCAGGACTGTACAAAGTGTAAATCCAAACTTATTCATTTCAAAACCAAAGACTTGCAAGTCCAAAATTTTAGAAGGCACGAGTGGGATAAAAGGCGAAATAAGAGCAGAAAGCAATAAGCAAAATACAAAACCAACAATAACCCAACTTAAGAAATTATTCATGGAATCCGGAAATTTTTGGCGCAGGAATTCGCTTACATTCGAATCTCTTTTTAAAGAAATGAGCATAAAAATATAGAGAAAAATACTCCCTATCATAAGGAATACCACCCAATCATTTTGTTGTTCTATTCTTACCAATTCCGATCTTTTTTTGCAAAAGTAAGCATAATAGTAGAATCAAATTTCTATTTTTCATTAATAAAAATCAAGGTAAGCGGTGGAAGGATATATTTCAGAATAAAAATAGCGGGAATAGTTTATCTTTGCAAACTAATTAAAAGGATGAAAAAACTCGTCATCATTCCCACCTACAACGAAAAGGAAAATATAGCTGCTATAATTTCTACAGTTATTGCGTTGGATGAGGATTTTCATATCTTGGTTGTAGATGATTCTTCTCCAGATGGTACGGCGGAAATTGTAAAAAAATTACAGGTTACTCACACCCATCAATTGCACCTGAGCGTTAGAAAAATCAAAGATGGTCTCGGCAAAGCCTACATCCACGGTTTTAAATGGGCTCTGCAAAATAATTACGATTATATTTTTGAAATGGATGCCGATTTTTCTCATAATCCAAAAGATTTGAACAAATTATTTGAAGCCTGCAGAAATGCAGATATAAGCATCGGTTCCCGCTATTCTAAAGGAGTGAATGTGGTTAATTGGCCAATGGGAAGGGTTTTACTTTCTTATTTTGCGTCCAAATATGTTCGCACTATTCTCGGAATTCCAATCCATGACACTACAGCAGGATTTGTGTGTTTTTCCCGCAAAGTTTTAGAAGAAATTGGTCTGGATTCTATTAGACTGAAAGGCTATGGTTTTCAAATCGAAATGAAATACCGCGCCTTCAAAAAAGGATTTAAAATTGTAGAAGTTCCTATTATATTCACCAACCGAGAATTGGGAGAAAGCAAAATGAACGGCGGAATTATTCATGAAGCTGTTTTCGGTGTTCTAAATTTAAAATGGAAATCATTCCTTGGAAAGCTATGAAGTATTTAGGTTTCATTTTTCTTGGCTTGCTACTAAGTTGTTCAGAATTGATAGATCCTCCAAAAAATCTAATCCCAAAAGATAAGATGGCGGAAATCATTGCCGAATTTGCCCTTAACGAACAGATCAATGTCATTACCCCGAATAGCGATTTCGAAAATTCTACCCGGTTCGAATTGAAAAAACATCAAATAAAAGGAATCGAATTTGCAGAAAGCTATAAATATTATACCGCGACCCGAGATTTGAAAAAAATCTTAGAAGATGCACAGCAACTTATTTTAGAAAAAGATCCTTCTGCCAAAAATTATATCGAAAATAAAATTAAAGAAAACCCAAATGTTCCCGCATTTGCAAGATAAAAGTATGCCTCCATTTTTTGAAATTAACAAAACATCTACCGGCAAAGCCAGAGCTGGAACCATTTCTACCGATCACGGAACCATTCAAACGCCCATATTTATGCCGGTTGGAACCGTAGCTTCTGTGAAAACAGTGCATCAAAGAGAATTAAAAGACGACATAAAAGCCCAAATTATTTTGGGAAATACTTACCATCTAAATCTGCGTCCTAAAATGGACATTATGCAGGCTGCAGGTGGTTTGCATAAATTTATGAATTGGGATTTGCCAATCCTCACAGATTCTGGTGGTTACCAGGTTTTCTCCCTTTCCAAATCCCGGAAGCTGAATGAAGAAGGTGTGAAGTTTAAATCGCACATCGACGGCAGTACGCATTTTATTTCCCCAGAAATTTCTATGGAAATCCAAAGACAGATCGGCGCAGATATTTTTATGGCTTTTGATGAGTGTGTTGCGTATCCCGCTGAATATAATCAGGTAAAAAAATCAATGAAGCTCACCCATCGATGGTTAAAAAGATGTATCGAATGGAATGAAAACAACCCGGAATTATATGGACATAAACAAGCTTTTTTCCCTATTGTTCAAGGTTCTTGTTATTCTGATTTAAGAAAAATCTCTGCAGAATTTATCTCTGAGCAAAATGCAGTAGGAAATGCAATTGGCGGACTTTCTGTAGGTGAACCGGAAGATGAAATGTACAGAATTACAGATGAAGTTACCGATATTTTACCAATAGATAAACCAAGATATTTAATGGGAGTAGGAACTCCGTGGAATATTTTGGAAACCATTGGACTCGGAATTGACATGATGGATTGCGTAATGCCCACAAGAAATGCAAGAAACGCCATGCTTTTCACCTGGAATGGCGTGATGAATATGAAGAACGAAAAGTGGAAAGCTGATTTTTCTGCCTTAGATGAATTTGGAACAAGTTATGTAGATTCGGAATACTCAAAAGCTTATGTGCGTCATTTATTTGTGGCGAAAGAATACCTTGCAAAACAAATTGCATCTGTTCATAACTTAGCTTTTTATCTTGATCTGGTTCGGGTTGCAAGAGAACATATCATAGCCGGAGATTTCTACGAGTGGAAAAATTCTATTGTTCCAATCTTGAAACAAAGACTTTAAAACCTGCAAATTTCATGAAAATACTAGACTTATATATCATCAAAAAATACCTCGGAACCTTTGGGTTTATGTTGGCGTTATTGACCATTATTGTTCTGGTAATAGATGTTCAGGCGAAAGCGCCGCGGATTGAATCGAACGGATTTAAAGTGACCGACTTTTTAATTAATTTTTATCCCTATTGGATTGTAAATTTAATTATCACTTTCATGTCTATTCTTGTATTTATATCCGTGATTTTTTTTACTTCTAAGATTGCAAACAATACAGAAATTGTAGCAATTATTAGTTCTGGAACAAGTTTTCACCGATTTGCAAGACCATATTTCATGACTTCTTCTCTCATCGCTATTTTTGCTCTTTTACTTAATCATTATGTTTTGCCCTTGGCAAATATCAAAAAAAATGAATTGGAACCTTATACCTACAGTGCGGTGAATCGGGAAGAATTTACGGGAAATGTGGAAGTTTCTACCCAATTATCTAAGACGGAATTCATCTTTATTAAAAGCTATAACAAAAAGGAAAAAAGAGGTTCTGGCCTGATTTATCAAAAATTCGATAAAAACCGGCGCTTGCTTTATCAGTTAAATGCAGCAGAATTTAATTGGGATGCGAAAAAAAAATATTTTCTTCTTAATAACTATTTGGAAAAAACGATCTTACCAAATGATACAGAAAAACTGGGGAATGGAAGTGACTTGAAGAAAGATTTTGGACATCCACCAGAAGAGCTTTTCCCGGATGCACTTTTGGGTCAGAATAAAACCACACCTGAACTTCTACAGTTCATTCAGCGGGAAAAAGAAAAGGGAAATGCTAATTTAAATACCTATTTAAATGAGTTGCACCAAAGGACTTCCATGCCGGTTTCTGTAATTATACTTACTATATTGGGACTTTCTCTTTCATCACAGAAAAAGCGCGGCGGATTGGGACTTAATTTAGCTTTAGGAATTGCATTGGCCTTTGTTTTTGTATTTTCCTTTGAAGCCTTGAAAGTAGTTTCTGCCAACAAAACCTTAGATCCTTTATTTGCAATGTGGTTACCTAATTTAGTTTTCGGACCGATTGCTTTGTTCTTATATTATAAGCGAGCCAATCAATAAAGCAAGTTTATTTCCTTAAACCGAAATTTTTTCAATCCGTCATCTTCTAAATCAACACAGAGCAAACCCTCTTCATCGATCGATTTTATAATGCCATTTTGTCTTATGCTTTGGATTTCAAAAACGGAGATTACATTTTTCCGAAATAATCTGCTCTGTACATTTTTCCAGACTTTTTCTGCAGGAATATCTTGAACCAACTGCACACCTAAATGCTCGTGGAGCTGATTTGCTAATTCATGAAGATCAAATTTCTGGTGTGTTTGGGTCCACAAAGAACCTGCATTTGGCAGGTTAAGGAAATTTTCCTGTAAGACATTAATACCAATTCCAACTATATAATAATAAATCCCCCCAATTTTTTTCTTCTCAATTAAAATCCCTGCTACCTTTTTATTCGCAATAATTAAATCATTTGGCCACTTTATTTCAATCGGAATTTTTGTCATATTGGCAAAAAATTCCGCCATCATATTGGCGGTATGAAAATTGAACAAATTATTTCGGACTTTTATACAATCTTCGGATAGTGCAATTGTAAAAGCCAGATTTAGATTTTTTGAGGTTTCCCACGAATTTCCATACTGTCCTCTTCCTTTTGTTTGATGAAAAGTGTACAGCGAAATAATGGCTCTAGGTTCCACGGATATTAAATTTTCAATATCATCATTGGTGGATTTACACTTATCGAGATAAATAATAGGAGTCATTGAGGAAAGTTATAGGTTAAGAAGGGGTTAATTTGAGACAATTTAAATAAAAAAACAATAAATTTGCAGACTATACAAAATTTTAATGAATAAAGATACAGACAAGCAACTACTAATCGACAAAATCGTAGAAGCGATCCAAGATACCAAAGGAGAAGATATTCAAATTTTTGATTTATCAAAAATAGAGAACTCCGTAGCACAGACATTCATAATTTGCAGCGCTAATTCTAATACTCAGGTTGCCGCAATTTCTGGGAATATTGAGAAAAAAGTCCGCAATGAACTGCAAGACAGACCATGGCATGTAGAAGGAACAGAGAATGCACTTTGGGTGCTGCTTGACTACGTTTCTGTGGTTGTACATGTTTTCCAAAAGCAAACCCGGGAATATTACGATATCGAAGAACTTTGGGGCGATGCTATAATTACTAAAATAGAAAATTAATTCACTGATATTTGACGAAATTTACTTTTCGTCAAAATTTTTATAAAATAAATATGAATAATAATAAAGGATTCAATTGGTTTTTCCCCATCGCACTTGTAGCGATTCTTTTCTTCTTTTTCTCTAATTTGGGTGGTGATTCAAAATCGAAAACAATAGACGAAGAAGAATTTTATCAATTAATGACACAGGGTAAAATTCAGGATGTTTTGATTTATAAAGATACGGAGAAAGCAGACGTCTTTTTAACCAAAGCTGCCAAAGCAGAATTAGCCAAAGGACAAAAAGTTCCAGAAAGAAGTCCGTTAGATGCATTTGATTTTGCACCAAAACCAGATTACATGTTGAGCTATGGAGACCTGCAGCTATTTCTACAGAAATTTGAAAAAATTAAATCAGAAAATCCTGCCCTGATCACTAAAAAAGATTTCGGATTGGGAAAAAATCCAGTTACGGAATTGCTCTTTACAGCACTGTTCTGGATTGGGATTATGGCTTTATTTTATTTCGTGATCTTCCGAAAAATGATGGGCGGCGGCGGCGCAGGTGGCGGCGGTCAAATATTCTCCATCGGAAAATCAAAAGCTAAGCTTTTTGACGAAAAAGATAAAGTACAGGTTTCATTTAAAGATGTAGCCGGTCTAGAAGGTGCTAAAGAAGAAGTACAGGAAGTTGTAGATTTCTTGAAAAATTCTGAAAAATACACTAAATTAGGCGGTAAAATTCCAAAAGGAGTTCTTTTAGTTGGTCCTCCAGGAACTGGAAAAACACTTTTAGCAAAAGCGGTTGCAGGTGAAGCAAAGGTTCCATTCTTCTCTCTTTCTGGGTCAGATTTCGTAGAGATGTTTGTTGGAGTTGGAGCTTCAAGAGTACGTGATTTATTTGCTCAAGCGAAATTGAAATCTCCCGCAATTATTTTTATTGATGAGATTGATGCCATTGGTAGAGCCAGAGGAAAAGGAAACATGACAGGTGGTAATGACGAAAGAGAAAATACCCTGAACCAGTTGTTAACAGAAATGGACGGTTTCGGTACAGATACCAATGTGATCATCATGGCGGCAACCAACAGAGCCGATATTTTGGACAAAGCCTTAATGAGAGCGGGTCGATTTGACCGTTCCATTTATGTAGACTTACCAGAATTGCATGAAAGACGAGAAATCTTCGATGTGCATTTGGCGAAAATTAAACTGGAACCCAATATTGACCGAGAGTTTTTAGCAAAACAAACTCCAGGATTCAGCGGAGCAGATATCGCGAATCTTTGTAATGAAGCAGCACTTATTGCCGCAAGAAACTCCCACGAAGCCGTAACAAAACAAGACTTTTTAGATGCGGTTGATCGGATCATTGGTGGATTGGAAAAGAAAAATAAAGCCATCAAACCTTCAGAAAAAAGAAGAGTTGCTTACCATGAAGCAGGTCATGCTACTATTTCTTGGTTGGTAGAGCACGCTTCACCTTTGTTGAAAGTTACTATTGTACCAAGAGGACGATCTTTGGGTGCAGCTTGGTATCTTCCAGAGGAAAGACAGTTAACCACCACCGAACAGATGTTGGATGAACTTTGTGCAACTTTAGGCGGAAGAGCCGCAGAACAGACCATTTTTGGAAACATTTCTACAGGTGCACTTTCTGATCTAGAAAGAGTAACAAAACAAGCGAATGCAATGGTTACTATTTATGGGTTGAATGATAAGATTGGAAATATTTCTTATTATGACAGCACCGGACAATCTGAATACAGTTTCGGGAAACCTTATTCTGAGCAAACTGCGAAAATGATTGATGAAGAAATTTCTAAGATCATTGAACTTCAATATGCAAGAGCCTTAGAAATTCTAGCCAGTAATAAAGATAAACTAGATGCTTTGGCAGCGAAACTTTTGGAAAAAGAAGTTATCTTTCGGGAGGATCTAGAAGAAATTTTTGGTCAGAGACAATGGGATCCGGAATTAACGGAGCACCCTGTATCTAATACGCAGGCGAAGCAAAGCGAAACACCAGAAACCGTTTTGGCGCCAGAGAGCAATACGCAACTTTAAAATTAATCCTGATTTTTTACTTTTTTTGTAAAATTTCAGGAATTTTTTTGTAAATTCAATAACTAAAGAAATATTTTATATTTTTGTCGGTAAAATTGAAAAGTTATAGATGAGTCTATTCAAAAAAATTGTAAGCAAATTACTTAATCAACCTGAAGAAACGGAAACACAGGATGTGATAAAACTTGGAGATCAGTTAAAAAATGCTGATCTGGATTACAAGTTCGCACAACTATTCACTCATTCTGGCGGTTTTTTCAATTATTGCGCAGATGAAGCAGAAGCCTTACAAACCTTAAATCATATCTTAAAGATTGAAGATGTAAAGTCAGTTTTTTGCTGGGATCATGATCTGAAAAATTTTCTGGATGTGGTTCACATTGATTATACCACAGATTTAGTAGTTGCGAATGATTGCGCGTTTATTACCTGCGAATATTTAATCGCTTATGATGGCCGAATCATGCTTTCTTATAACAATATTTTACATTATCACTCTTCCCGATTACCGGAAAAAATTATTATCATGGCCAATGTTTCTCAAATTGTAACCAACTTAAATGATGCCATGGGAAAAATTAAACGCAATGGCAATATCCGGAATCTGACTTCTATTAGTGGCGGAAATTCAAAATTAGACACTCCGAACAAAGACAATACAAAACTTTTCTTACTTTTGCTGGAAGATTAGTAGCTTCTGTTTTTTATAATGGAAAATCAATCTTCTTAATTAATTATTGAAATATTTTGGATAAAAATTTAGTTCAGCGGCTATTCGGAGGATTTCTTTATGGCTTTCTCGTTATTTTCTGCACAACACCAATTGGCGCTTTTCTTCTCAATAAAATTTCGCCAAACCTTATTCAGCAGCAGCAACTTTTTTACGCACTCATTACTTTTTTCCTGTTTATAGGCGCTTGGGAATGTATGAAATTAATGAAATTTAATGCAAAAGGATGGGAAAAATGGCTTGTTTTTCCAATCATTCTTTTAGTTTTTTACCGTTTTAGCAAAAAATTCTTCCAGCACGGCTTTTATTTCGATTTCAATTTATCAGAAATTTTAGCCCTTTCTCTTATTGTAATTGCAGTAATTACGCTTTTCAGATTTTCCCAGGAACTTTATTTTGATAACGGTAAATTAATTTTTACCGTAATTTATACAGCACTACCTTTTGGGTTTGCTTTGGGACTGCCCAAATTTTCTGCCGTAGATCAAACCTTTTCTCTGGAAGTATTTTTCCTTTTTGTGCTTATTTGGAGCAGTGATACTTTCGCCTATTTCATTGGTAAATTTTTTGGAAAACATAAAATGGCACCCAATATTTCTCCTAAAAAAACGTGGGAAGGTTTTGCTGGTGGTGTTGTACTAACATTGGTTGCGGGATTTTTCGTAGAACAGTATTTTCCGGAGCTGCGCGGTAATTGGATTGCAGTTGGGTTTTTAGTCTCCATTTTTGCACCTTTGGGAGATTTGGTAGAAAGCCAATTGAAAAGAACTTTTGGGGCGAAAGATTCTGGGAATATCATTCCGGGACATGGTGGTATTTTAGATCGCTTAGATAGCTTTATTATCTGCGTTCCTGTTGTATATTTGTACTTTATTTTAGAAAAATTTATTTAGAAAACATGAAATTACACAAAGAGTCGAAAGGAACCATTTTGGTTGCAAGCATCGCTTTCGCGTTCATCGCATTTTTAGCGGTCTATTTTCTCCAGGAATGGTCTCTTTTAATTATCATTCCACTTCTAGTGGTTTACGGATTGGTTTTTTGGTTTTTTCGCGTTCCTGTGCGTGATGTGCAAGATCATGTTGAAAATGTAATCGCGCCAGTTGATGGAAAAGTGGTGATGATCAAAGAAGTAATAGAAGACGAGTTTATTAAAGGAAAAGCCATTCAGGTTTCTATTTTTATGTCGCCGCTCAATGTCCATATTTGCAGATATCCCGTTTCTGGAAATGTAATTTATAAAAAATATCATCCCGGAAAATATTTGGTAGCGTGGCATGAAAAATCTTCTACGGAAAATGAGCGGACAACCATTGCGGTAGAAAGCATTAGCAAGCATAAAGTAGTATTTCGCCAGATTGCAGGATATGTGGCAAGAAGAATTGTAATGAATAGCAATGAAGGTGATATTGCAAAAGCCGGTCACGAATTTGGTTTCATTAAATTCGGATCGCGCATGGATATTTTCTTACCTATTGATACAGAAATTATTTGTAAAATCGGAGATAAAACAAAAGGTGGAATTGATGTGATCGCTAAGATGCAGGAATAATTATACCTTCAATTTCTTTAAAATATGAAAGCCAAAACGAAATCGATTTGGCTTTCTTTTGATTATAGATTTCAACTTTATCAAAGTAAAAAGCGACTAATTTATCAGTCGCTTCAATACTTTTGATCGTTTAAATTCTAAATTGGCACAAAAATCACAGCTGCAATTGCGGCCAAACCAACTACAATAGTGGAAATGACATTCACTTTTTTAATTTCCCGAACCTCACTTTTATTTACAGCTACATCTTCACCGGCTCTGGTTTTTCCATAAATTTTCTCTTCATCCTGTTTTAAAACCTGCATTTTTATTTCCGAAGCATCAGAAGTTTGAATGGTGTAGCGTTGATACAATTCCAGGGAATTACTCTTCAGCGGTTTCACGCTGGAGACCACTCTGGTTTGACACGCAGTGGTGAAAAATAAAACGAATAACAATATGGGCGAAAATCTTTTCATTACTTAATTAATTTGCTCAAATTTAATAAAATATTTGCATCTAAGGAGCTATAACTGATTTTAAAATCATTTAGAATTTAAATCTTGTGCAATTAACCAGGCTTCACTCCAGCAAGCTTGAAAATTAAATCCGCCTGTAACGGCATCTATATTCAAAACTTCGCCTGCAATATAGAAATTATTTAAAATTTTAGAAGACATATTTTTAAAGTTGATCTCCTTTAAAACCACTCCACCTGCAGTCACAAATTCATCTTTGTAGGTTGATTTTCCAGTCACTTTCATGGAGTTTTCGCACAAAAACACTAAGATGCTCTGTAATTCTTTGGAGGTAATTGAAGAAACATTTTTCTCTAAATCAATTTTAGAAAGCCAAAGAATACGGTGCCAAAATCTCGTTGTAATATCGAAAATTTTGGATTTACCCAATGTTTTCTTAGGATTTACTTCCCGAAATTTTTTAAACAATACTTCGGCTTCCGAAGTTTCAATTCCTAAAAAATTCACTTTTATCTCGAAAAGGTATTTCAGATTGGCTAATTCCCGCGCTTTCCAGGCAGAAATTTTTAGAATTGCCGGTCCAGAAAGTCCCCAATGCGTAATCAACATGGGACCAGATTCCTCCATTTTTAAGGCAGGAATAGAAATTTCTGCATGCAGAAAACTTGTTCCCATCAAATCTTTCAGCGTATCATTTTTAATATTGAAGGTAAAAAGAGACGGAACTGAATCTACCATTTGATGCCCTAAATTCTGGAGTAACTTTAAGGATTTGGGCGAACTTCCGGTTGCGAAAACGACCTCGTCTGCAACATATTCCCCAGAATTTGTGTTAATAAGATAAGTCTGTTTTTCTTTCACAATTTCCAAGACAACTGATTTTGTTTTTATTTCAAATTCTTTCTCCCGCACTTCTTTCAACATGCTATCGATAATGCTTTGGGAGGAATTGCTTTCGGGGAAAATCCGGTTGTCATCTTCAATTTTTAAGGGAACGCCGCGTTCCTCAAACCAAGCCATGGTATCGCCCGGTTGAAATT
>Ga0136636_10000142_pt1 | contig 30216 bp, 22 predicted proteins | sample AntDrymUQ8522106_2_FD_104653 | JGI IMG/M metagenome (GOLD analysis project Ga0136636, IMG submission 104653) | Polar desert sand microbial communities from Dry Valleys, Antarctica - metaG UQ852 (21.06) | ecosystem: Environmental > Terrestrial > Soil > Desert | place: Antarctica: Dry Valley... | reverse complement strand
TTAATGATATCGGGAATGCGTTTTACCTTCCTGAAGTTGCTGATATGGGTCACGACGCGCTCGTTCTTGGCAGCAATTGCTGAACGGTAACATGGAATGTCCTGCGCGATGATAGTTTTATTGAGCTCGATGAAATTGGGAATTACTTCTATGTCATTGGAAATGTTGAATAATTTGAGTGTTTCGTCTTTCAGGCTTTGGGAAACCGACGTGACGATGTCTGATTTATTGATGCTGAAGGTTACTGCAGGTTTATAAAATGGGTGGTTTCCAACTAGGGTAATATCGGTGCCGTGAAGTGTTGTAACCATCGGAATATCGATACCATCTTCTTTGAGCATTTGTTTGGCCATGTATCCGGCGTACGCGTGTGGAATGGCATAATGCACATGCAGCAGCTCAATCTTATAGAGTTTGACCATATCAACAAGTTTGCTCGACAGCGCGAGTTCATAGGGCTGATAATGGAACAGCGGGTATTCGGGAACATTTACTTCGTGGTAATGTACATTGTGGTTGAGCAGCGCCAGACGCACCGGCTGACTATAGGTAATAAAATGGATCTCATGTCCGCGACGCGCGAGCTCAAGTCCGAGTTCTGTTGCTACAACACCACTTCCTCCAAAGGTAGGATAACACACGATCGCTATTTTCATAGTTGGTTTTTAACAGAACGAATTTAAGTAAAATTGCACTGTCAAATCGGAAAGTTTCGTTAAATAATTTAATAATCCCCAGAGCATTTGGACTCGACAAATATTGAATCTTTAATTTTTAAGAATTCTATTTTCATATAACTCTTTTGTAAAAATCGATTGTTAGAGTGAAGTTTTTTTTGGCATGCACATAACTACAGACTAAATAGGTACTTCGCCTATTTCATTTATTTTATGATCGAGTCATAAATGATGCGTTGGATATTTTCTCGCACATTTTCTTTCGAAAGCGTGTTGAATACCGAGTTGGGATAAGTTCGGTTGGAAAGGAAAATATAAACCAATTCGTTTTCAGGATCGGCCCAAGCAATTGTACCTGTAAATCCGGTGTGGCCAAAACTGGTAATGGGTGCACAGCCGCAAGTAGGCCCCGCTGTTCCGGGTAACTGTGGCTTGTCAAATCCAATACCACGGCGGTTTCCTTCTGAACAGAAATAGCAGGTATTGAAATCCTCAAAAGTTTTTTCAGAGAAATATTGTCGGTTGCCATAATTACCTTTTTGGATGTAGAGTTGCATAATCTTCGCTATATCCATCGCATTCGAAAAAATACCGGCATGTCCGGCAACGCCACCTTCCATCGCCGCTGCCATATCATGTACATAACCCTGAATAGTTTGCTGGCGGAAATATTTGTCGATTTCTGTTGGCGGAATGATATAACGGTGAAACTGTTTAAGCGGATTAAAAGTCGTATTGTTCATTCCGAGCGAGCTGTAAAACTGCTCTTGCACGAGTGCATCGAGTTTTTTTCCGGTAGCTTTCTCAAGATATTCTTTTAGGATGATAAATGTGAAATCGCTGTATTTATATTCTTTTTTCGGAGACAGTTTACTATCGATGATCTTTTTCATGATCGTGTCATGATAGTCGTTGCGAAGAAAAAGACTGTCGGCGACCTGTGTCGAAAACCGCTCATTGGCAATACGGCTGTAATACTTGGGCAGCGGCATACCTGAACTGTCGATAGTCGCCTTATAAAACGGAATCCACGCCTGCAAACGCGCGTAATGTGTCAGCAAATCCTTAAACGGAATGTCTTGTTTATCGGAATTGTTGAAAATCGGAAGCATGGTTCCCAAAGTCGTCTCCATATTGATTTTCTGTTGGTCATATTGCTGCATGACATTGGGCAACGTCGCTACGATTTTTGTCAGCGAGGCAATGTCATAGATATCAGAATTGACCACCTTAATCTTATTTTCATAGTTGTGATAACCAAACGATTTCTGATATACTACTTTTCCTTTTCGCGCGACGAGTATCTGAATTCCGGGCGTCATTTTTTTGCTGATCGCATTATTGGCTATATTGTCGATTTGCGATAGCACGCCTGGATTCATGCCAACATTTTCAGGAGCTGAGAAGCCGAGGCGATTGAGCTTCTGTGTTTGCAATCCATCATTGACAGGAAAAACACTGCTGATTGAGACCGGCAGTTTTCCCTTCGCGGCAATGGCACCAAAAAGCAACTCGGCAGAAACTACTTGAGCAATATCGCTGTTTTGGTAGGACATGACCACGGCTTCGATTTCGCCAAAATCGGTGATCGAAAGTAAAGAATATGGTTTCGTCAGAACATCAAGAATCACCGTATTGTTCTTTGCAACTTCTTGCAGATACAGCAATTCGTCGGTTGTAAAATCATATTTTTTCCACGCTTTATCCGATTTGTGAAAGCCTATAATAACAAGATTATAACCAACTAATTTTTCATTGAGACAATCTGCGTATGGATCAGAAACTTCGGTAACGTCAGCGTATTTTTTTAATGTTGCTAAGAAGGTTGTATTTACATCATCACCTAATTTAACATACGCTATCTTTTTGTTTTCCAGATTTTTAATCGGAAGTATGTCATCTTTGTTTTTTAAAACTGTGATTGCATTTTCATACAACTCGTATTGCAATGCATCGTTTTTCGGAGGGTTGATATCGTTGTATAAATTTTGAGTCGAAATCGGTGTGAACTTCTGAAGTCCGGCCTTGTATTTATACTTTAGAATTTTTTTGACCGAGTATGCCAGTCTTTCCTCGGTGATTAATGTATCTTCAATTGCCAGACAAATTTTCTCCGTCGCCACCGGAACATTTTCGGGGCAAAGCAGAATATCGTTTCCTGCCAGGAACGCTTCAAGGTCTATTTCGCCAGGTTTCCTGAAATTGGCCGCGGCTTTCATATTCAATGCATCGGTAAAAATCAGCCCTTTGAAGCCTAGTTGCTCTTTGAGTACGCCGGTTATAATATTGGTTGATACCGAAGATGGAATATTTTCGCGAGGCTCCAGACTCGGTACGTTGAGATGTGCGACCATTACCGAAGATAATCCTTCTGCGAATAACGTTTTATAGGGATAGAATTCGACTTCATTAAGTCGTTCTTTGGAAAATGATATCGTTGGCAGTGCGGCGTGCGAATCGATTTCGGTATCACCATGCCCCGGAAAGTGTTTTCCAGTCGACAATAAGCCATAGCTTTGGTAGCCTTTCATCAAAGCCAGTGCGCTTTCAGCGACATTTTCTTTACTTTCGCCAAACGAACGAAAGCCGATGATTGGGTTCTTCGGATTGGTATTGATATCCAAAACAGGCGCAAAATTGAAATGCACACCAATTCTTTTATTTTGTTCGCCCATCTGCATTCCGACTTTCTCAATCAGGCTTTTATCTTTGATCGCGCCTAAGGTCATATTCCACGGATAACGATAAGTAGAATCGAGGCGCATACCCAAGCCCCATTCGGCGTCGATACCTATGAGTAAGGGAATTCTGGATTTGGATTGGAAGCGGTTCGTAAGTTTGGCCTGGCGTACTGGTCCACCCTGAAAGAAAATGAGTCCGCCAATCTTGTTTTCCTGAATTAGTTTATCAATCGACTTGGCATGGAGTGAATCTTTGTTTGAATACGCGGAAACCATGAACAATTGTCCAATCTTCTCATCAAAAGTCAGCGTTTTATATATACTGTCTACCCATTTTTGCTGCGGCTCGGAATCAAATTCAATAGCCAGCGGATTGACTGTGACTTTGGCTTCCGGAACAACAACAATTTCAGGCTTAATAGGAACGGGCAGTTTTTTCGTCGCACAGCCTACGGCAAATAGAATAAGTCCACCCAAGAGTGCAATTTTGAAAATGTAGTTTTTCATTAAGAACTTTTTTAAAAGAATCGGCTATGCCAGCTCTCCGCGGCGGGAACTTCCCAGTTGTCGTTCCATTCCTCGATCGTGTTGACGAGATTATTGAAAACGATTGTTTTTTCGGAAACCGCTTTCTCTTTCGCCATTTTCTTGAATTCGATCAATGGCTTATGTGCAATGTGTTCACCCAAACGGTAAGTGACATTCATCTTATCGAGCAGGTCTACTTCATATTTTTTCTCGAGTTCCTGAATAAACTGCACCGATGCATCGATCGAACAACCTGTAGCAGCCTGAATCTCCTGATTAACGGAAAGTATAATGAAACGATTGTATTTGAGCAAATAAGACGCCTCAAGACTGGTTCCATGTGCTGCCCATGATTCTATAAACGCTTTTAGATCGGTTTCTATTGCAGCGAATTCGGCATCAGAAAATTTTCTGTTGGATTGATAGATCCAAATGCGCGATTCTGGTGGTAAACTATCGAATGGGACGTACATTGTAATTGTAAATTAAATTTTAAAGATCTTGTGCATTGGCGATGAGTTCGGCAATATCCATGACTTTGGTAGTGGTTTCGTTTTCTTTGTGTTTAACGCCATCGGTCAGCATCGTGTTGCAGAACGGGCATCCGGCAGCGATAATTTCAGCTTTGGTTTCCATGGCTTCTTCGGTCCTTTCGATATTGATTTCTTTGAAACCCGGTTCGGCGTCCTTGAACATCTGTGCTCCGCCGGCACCACAGCACAAGCCATTGCTACGGGAACGTTTCATTTCTACGAGTTCAACATCAAGCTTGCGAATTAAATCGCGGGGTGCTTCGTAGATGTTATTGGCGCGACCGAGGTAACATGGGTCGTGGAAAGTAATGCGTTTGCCTTTAAACTGTCCACCTTCGATAGTCAATCTCCCTGAATCGAGCAATGATTTGAGAAATTCAGTGTGATGAACAACTTCGTATTTACCGCCGAGTTCCGGATATTCATTCTTCAAAGTATTGAAACAATGCGGACAAGCGGTCACGATTTTCTTGGCTTCATAGGCATTGAGGACTTCAATGTTCATCATCGCCTGCATTTGGAACAGAAACTCATTCCCTGCCCTTTTCGCAGGATCTCCGGTACAGCTTTCTTCGGTTCCAAGTACGGCAAATTCAACATTTGCACGGTTTAAAATGCGAACAAATGCTTTGGTGATTTTCTTCGCCCTGTCGTCAAAACTTCCGGCGCAGCCAACCCAGAACAAAACTTCCGGCTGTTTGCCCTGTGCTAACATTTCTGCCATGGTCGGCACAACTAAATTCTCTGACATATCTTTATTTTAGTTGCAAAGCTGCGAACTGCGGCTTGCAAAGTTTCCTATTCGTGTTTTCCGTCGTCGAATACCTGGATGGTGACTTCTTTCTCGATCAAATCGGTGAAATGGCCTCTGTAACGCGTTGCCTTCACGAGGTGATTGTCGATCCAGTGGTAATTGCCACCGCGCGGTTTTCCGAAAACGATTCCGTGGTATTTGAATCCGTGTTTTTTGAGCCAGATCTCAGTATATTCGCGATGCGCTTCGGTTCGTGAGGTAAAGAAAAAGATCACATGGCCTTCATCATACCACTTGTTGAGCGTAAGCAAAGCATCAGAATAAAGTTCGGCTGTGAGCATTCTTTCGGGCTCTTCGTTTGGAATATCGTCGCATACCGTTCCGTCAATATCGATCAGGTAATTTTTAATCCCTTCTGGCAATATCGGACTAATGTGTTGTCCGTTTTCTATGGCCGGCTGCAAGTTCTTTTCAATTTCTTCCGCTTTCATTTTCGTTTGGTCTTTAATTAATTTTGATTTTCAAATTTGATTAAAAACACTCTTAAGCTCACATATAAGAGGATTTTTATTATAAAGTTACTTGTTTAATTTTCGTTTTTCCAGTTCAATCGGTCCTGTTGGTTGTATTGCCATGGCGCCCCGTTGTTCTCGACATTGGTCATCATGGCATTCAATGACATTGGCGCCGCGCTCTGCTCCATTACAAGATATCTCCTCATATCCATAATGATTGAAAGCGGACTGATATTTACCGGACATTCCTCCACACAAGCGTTACAGGAAGTACAGGCCCAAAGTTCCTCCGGCGTGATGTAATCGTTGAGTAATGTTTTGTTATCGGGTACAAATGTGCCTTTGTTCGTGTCTATATTTCTGCCAACTTCCTCAAGACGGTCACGTGTGTCCATCATGATTTTTCGTGGCGACAATTTCTTTCCGGTGATGTTAGCCGGACAAGCCGATGTGCAACGGCCACATTCGGTGCAAGTGTAGGCGTTCATCAATTGCACCCAGTTAAGATCCTGAACATCGCTGGCGCCGAATTTCCCCGGAACTGCATGATCATCTGCCGGCTGTGTGGCAAACGGATCGGCGTTCGGGTCCATCATCAGTTTTACTTCTTTGGCTACGGAAGCAAGGTTGTCGAACTGTCCTTTTGGATTTAAATCGGCATAATAGGTATTTGGAAACGCGAGCAAAATATGCAGGTGTTTTGAAAAGTAAAGGTAATTGAGGAAAATCAAGATGCCGGTAATGTGCAACCACCAGATACCACGTTCGATTAGCATTACTGTCGATTCGTTGATCCCGTTGAAAATCGGCTCGATGTATTGGGAAATTGGAAATGCGCCTGCTTCTGTGTAATGTCCGAAACCTAAAAGCTGCAAATGATAATCGGCGGCGTTCATCAAAAGAAACAATGACATCAGTACGATCTCAAAATACAGAATATAGTTGGCGTCGCTTTTTGGCCAGCCTTTCAGATCGGAATGAATAAACCTTTTAAGTTTAATAATGTTTCTTCTGATCAAAAACGCAATAACGGAAACCAATACAAGAATTGCTAAAATCTCGAAAGAGCCAATAAGTACACTATATAACGGACCGAGGAAAGAAAAAACACGATGCGTGCCGAAGAGTCCGTCGATGATAATTTCAAGCACTTCAATATTGATGATAATGAATCCGGCGTAGACTAGAATATGCAATACACCTGCAACCGGGCGTTTGACCATTTTGGATTGTCCGAGGGCGATGAGTGCCATATTAGCCCACCTTTCACCCGGATTGTCAGAGCGGTCGATGTTCTGCCCCAATTTAATATTGCGAATAATTTTCCTAATGTTGACCGTAAAAAAACCGGCCCCGAGTGCGAGAATAATGGCAAATAAAATATTATCTAAATAGCTCATAACAGCGATTTTACTTCTTTATCGAATCGTTTAAAGGCGCAACATATGGCTTATTTTTCTTTCCAAAAAGCGAAACATTGATATAACGCGTCGGGTTGAGCCTGACATCCTGAAGCAGCAATTCGAGCTCTTTGGAAGTCTTTTCGAGATTCGTATACAAGGCTTCATCCTTGAGCAGCTTACCCATGGTTCCTTTACCTGAATTCATATCGGCGATGATCTTGTCTACTTTGTTTAAAGTAAGCTGTAGGTTTTTGGCGGTCTTTCCGAGGTCGGCTTTCTGCAAGGAATCGGATATTTTAGCGAAATCGCCAGAAACCTTATTGAAATTGTTAACCATGCCGTCGATTTTTCCTTTGTTATTGTCAAGAATACCGTTTAGGCTTTGCGAGGCTTTGTGAAACTGTTCCATTGTTTGGCTCAATTCGGCGATTGTTTTTTGAAGTTGCGCCTGACTATCCTTATTGAGTACGTTATTAATTCCGGTAATCAGTTTATCAGCGTTGAGCAAGACGGCATCAAGTTTTTGTTGCAGTGGAGCCAATTTTTCGCCAACGAGCGCTGTCAAACCAGGGATATTAGAACCCGGAAGTTTTGATCCTGATGGTGCTTGTTCGGGATTTTTAAGATCCGGTGTAATCATCATTTGTTTTCCACCTATCAATCCAGGTTCGTAGATGGAAACGCCGCTGGTCTTAGAAATTGGGAAATCGCTTTTGACCTGCAATTCAACAAGGAGTCGTCCCGAAGGCTCAAGTGTGATGCCTACCACTTTTCCGACGACCAATCCGTTGATGGTAACTGGAGCAGAAGCGGCAAGACCTTCAACGTTGTCATATTCGACATAGAATATACGATAGTCTGTAAATAGATCTTTTCCTTTTAAAAAACTGTATCCCCAGATAAACAAGAGTATCGATGATATAACTAATATGGCGGTTTTAATTTCTCGTGTAATTTTCAAAATTGTAATTTTTTAGCAAAATTAAGATAATTATTCAGACTAGGCCTAATTATTCAAGGCTTCCTGAATAGGGATTTTTCTGCCGTCCTTGAATGCCACCAGATACGCGCCAGAATATCCTTTGGATCTGGCTTCCTGAAGGTTTTGTTTTGCCGTGTTGTAATCAGCGGTTTCACCATACATATATTTGTATAGCGAGCCGTTGTCGCTGATTACAGAAATATCATCGAGGCCTTTAAAATTCTCGGGCGTGGTGTCCAATTTTTTGCTGCTTGCCGATATTTGAACCTTAAAGACAATATTCGAATACGCGGGTTTTGGCTCTGATTTTATCTCAGGTTTTTTCTCCACCGGTTTCTCTACAATAGTTTCGTCCTTTACAACTGTAATGACAGGTTCCTTAATCTTTTTAGATGGCTTATCGATAACTTCTTCTGAAGCAGCGCCACTTCCAAAATACTCTTTTTTGTAACTGATGATCGCATCAGCAATAGACTTTGCTATTTCATCTTGTCCTTCTTCAGAATCAAGTGTTCCACCTTCTATAGGATTGGAGATGAATCCCATTTCTACTAATACGCGCGGCATGTATGCTTTGTGCAATACCATATAAGGCGCTTGTTTGACTCCGCCACCACGAATTTTCTTTCCAAGTTTTGCAAACTCATCCTCAATTTTGCTCGCTAAGGCGATACTGTTTTCGAGGTATTCTTCTTGCATCAGCGTGACACCAATCATCGTACTCGGATTTCCGGGATCAAAACCTTCGTATTTTTGCTTATAGTCCTTTTCCAAAGTCACCACCTGATTTTCACTTTTTGCAACCGCAAGGCTTGAAGCGTTTTTGGTCATACCCATCACATAGGTTTCGGTTCCGTCGGCTACTGTGTTCTTATTGGCATTGCAGTGCATCGATACAAAAATATTGGCGTCGACACGGTTGGCAATATTGGCCCGTTCGATCAAATCAATGAACACATCGGTCTTACGGGTATAGTTCACAAGAAAATTGGGCTGGCTTTCTAAAATCTTACCTACTTTGAGTGTAACTGCAAGCGCAATGTTTTTTTCGATATGCCCGTGATAGATCGCGCCGTAATCTTTGCCTCCATGACCAGCGTCGAGGGTGACTTTAAATTTTGAAGCAGACTGGCAGAACGAAGAAAATGCAGTAAAGCAAAGCAGAATTTGAAATAAGTTGTTGATTTTATGCAGTTTATTCATAGTAACTAGTAAAGTTAATTTTAATAAAAACCGTTCGGTTTTGAATTCGATAAATGTTTATTTTTGACGAAAATTTATACGTAAGTTTGGCGCGTCAAAATTAAGCCATATTTTTACAAAAATAGTATTTAAACCTTTGCGGACAAACTTATTTCATATCGTTTTATCAGCATTTTTCCTAACAATAGGAACAACCAAAATATATTCGCAGGAATTAAAAAATAATACAGTTTCAATACCTGCACAAAAACAAGCAGACAGCACTAACATTGCAATTACCGATTTATCAAAAATTGGCGACACGATAAAAACAGATACGATCAAGCCCAAAAAGGCGATCCTCGAAAGCAAAATAAAATACCGCGCAGAGAAATACACCAAACTCGATCAAAAGAAAAAACTGATAACGCTTTACGACAAAGCCGAATTGTATTATCAGGACATCGAACTCAAAGCCGGGATCATCGTTTTTAACTACGAAAAGAATGAGGTTTATGCTGGAAGGATCAAAGACTCGACGGGTGCTTACACCCAATATCCGAATTTTAAACAAGGTAGCAACGTGGTCGAACCTGATTCCATTCGGTTCAATTACAAAACAAAAAAGGCACTAATCTGGAATTCACGTACCGATCAAGGTGAATTTTTTTTTAAGGCCGATGTAGCAAAAAGGGTAAACGATTCGGTCTATTTTATGAAAGGCGCACGCTTTACGACTTCTAAAGACATTGACAATCCAGAGTATTATTTCCGAACAAGTCGTGTCAAGTATGTTCCCGGCAAGAAAGTAGTTACCGGTCTCACCAATATGGTAATTGCAGATGTCCCGACACCTTTGGCACTGCCGTTTGCTTTTTTTCCAATGACAGAGGAAAGTCAGTCAGGGATCATCATTCCAACGTTTAATGATACCAGAAATAGAGGATATTCTTTGCAGAATGGCGGATATTACCTCGCACTTAGCGACAACTATGACCTCGCGATTCTCGCCGATTATTTTACCAACGGAAGTTATGCGATGCGGTTCGAAACAACCTACGCGACAAGATATAAATACAAAGGCGACGTACACGTACGCTTTGAAAACCAAATCAACAGCGAACGCGGTTTTCCCGATTATCAAAAGAACAATATCTACAACATTCAATGGATGCACACGCAGGACGCAAAGTCGAGTCCGAACTCGCGTTTCTCCGCACAGGTCAACCTCGGAAGCAGCAAATATTTCCGGCAATCGTTGAGCCAACTCAATGTGAGTTCGCAATTGAATAATATACTGCAATCTTCGATTTCCTATTCGAAAACGTTTAATACGGTTCCTCTGGCCAATCTTTCACTTACTGCCACGCATACACAAAACAGCAACACCGAAGTGATCAATATGACGCTACCGGCGCTGCAATTTAGCATTGACAGGATTTTTCCGTTTGAACCAAAGGACGGACTCAAAAAAGGCGCATTGAAGAACATCAGTATCCAGTATAATCTCAGCGGAAGGAACGAATACCTCACGAAAGATTCGCTGTTCTTTAAATCGGAAATGTTCAAACAAGCGAAAGTAGGTTTCCAGCACCGAATTCCACTGAGCACTAACTTTAAGCTATTCAAGTATTTCAGCGTAACGCCGTCGATAAATTACGAGGAAGTTTGGTATCTCAAAACCATCAGGAAATCTTATAATCCGCTAACGCGAACCGATTCAATCAGCGACGTCAACAAATTTGATTCTTTTCGTACATACTCGTTCAGTACCGGCGTGGGAACTACGATTTACGGTACGTTTAAGTTTGGCGATACCAAAAAAATCCAGGCAATCCGACACGTGATGTCGCCGTCACTTAGCTATAATTACGCACCAAGTTTCGACAATTACTACGATACTTACGCGGCCGATGCGAGCGGTAAGATGGTCAAGGAATACACGCGTTTTGAACAGGGAATATTTGGCGCACCTAGTAAAACCTATTCGAACAGCGTAGGTTTTAGTCTCGTCAATAAATTCGAGGCTAAAGTCAGGGATAGCGATTCTACCAAAGTTGAACCCAAAAAGGTCATGCTAATTAACAACCTGACTTTTTCGACTTCCTATAATTTTGCCAAAGATTCAGTGCGGCTTGAACCGATTCGCGTCAGCGGTGGAACGCTTTTGCTTAGAGACAAGATGAACCTCAATTTCGGAATGACCCTCGATCCTTATGCGATTGACAATTCCGGAAACAGGCTCGACAGATCAAACCTTGATAACGGTGGAAGTCTTTTCAGGCTGACGAGCGCTAATATGACAATCAACTATTCGATTTCCAGTCGCGATTATGACAAGGGCAAAGATAAGAGGAAGAATCAACAGGGATTGCGTAATGGCGGCCGCGACGATGATTTGTTCGGAACCAATACCGATTTCAGCGATCGCCGCGAAAGCCAATTTGACGAAGATACGGATGAGGATGAAGAGGATAGCTTTAAAGGTTTTTACAATGCTGAATTACCTTGGGACATGACATTTGCATATCAGGTTACCTATGGCAATAACAACCGCGAGAAGAAGATCACTGGTAATTCGCTGATGATTTCTATCAATACCGACCTGACGCCAAAATGGAAAATCGGCGCTTCTACAGGTTATGATTTCGTACAGAAAGGTGTTACGCAAACCCAGTTGCGCTTTGAACGGGATTTGTTGAGTTGGAGAATGGATTTCAATTGGCAGCCATTCGGACCTTATGCAAGTTGGAACTTCTTTATCGGAATTAAATCGGGTGTCCTGAGCGATATCAAATGGGAAAAAAGAAACGTCCCGGACAGAATTTTGAGGTAAGGGAGAATTTGGAGAATGCTGTTTCTCAAATATTAGTCTTAAATTAGTGTCGCACAAAATCTAGCAATTCTATTATGGAAAAGAAAATCATCTTTACAGAAAAAGCGCCTGCTCCCATCGGACCATACAACCAGGCAATTTTAATTGATAATACGTTGTATATGTCGGGGCAAATCGCTCTTGATCCCGCGACAATGCATCTGGTTCTTCACAGTGTCGAAAATGAAACCACGCAGGTCATGAAAAACCTCGAAGCAGTTCTCGAAGCCGCCGGAATGACTTTTGAAAATGTCGTGAAGTCTACCATATTCTTGACCGATATGGAAGATTTCGCTAAAGTCAACACTATCTATGGAAGCTATTTCGACGAAAAAACCGCTCCTGCAAGGGAAACAGTTCAGGTGTCGGCATTACCGAAAAGCGTGAACGTTGAAATTTCAATGATTGCTATAAAATAATTATGTTTTACAGCCATTTATTTAAAACAATAAGGGATTAATTTAAGACAAAGAAGCTTATTTTAATCACTTATATTTTTGGTTCTTACTTGTTTAAAATGTGGTACGCTATGAGTCCGTCGATAGGTCTGCGTAGTACATTGCCAATTTTGATTCCGTGTTTGGTCAGCACTTCTTCGAGCTCCTCTTTGAGATAGAACGCAATCGAGCCTACAAAGTGTACGGGAATTTTATTGTAGTTATCAAACTGCTTGATGTAATTCTCAACAAAATCTTCCATTTCTTCAAAAATAAATTTTCTACAGAATTCTGAATCCTTATGCTTGATGAGGAATTTCGCAAATGTTGCGAGATAAGCATTCGGATTGGGTTCTTTGTAAAGATTGTTCTTGATATAATCGGGGTCGACGTTGTATTCTTCGGCAAATTCCGTAGCGAGGTCCTTTGGCATCTTATTGAAATAGTAACCGCGCAACAGATGGCGTCCGAAGCGGTTTCCGGAGCAATCATCCATTGCAATATAACCGAGTGATTGCACTTTCTGGTGCAAAACCGACCCATCGAAATAGCTGCAATTGGAACCAGTTCCGAGGATGGAAACAATGGCTTTCTCGCCTTTTGGCGTTGTGGCGTAAACTGCCGCATACGTATCTTCGTGTACGGAAACTTTCGCATTTGTAAAATACTGTTCGAAGACTTCGGCGAGGAAACTTTTCATACGATCCGTTCCGCAACCTGCGCCGTAAAAGAACAGATAATCGGCTTTGTCTTTGTTGTGGGAAATATCGAACCTTTCGTCCAGGCGGCTGATAACTTCCTCTCGCTTGAGGACTTCCGGGTTGAGTCCGAGCGATTGCGTGGTAAAAAGTACTTTGCCATTATCGTCAATGGCAATCCAATCGGCTTTAGTCGAACCGCTGTCTACGAGTAGTTTCATTGGTGTAATTTTGTAGTTGGTTAAAGTTGAACCCTAGCCCCGATAACAGTGGAAATCCTTTTTGGATTAGCCGTAGCGCAGCGAAGGGAAATCTTCATGTAGCGCAGCGGAATGCAAAAAGATTGCAACGGATAGCGGGAAACAGCTTCAAATTAAAAAATAAAATCCCGCTACTTTTGACTAACGGGATTTTGGTAAATATATTAACTTATTTTAAACCTGCAATATGCACCGACAAATCGATGAGTTTGCTCGAATAGCCGTACTCATTGTCGTACCAGGAAACGATCTTGAAAAAGGTAGAGTTGAGTCCGATACCGGCTTTAGCGTCAATAATCGAGGTGCGCGGATCTGAGATAAAATCCTGCGAAACGACGTCGTCTTCGGTATAGCCTACAATTCCTTTATAATCGGTTTCCGATGCGTTTTTGATGACTTTCATAATATCTTCATAGGTCGTTTCTTTCGCCACTTTGACGGTCAAATCTACTACGGAAACGTCGGCGGTTGGAACGCGCATTGACATTCCGGTAAGTTTTCCGTGGAGTTCCGGAATTACTTTACCGACAGCTTTTGCGGCACCGGTTGAAGCCGGGATAATATTCAAAAGCGCTGCACGGCCGCCACGGAAGTCTTTCTTTGACGGACCGTCGACGGTCAATTGCGTTGCTGTTGTTGCGTGAATTGTGGTCATCAATCCTTCAACGATTCCGAAATTGTCGTTGATGATTTTCGCTAAGGGCGCGAGACAGTTTGTGGTGCATGATGCGTTTGATACGATGGTATCGGTAGCAGTGGCTTTGGTGTGGTTGACGCCCATGACGAACATCGGCGCATCGGCTGATGGTGATGATATCACTACTTTTTTGGCGCCGCCTTTGATGTGTGCTTGCGCGGTTTCGAGTGTGGTAAAAATACCGGTGCATTCGGCTACGACGTCTACGCCTACTTCATCCCATTTAAGGGTTGAAGGATCTTTTTCGGCAGTTGTGCGGATGTTTTTTCCATTGACAAATAATTTACCTTCTTTAACTTCCACAGTTCCGTTGAAACGGCCGTGAACTGAATCGTATTTTAGCAAGTAAGCGAGGTGATCTACATCGAGTAAATCGTTGATAGCTACAACTTCTACATTGTCGCGGTTGAATGTTTCCCTGAATACAATTCTTCCGATTCTTCCGAATCCGTTTATTCCTAATTTTACTTTTGACATCTTTCTTTTTCTATTAATTTTTGGCTTAAGGCCGATTATAAATATTTGATTTTAGGTGGTCATGATATCGGAAACACGAAGCAATTCGCGATCGATTTCTGTTTTTCCTTTGATGGCTTGTTCCAATGGTGTGAGTGCTACTTTATCACTGAGGAGTCCGACCATATAATTTGATTTACCTTCGAGTAATGATTCTACAGCTTTCACACCTAAACGGCTCGCAAGTACGCGATCGAAACAAGATGGTGAGCCACCACGCTGCATGTGTCCCAAAACGGAAACGCGTACATCATATTCAGGCATATTGGCTTCTACATAATCTTTGAGTTCAAAAACGTTCTTCCCGATTTTGTCTCCCTCAGCAATGACAACGATACTTGACGACTTTCCTGAAGCCTTGCTTTTTTTAAGCGATTCGAGTAGCCTGTCGAGTCCGAGGTCTTCTTCTGGAATCAGGATTTCTTCAGCACCGGCGCCAATTCCGGCATTGAGTGCAATATGTCCGGCATCGCGGCCCATAACTTCTACGAAAAATAAACGATTGTGCGAACTCGCCGTGTCACGGATTTTATCGATGACTTCTACGACGGTATTAAGTGCGGTATCATAGCCCAAAGTGTGGCTGGTTCCAAAAATGTCATTATCGATGGTTCCGGGAATTCCCATAACAGGAAAATCATATTCGTTGTTGAAGATTTCTGCACCGGTAAAGCTACCATCGCCGCCAATGATCACGAGTGCATCGACGCCAGAAGCTGCGAGTTTCTCATGGGCTTTTTTGCGACCTTCAGCCGACATGAATTCTTGGGATCGCGCCGATTTTAAGATTGTTCCGCCTTTATTGACAATGTTGTTTACGCTTCGCGGTCCCATTTCTTTAAAATCGCCTTCAATCATTCCTTGGTAACCCCGATAAATTCCGATACATTCGATATTGTGGTATGCGCAAGTACGAACTACCGAACGAATGGCGGCATTCATTCCAGGAGAGTCTCCGCCTGAAGTCAGCACGCCAATTTTTTTTATGGTTTTTGACATTTTTTTACAATTAAAATGTAAATTTAGCAAACGTCAATAACTTTTCAGGTAGTGTTTTTAATACTTTAGGATTTCAAACGTTTTCGTTGATAAGTTTTTACTTTATCAGCGGTTTCTTCCGGAGTTTTGGAAATGAGTTAGTCCTCAGCAGGTGGTGTTGCTTCTGAATTTGGTTTTGGTGTGTCTTGCTGATCCTGCCTGTCTTTCCCTTCTTTACCTATATTTTCATCCTGATCTTTTATTCTGATAAAGTCGGGCAGCAGTTCGGAATCTTGCGGAACGCCTTCTGCCGTCTCAACACGTTTTAATTTTTGGTTCTGGAAAATTTTATTGACGAGTTCGGAAAAAGTGTCGAAATCAACTTCATAGGTAATACCTAAACCTTGTGTATAGCCGATACCTTGACCGATATAATTGATATCGTTTTCCTTATTGAATACACGCAAGTTCAACGTTCCATCTTCGTTTACGCGATACTGCACTTCAACGTCTCCAACCACTGCCGACTCGTTGATGCCGCCAACCGGAACACCAAGCTGGCCATTGATGGTAATGCGCTCACTGACTTTCGTCGTTACCGTGACGCCAAAACGGCCATCGTTTTCATAACCCGGGGTTCTATCGCCGGCTTGCAACACGACGCCCACGTTAATCTTACTATCGCTGTCGTTGAATATGGAGCTGAACAAATCGCCTGCTTTTTCGTATAGATTATTTGTAATCGATGATTGGCTCAATCCTTCACTACTGAGGAATCCGCCGGTCGATAATAATATCAAAGCCTGTTTCTGGCGCACATCTTTGTCGTCGAGTTTGGTTTGAATTTCCGATTTGAGCACTGAGTTTACCGTCGGAAAATTGATTTCAAAATTAGGTTCCGGGCTACTGAGGTTTCCTTTGAGTCCGATGACAACTTCCACGGGGACTTTTTTATTGTACCGATCATCAGCATTGTCGAGCAATACTGCAGGATTTGCAGCAGTTTTATAGATCGCCTCAATATTCAGGTTGGCGCGCATCGGATCTCCTTCCCAAGTTATCGCACCGCCCTTTTTGACGTAAAAAGTTTTGTTGATGAGTCCGCCGTATTTGAAATTATAGGTTCCTTCATACGCTTGGAAATCGCCCCACATATTGAACTTTCCTAATGTGTTAATCTTAAACAGCAAGGAGCCAAATCCTTTTCCTTTTATGCCATGGCCGGTATTGCGGTCGAGAATGACTTCAACCTCGGCATCGGGCGTGATGGCAAAATCAAACTCGAGTTCGAGTCCGTTGTAATTTCGGGTTTGCTCAACAATTCCTTTCTTGATATTGAATTTCTCATTCTTGGTAATGAAATGGATGTAACCGCTTTCGCCGGTCGACTCTGCATCGTTGATCGGAATTTTGACGACAGTCCCTTTTTCAGATTCGGCATCAACTTTAATAAACAATCCATTTGTTGGACCATTAATCGTCGCATTCCCATTAATAAAAGCGGTTCCAAAGTAAGCAGCATCTTCACTATCTTGCGTATCCAAAGCGAGTAGTCGATTTGAACTTATGCTTAAATCGAGTCGCCAATCGCCAAAATTATTATGTCCGATACTTCCGTTTAGGTTGCCTTGTGTCTTATATTTAGTATCGATGATTGTGGCATTTCTGATGAGGAATTTCCTTTCGGTCACATCGACTATCGCATCATCGTCAATAGCATAATCTATATTGAGGTACGGAATTCCAAGGCCTGCTTTCTTGATAAACAAACGGCCATTGATTTCCAGATCGTTTACGTCACCTTTGATATTCGATTTTCCGCTTGCAAAACCGCGGATATTTGAAATGACATCACCTCCCAGCGAACTGAGCACGCCGAGGTTAAAATCATCAAAATTGAGGTCTAAATCCAAATTGGTTTTATTGTTTGCCACTTCGAGGCTTCCATCGGCGGTAAAAGATTCGACATTCTCATTTTCGATATTGGAATTCAGGTAGAATTTCCGGAAGTTGTCATCGCCTTTTATATCCAGATTCAGGCGGCCGAGTGCGACGCCATTGAGATGCAGGCTGTCGATTTTCACTGCAGCGGTCGGTTGGTAAATCGAGTTGCTCTGTTTGAGATTGACCACGCCGTTGAGATTTCCTTTGATGGTAAATTTTTCGAGCGCCGGTAGCAGATTATCGAGATGGACTTCCTTGAAATTAAGCTGCAGATCTTTTGTCTTATTTTCCTTGATGACACCGTTAAGCGCGATTTGTTGTCCTTGTTGTGACATGACGATATTGTCGATGTTAAAATTCTTGAGTTTCTTATCGAAAACTACTTTATTATCGGCATTATCTTCTTCGTTGAGATACCAAAGGAAATTCTGATACTTAAGTTCTGATTTCTGGATTCCGACAACGCTCATTTTGTCTTTATTGATCGTATGGTAGAGATTTAAATTGTACGAATCCTGAGCTTTATCTCCGCCTTTGAATTCGGTTCGCAGAAACAGCGTATCATTTGTTGTGATGTTTATTAAACTCAAATCGCTGACTTTATACTTTTTGGTTTTGATCGTATCGATTTCAATATAGGTGTTGAACAACGGGTTTTTATTGTCGATGTCAATATTAATGCGGTCAAAAGTATTTTCAAACGCGGTAATTTTTGGCGATGTGAAGTTGAACCTGAATTCATCGTTGTCTGAATTGATGTTTCCTTTGAAAGCGGTATTACTTCCGATCTCGATTCCGGGATAGAACACTTCGATGACTTTGTTATAAATATTGAAATTGAACCTCAGAAACTGCCCTCGCTGGATATTATTGGGAACGTAATTCGCATACAAGCTACCCACAGAATTTTCAATCATTTTTCGCAGTTGGTTGACTTTGAATTTCCCAACGATCGTTCCATTGATGATATCGGGGGAATTGATAGAAATTGTCCGCACCCTGTCGGCGTCAAATGAAGATACGATAGAGAAATTGTCAAAATAATACGTGTTTTTATCATTTTGGAATGAAGTCTCAGTAATATCAATATTACCTTGCAAATCATCCAGGCTGTTTCCCGAAATATCCATCTTGATTTTCCCCTTAAAGATCGCCAGAGAATCGGTTTTGACAAAGTTGAGTTTTCTCAGGTTGGCATAATCGATTGAAGTATTGAAATTATACGCGATATCTTTCTTTCCAAGGTTGACCAAACCTTCGAAATCCATGAACAAGTTTGGGTCATTCACGTAGAGTTTCCCTTTGAACACTGGATCTTTAAATTTCCCGTCAACGATAATCTTCGTATAGGTATAATCGTTGTAACGAATCTTATAAATATCGCCGGAAAATTTTGTGTCCAAATTTTTCTGAACGAAACCCTTTCCGTCAACATCAACATTAAGGGTCACTTTCCCCAAATCCTTGCGGTTGAGGAAAGAGCCGATATTAAATTCTTCGAGGATGATATTCCCGAAATACATTGCATTGTCGATGTCGGAAATATTGCTGATCACGAGATTGGACTGGATATTTCCCAATGCGGTCGACATATAGAAGTCGGCCGAAATTGCGTCTGACGAAATTTCCGTTTTTCCTCGCAAGTTGAACTGACCTATTTTCTTGAGCGATGTCGGGAGTTTTTTTCCAAGTACATTCGGCAATAAACTAACAAGATTTTCATAACTCGATGAAACTTTTTCGAATTTACCATTCATATAAAAATGCTGCTGGTCTTTCCCAAGCAAATTCTTAAAATTCACATCGCCGATGATTTGGGAATTTTTGCTATCGATTAACTTCAAACCTTTGGCATTAATATCATTCAACGTTCCGGTCACGTGTGCACGCATGGCAAAAGTCCTGTCCTTTCCTATTTCCTTATAGAAATACCGAATATCATTTGTTGCCAATAAAGATTTTTCGATCATGATGTCAAACTGAACCTTATTGTTGAAGTCCTGAAAATCTTCACTTTTATAATTGAGCGCCACTTTTCCCTTGAAAGTAGAATTTCGTGTTGCCAGATCGAGATTGCTCAGGATAATATTTTTTTTGGTGTAAGTAAATCGCGAGGACATTTCTTTGACGTAAAGTCCGCGATAATCCATAAAAGACATACGCTTAATGTCCATCGAAACTACTGGTCCGTGGATCATAAAGTCGGTCACATCAGAATTAAGATAAGAGAAATCAGCATCTTTCGAATTTTCCCGATTGTCATTAAACAACAGAAATCGGCTGTTGGTGAGATACAGATTTTCGGCTTTCATTAGGAATTTTTTTCCCGATGATGCTTTGCCCGAATCGAAGGCTGCGATAAATTGGTCAAGATTGCTGTCTTTCTCACCTTTGTAGGTCTTCATTTTGAAAAGCAGTCTGTCGGCCCTGATATCGCCGAAAAACAAATCGCCTGAAGTGAGTTTTCCAAAATCCAGAATCGTAGTTGTAATACGCGCTGAATAGATTAGTGTGTCTTTGTGATGATCCCGCACCAATACATTTTTGAGTTTGACGCCGCCGAAAGCAGTAACCGAAATTCTATCGACAGTAATATCAGTCTTATATTGAGCGTTAATTTTTTCGGTGGCGTAATGTGCGATTGCCGTTTGTACAGCAGGTAAAGAAAGTGCAATGGCACCAACCAGCAACAGTAGGATGAGTACAAGCAAAATACGAACTACTATTTTTCTGAACTTTTTGATAGACTGGTTATTAAATTTCGGAAATTTTAAATTACTGCATAAGCGCTATACATTCAACAAAAATCTCTAATTTTGGCTTGGCTGTAAAAATAAAGATTTTTATGGTGTTTGTATCAAAAATAGTCTAAAAAATATTGCCATTCATGCCTCATCAGGAAGTTTTTATTTTAGCGATTGAAAGTTCTTGCGATGATACTGCTGCTGCAGTTTTAAAAAACGATAAAGTTCTCTCCAATATTGTCGCCAACCAATTGATACATGCCGAATATGGCGGTGTTGTGCCCGAACTTGCTTCGCGTGCGCACCAACAAAATATCGTTCCGGTTATCGATGCCGCTTTGCGCAAAGCCGGAATTTCTCGCAAACAGCTTTCTGCAGTTGCATTTACACAAGGACCGGGACTTATGGGTTCGTTGCTCGTTGGGAGTTCTTTCGCCAAATCCTTTGCGATGGCGCTCAACATTCCACTAATCGCCGTTAATCACATGCAAGCGCATATCCTAGCCCATTTTATCGATGAGGACGGTTTTGAGAAACCCGATTTTCCTTTTCTGGCATTGACTATCTCCGGTGGCCACACGCAGATCGTCATGGTCAACGATTTCTTTGATATGGAGATTATTGGTGAAACCACTGACGACGCTGTTGGGGAAGCATTTGATAAAAGCGCAAAGATTTTGGGACTTTCCTATCCTGGCGGACCTTTGGTCGACAAATACGCGCAGCTCGGGAACCCGAAGGCTTTTGCGTTTACGAAACCTAAGGCGCCCGGACTTGACTTCAGTTTCTCCGGACTCAAGACTGCGATTTTGTATTTTATACAGAAGCACGTTGCTGAAGATGCTGACTTTATCGCGACGCACCGCAATGACATTTGCGCATCGATACAGCATACAATCATTGAGATTCTGATGGATAAACTCAAGTTGGCTGTAAAGCAAACGGGAATCAATCGAATTGCAATTGGCGGTGGAGTTTCTGCCAATTCCGGAATTCGCGCTACTTTGAAAGAAGCTGAGCAGCGATATGGCTGGCAAACATTTATCCCGAAATTTGAATATACAACCGATAATGCGGCGATGATCGGGATCGTTGGCTATCGCAAATTCCTCATTGACAATTTTGAAACTTCCGATGTAGTTTCTAAAGCGCGAATTCAATTCTGATGCAACTATTTTACAATCCTGAAATAAAACAAACGACTACAACATTTTCTTTTGATAAAGAAGAAAGCAAGCATATCATTAAAGTACTCCGAAAAAAAGACGGCGATATACTATTTGTAACCAACGGTTTAGGGATTTTATTTAAAACTGAAATCACATTGGCTTCAGATACTAAATGTACGGTGCAGATTATCTCGGCCGATGAATCGCCAACACCTAAATACCGCTTGCATCTTGCCGTGGCGCCGACGAAAATGAACGACCGTTACGAATGGTTTTTGGAAAAAGCAACGGAAATAGGCGTGTCTGAAATCACACCGATTATTTGCGACCATTCAGAAAGGAAATTAATAAAAACAGATCGATTTGACAAGATCATACTTGCTGCGATGAAACAATCAAACCAGTATTTTCTGCCGAAGCTTAATGAGCCGGTCGCTTTCAAGGATTTTATAAAGAATTCGTTCGACGGTGTGCTTTTCATTGCACATTGCGAGGAAACCGATAAAAGATCATTTAAAAACGAGCTGCGACCAAACGTTGACATTACGGTTCTCATCGGACCTGAAGGCGATTTTTCTGAAAAGGAAATCAAACTTGCGCTCGAAAATAAATATATGGCGGTAACTTTGGGTTCTACCCGATTGCGTACGGAAACTGCGGCAGTAGTTGTCTGTCACTCCGTAGCCTTTGTAAATGAAGATTAAAAATTAGTGGTATTATTACCACCTTAAAATTGCAGGAATGAACAAGAATTACTTTATCGCATTACTGCTATTGACTGCAGGAATAGCAAACGCACAAGGCGCGCCACTTGCGCAGGTTCAGATAAATACGCCAATTCCGGTTTGCAATCCGGGGCAATGCACAGCACTTTTCGCCGAATACGATCTCGGAAAAACAACCGACGATTATACTGTTGCAAGCATACTGTACACGCCCAGTTTTCCATTTACCGGTGGTATATATTTAGATGCCAACAACGATGACGTATGGACTCCTGTAGTAAACCTACCTTTTAATTTTTGTTTCTATGGCACGACTTATAACCAAATATTAGTCGGAAGCAACGGCGTAATAACTTTCGATTTAATCAATCAATCACCAGTTATAGCTTGTCCTTGGTCATTTTCGCAAACGATTCCAAATACCGGATTTCCTATAAAGAATGCGATTTACGGCGTTTATCAAGATACTGATATTCGTACGCCACCAGTCACAAATGCAGTTCTCCAGAATGTCAATTATTATGTATTAAATTCGGGAGTCAATGAGGCGCCCAACCGGGTTTTTGTCGCAAATTTTAATGAGTTGCCAACCTTTCAATGTGGTGTGAATGCAGGACTGCAAACTTCACAGATCGTGTTGTACGAAGGAACGAATATCATTGAAGTATTTATTCAGAAGAGATCTTCGTGCGCTACGTGGAACAGTGGCAGAGGTGTTGTCGGAATTCAAAACCAGGCAGGCAATATGGCGGTCGCGCCAGCGGGAAGAAATACCGGAACGTGGAGCACTACAAACGAAGCGTGGCGTTTTACACCAAACGGTAGTGACGTAGCTGGGCAATTGACGTGGTTTGCCGATGGCGTTCAATTAACTGACACGTCCAATCCGCTACAGATATGTCCTACTGAAGATCGCACTTATGTAGCGCAAGTAACGTTTGCCAACTGCGGAAATACAGTCACGATTTCAGATACTTACGACGACCCAATAATCATTGCGCCTCTTGCTGTGAATGATCCTTTTAACATTAATCTTTGCGTTGAAAGTGTACCGCCTTACGTTGTAAACCTAACGGACAATTCAATCGCGGTTTTAGGCGGCGTGGCCAATCCGGAAAATTATGAGTTGCAGTATTATGCCAATTTACAGGATGCGGAAGATGGAACGTCGAATTATATCCAGAATTTGAGCAACTATAATTTTGCTGACGATCAAATAATTTATATCCGTGTGGAAGATATTGTGGAAACAGGTTGTTTCAATATTAAATCGTTTAACCTCACCGCTACGCCTCCAATTGATCCACCAACAGGCAACGGGCAGCAGGATTTTACGCAAGGACAAACTTTAGGCGATCTTGAAGTAACAGGACAGAACATCACTTGGTATGACGCGCCGACACAAGGAAATATTCTTCCGATGAACACCATTATACAAGATAATGTGACTTACTACGCATCGCAAACGCTCAATGGGTGCGAAAGTAGAAATGTCACTGCGGCACGCCTTGCGGTAACAGCCAATCTTGTGGTGCTTTCAAAGGTGGAATTTGGCAAGGGACAATTCGCTGTTTACCCCAATCCGGTGCAATCAATTTTGACGGTAGCGGCACTTGAAAATTTGAAATCGATTGAAATCAATAATACAATCGGACAGCAGATCATGGTGCAATATCCAAATGCGAAAGAAGCTAAACTTGATCTTACTGCGATGCCAGATGGAATTTACTTTGTGAAAATAACTTCAGAAAACAGAATCCAAACGGTAAAAGTTCTCAAATAATAAATATTAAAAATGATTAAAACGTTGTGCATTTTTTTATTGTTGATCAGCGCAGTTGCCTTCTCGCAGGAAATTGCACTGCTCAAATACAGCGGCGGCGGCGACTGGTATTCCAACCCAACCGCCTTGCCTAACCTGATCAAATTCAGTAACCAAAACATCAATACCAGAATCAAGGCTAAACCGGGTTTAGTGGAACCCGGAAGTCCTGATTTACTATCTTATCCGTTCTTGCACATGACAGGACATGGAAATGTGGTTTTTAATGATTCGGAAGTAATCAATCTTCAGAATTATCTCACATCCGGCGGATTTCTTCATGTCGATGACAATTACGGTATGGATGAATATATCCGGAAGGAAATTAAAAAGATTTTCCCCGGCAATGATCTTATTGAGATTCCGGCAAATCATCCTATATTCCAAAAACCATTTTCATTTCCGGGCGGCATTCCGAAAATACACGAGCATGAGGGCAAACGTCCGCAGGCCTTCGGGATTTTCGTAGAAAACCGGCTGGTGTTGCTCTACACATTTGAGACCGACCTCGGTGATGGCTGGGAAGATCCCGATGTTCACAACGATCCACAGGAAGTACGCCTCAAAGCACTTAAAATGGGTGCCAATATCCTGAATTACATCTTCAATAATTAGCAGTTGTTTTTGTTAATTACTGTCTTTCAATAAAATAGTTTGACACCCACATACGATAAGTAGTTTTTTTTGCGTTTTTTTACTTCGCTTATTAATAACTCAAACTACCAATCATGAAAAAAATCCTATTGACCGTATCTGGTCTGTTATTCCTGTTTTCTTGCGAAAGTGACTCAACAGAAACTATTGCTCCCGTAGCCGAAGAAGCTACATTTAGCGCAACCCATAGAAATTGCGCTACCCAGGAAGTTTATGAAGCGCAATTGCGCGATAATCCCGAATTGGCTCAGACCATGAATCGAATTGAAACTTTTACCGCCGAAGCGATTAGCCAAAACAGGCTCGTTAACGGAAAAGTCGTTATTCCTGTCATCGTTAACGTTCTTTATAAAACTACGGCAGAGAATATTTCCAATGCGCAAATCCAGTCGCAGATTGATGTGCTCAACAAAGATTTTAATGCTACAAATTCCGATTTTAACCAAGTACCCGCAGCTTTTTCAGCACTAGCCGCAAATGTAGGTATTTCTTTTGAGCTTGCAGGTGTCGTTCGGAAAGTGACCAGCAAAAAATCTTGGGGAACCAATAATGCTATGAAAAAAACCGCTCAGGGCGGATTGGCGCCTACGAATCCGACAACAAATCTGAACCTTTGGGTATGCACTATTGGCGGTGGCATTTTGGGATATGCACAATTCCCAGGTGGCCCATCAACTACTGATGGCGTTGTGATCGATTCGAAATATGTTGGCCTTTCCAGTTCTGCAAGTTATCCTTACAACTTGGGAAGAACTGCCACGCATGAAGTTGGGCACTGGATGAACTTGCGCCACATATGGGGTGATGCGACTTGTGGCAATGATTTGGTATCCGATACGCCAAATCACAATACAGCCAATTACGGAGTTCCGATATATCCTCATTATAGCACTTGTACCGGCAACCCAGTTGAAATGACGATGAATTATATGGATTACACTGATGACAGAGGAATGTACATGTTCTCTAATGGCCAGAAATCACGAATGACTACGATATTCTTATCGGGTGGAGCAAGAGCCGGTTTCGGCATCTAATTCGAGAATGCTAATAATTACAAACCCGCTAACGTTGTTAGCGGGTTTTTTTTATCTTTATGGCTAAAAAAGGGATGACTTCTAAAATTATAGCAAATGGGATTTTACGGGCGATCGTCATACTGGTCGTGGTATTCCTGACGTTTTATTTTTTGTATGAGATCCAGACCGTCTTAATTTATCTCGTGGTCTCACTCCTACTTACACTTATTGGTAATCCAATACTTGATTTTCTTAAGAATCGGCTGAAATTCAATCATATTTTCGCTACGCTTACCACGTTACTGCTGTTTCTGCTGATTGTCGTTGGTTTTGTTATGCTCGTCATACCGCTGATTTTAAATCAGGGGCAAAATCTTTCCTTGCTCAATACCGCTGCTATCGAAAGAAACATTATGGCTTTGACAGAAAAAATCACCATTTTTCTGGACAGTCACAATATCGATTCGGCGAAAATGCTCAAGGAAGCCAACATTACGTCGAAAATCAACTTTGCCTTTTTGCCTAATTTTTTAAATGGGATCATTAATACTATCAGTAGTTTTGGAATGGGACTGGCGTCGGTAATGTTCATCACATTCTTCTTTATGAAAGACCGCATCCTGTTTATCATCGGTATAAAAAAACTTATTCCTGACAGTCACGAGGACCAGACGCTGAATTCCCTCCATAAAATCAACCATCTATTGTCGCGTTATTTTATTGGATTGCTGATACAATTATTTATCGTCTTTGTACTTTATCTGATTGTATTGCTGATTTTCGGCGTACAAAACGCGTTCGTTATTGCTTTTCTTTGTGCGGTTTTGAACATCGTACCGTATATTGGTCCGCTTATCGCATCGGTACTTGCCGCTGTATTAACCATGGTAGGCAATTTGGGAGGCGATTTCCAAAGCGAAATCCTACCCACGACGATTTATGTCATGATTGGTTTCTGGATCGTACAGGTAATCGACAACAACTTGTCACAGCCGCTAATTTTCTCGAAGAGCGTTAGTTCGCATCCGCTTGAAATATTCCTGATTATTTTGATTGCCGGTTTTCTTTTCGGAATCATCGGAATGATCGTCGCAGTGCCACTCTATACAATTTTAAAAGTGATTAGCAAAGAATTCTTCCCCGATAACATTGTTGTACAGTTACTCACCAAAAATATCTGATTTGCATACTGCTCTTTTAGAACCGAATCTTCAGGAATTTATTGACGCGCACCTTGGTAGTGACATTGTGGCTTTGGCGTTACAGAAAAACCCTTTTCCCGAAGTTGAGTGGAGTTTAATTCTTAATCAAATTCTTGCAAAGTCAAAAGCCAAAGACAAACTGCCTACGTGGTTTTCGACGCGCCAAATTATCTATCCTGCGAAATTATCAATAGAACAATCCTCTTCGGAAATTACCGCGCATTATAAGGCCTCACTGGTTTCTGGAAACAGTCTGATCGATCTCACAGGCGGTTTTGGCGTGGATGATTATTATTTTGCTAAGCACTTTCAAAAAGTTGTTCATTGCGAAATCAACGCGCAACTATCGGAAGTCGTATGTCATAATTTTAAGCAGTTACGTATCGGCAATATGGATTGTATAATTGGCGACAGCTCCGAAATACTCAAGCAATTGGACACCAAATTTGATTGGATTTACATCGATCCATCTAGACGCAATGACGTAAAAGGCAAAGTGTTCCTGCTCAAAGACTGTCTGCCGAACGTCTCTGAGTTATTACATTTTTACTTTGACTATTCTAATCGTATAATGATCAAAACGGCACCTATACTTGACATTACTGCAGGTTTGACGGAACTTCGGCATGTCAAAAATATTCATATTGTTGCCGTGGAAAACGAAGTTAAGGAATTGCTGTGGGAAATCGAAAAGGACTATTCCGGTCCTGTTGCGATAAACACGGTCAATTTGCTCAAGACGCAGCAAGAGCGTTTCGGCTTTATCCTTTCAGATTCGGGAGCATGTGAGTTGGGATTGCCCAAAAAATACCTTTACGAGCCCAATAGTGCAATCATGAAATCGGGTGGGTTTGACCAAATTGGAAACAGCTTTGCATTGGAAAAATTGCATGCCTTTTCTCATTTATATACTTCGGATGCGCTTACTGATTTTCCGGGAAGGATTTTCGAGATAGGGCATCAAATCGGTTATCAAAAAGCGGATATGAAATTACATCTTGAGAATCGGAAAGCTAATGTCACTGCGCGCAATTTTCCTGACAGCGTCGAGGTAATCCGCAAAAAATGGAAGATAAAAGATGGGGGTGATCAATATTGTTTTTTTACGACCGATAGAAATAACAATAAAATAGTTTTAATTTGCACCAAAATAAAATGAAAATGAGATTCCTATTATTTTGTGCGACATTCCTATTCAGTTTTTGCGCCACTGCACAACGTCCGTGCGACTTCAGCGTTAATGTGACCGATTCAACCGGTAGCTATAAATCGACCAAAGAATACTTGGTCTACGAAAAAAACTTCGCCGGAAATTCTACTTATGTCTTCAGTTCATTCGTAATCAGCGACGGAATGCCGATACTCAACATACAGTTCCTTGAAAAGAGCAGCAACTTTATAAAGGCGCGTTGTTTTGATAAGAATGCAAAACTTTATGTGCAGCTCAACAATGGCAGAATTGTGACACTGTTGCATATCGACAAAGAAGATTGTGGATCGCTGGTTAGAGATGACAAAGGTATGAATAACCGTATTGTTAGTGGTTATTTTATGTTCCGAAAGGACGATTTCAAGGAACTCAAATCTTCTCCAGTTTCTTTTATCCGCATCAAATATACGACGGAAACCGAGGATTATATATTTAGGAAAGCCATCAAGTCAGAAATGAATGGCGAACTTTACGAACCTGAGAACTACTTCCTCAATTATTTCCATTGTCTCGAGGAGAAAAATTAATTGCACTTCCATTTAAAATTGGATAAACCATCAGACTTGGTACGTTTGAGGTTGTAATGCCACCATTCGCTTTCGAATATCCGGAAACCGCTGCGGGTCATGAAACGGCGTAATAACTTTCGGTTTTTCTTTACTTCATCTGATAATTTTTCGTAATCATGGCTCGCTTCGATACCGAAGAAATCGAACGTTGTTCCCATATCCAACTCTTTTCCAGTTTCGTCAACTAAAGTCACATCGACCGCTCCGCCCCTATTGTGTATCGAACCTTTTTTTGGGTCGGCGACATATTCGGGATTGGAGACGATCGTCCACATTTTTTTTTGAATATCCAAAGGTCGGTAACAGTCGAATAGTTTGAGCCTGTAACCTTTTTTGATGAATTTCCGGTTGGCTTCCACAAGCGCTTTAACGGTTTTAAACCTCAGGTAACATTCGGCGCAATCGTATACTTTTGCGTTGAGGAAATTATCCGTTGTGGCATATTTCATATCGTAGACAAAATCGCTGTTATAATCTTTGAGGTTGACAAAAGTAGTATCGGCAATTGCGAGCGTATCTAAATCAATTGTTTGACTATGACAGATTGAAAACAAAAGACAAAACACGGAGAGGCAAAAATTTTTCATTTGTATATTTTGTCCTAAAGTAGGTAAAACTAAAAGAATTTTAATGAATGGTTAATAGATTATTTTGTTTAACTATTAGGGAAGTATATTAAACGAAATAAAATATTTTATGTTTGATAATACTGCAGAATTACTGTATGTTTCGAGTTTGTTTCCTGTTTATCAGTGACTTATAGATTTAGACAGAAGTTAAACTATTCTTATTTTACTTCTGCAACTCAGATGCTCGTCTTAAATTTATTGGATCAATAACAAAATTAAAACATCATGAAAAAAATTACAATTCTATTTAAATTCTGCCTTCTTTTTATTGCTTGCCAATTTGGTAATGCTCAGACGGCCAGTGTTCAGGTGATTCACAATTGTGCAGATGCTGCGGCAGCTACAGTAGATGTTTACTTGAACGGAACTTTATTACTGGACAATTTTGCGTTTCGTACCGCAACTCCATTTATCGCCGCACCTTCAGGAGTGCCGGTTAATATTGACGTGGCGCCTGGAAACAGCACATCGGTTTCACAAAGCATTTATAACATTAATCCAACGCTTACTGCCGGAGAAACTTATATTCTAGTAGCCGATGGAATTGTAAGCGCATCAGGTTATTCGCCCGCACAGCCTTTTGCATTATCAGTATATGCTCAAGGAAGGGAAATTGCCTTAGGAGCAGCAAATACAGATGTTCTTGTGCACCACGGATCTACTGATGCACCAATCGTTGATGTTGTAGAAACCAGCATTCCTGCAGGAACAATTGTAAACGATATTTCCTATCCTGCGTTTTCGGATTATCTCGAGTTGCCAACAGCCGATTATACTCTCAATGTCACCGATGCAACGGGTTCGGTAGTCGTC
>Ga0136636_10000141_pt1 | contig 30366 bp, 25 predicted proteins | sample AntDrymUQ8522106_2_FD_104653 | JGI IMG/M metagenome (GOLD analysis project Ga0136636, IMG submission 104653) | Polar desert sand microbial communities from Dry Valleys, Antarctica - metaG UQ852 (21.06) | ecosystem: Environmental > Terrestrial > Soil > Desert | place: Antarctica: Dry Valley... | reverse complement strand
AGCGCCACCCGCGACCCCGACCTCAGCTATATCGAGGCCGCCGCCGCCAATATCGCCGCCACGCTGCGCCCCGGCCAGCTTGTGATCCTGGAAAGCACGACGTACCCCGGCACCACCCGCGAGGTGCTCTGGCCGCGCCTCGCCACACGCGGCCTGGAGCTTGGCAGCGAGCTGTTTCTCGCCTTCTCGCCCGAGCGCATCGACCCAGGCCAGACGAATAGCAAGGGCTGGGGGGTGGACAATACCCCCAAGGTTGTTGGCGGCATGACCCCGGCCTGCACCGAGCTCGCTAGCGCCTTCTACGGCCTGATTACCAGCCGCGTGGTGCCCGTAAGCTCGCCGGACGCTGCCGAGCTTACCAAGCTGTTCGAGAATATTTTCCGGGCTGTGAACATCGCCCTGGTGAACGAGCTGGCCCTGCTCTGCGATCGTATGGGCCTGAATGTCTGGGAGGTAGTGGAGGCCGCCGCTACCAAGCCTTACGGTTTTATGAAGTTCACCCCTGGCCCTGGCCTCGGTGGACACTGCATCCCGATCGATCCGTTCTACCTTACCTGGAAGGCCCGCGAGTATGATCTCGCTACCCGCTTCATCGAGCTCGCCGGTGAGATCAACACCCAGATGCCGCGCCACGTCCGCGATCTGGTGGTGCGCGCCTTGAACCGCCAACGCAAGTCGCTCAACGGCGCCACGGTGCTGCTGCTCGGCGTGGCCTACAAGCCCGATGTGGACGACTACCGCGAGTCGCCCGCCTTCAAGATTCTTGATCTGCTCGCCGCCGATGGGGCCCTGGTGCAGCCGGTTGACCCCCACGTGGCCGTCTTCGAGACCCACGACGGACGGCAGCTACACACGCTGCCCCTGAGCGACGATCTGCTCGCCGCCTGCGACTGCGCCGTGATCGTCACCAACCACAGCGCCTTCGACTACGAGCGGATCGTGCAGCTTGCGCCCGCCGTGGTGGACACGCGCAATGCAACCCGCCTGATCGACGGGCCGCTGCGCGCCAAGATCGACCTGCTGTAACCACAAGCCCTGCGCCAAGGGAGCGGGAGATGCACGGGACGCCTGAGATCAGTATACTCATCGCCGCCTATAACGCCGCCGATACCCTCGGCGAGCAGCTCGACTCCCTGCGCGCCCAGCAGTACGAAGGCAGCTGGGAAGTACTGGTGGCCGACAACCGCTCCAGCGACGGAACGGCCGAGCTCGTGCGCCGCTACCAGCAGTTGATGCCAAACCTGCGCCTGATCGACGCCCACGAGCGGCAGGGCAAGTGCTACGCCACCAACCTCGCTGTTAGCCAGGCTTATGGCCAGCGCTTCTTCTTCGTGGACGCCGATGATGTGACGGCGCCTGGCTGGCTCGCCGCCCTCGCCGCCTCAATGGAGGGGCGCCACGCCGCCGCCGGCTCGCTCGACACCCAGACACTGAATAGCAGCACGGTCCAGCGCCCGATCGGCTACAAGGGCGTGGAGAGCAAGGCCCTGGGCTTTCTGCCCTACCTGATCGGCTGCAACTGCGCTATCTCGCGTGAGGCCTGGGAGGCCACCAGCGGCAACGATGAGCGCTTTCCCGGCAGCCATGATCTGGAGCTTTCCTGGCGCCTGCAGCTGAAGGGCTACGGCCTGCACTACGCCCCCGAGGCCGTGGTGCGCTACCGCCATCGCGGCACCCTGCACAACCTCTGGCACCAAGTGAACAAGTACGCCTTGGATTACCCGCTGCTCTACAAGTCGTACAAGGCCTACGGGATGCCCCGCGCCTCGGCCCGCCAGGTGGTTGCAAAATATTGGTGGCTGCTCAGCAAGGCTTATTTCCCCCTGCGCGGCGGCCCCGGTCGACGTGCCAAGTGGCTGTACGAGGCGGCCTATGCTTGGGGGCTTGTGCGCGGCTCTCTGCGCCATCGCCAGCTCTATCTGTAGCTGCCCACTACCCGGAGAACGCCATGCACCCGACGCTCCTGGCCCTCAAAAAGCGGCTCAACGTGCGCTCGCGCCTGCAACGCTACGGCCAGTATGCAAGCGAGCTTACCGCGCAGCACCCGCTTGGCACGCTCACCCGCGTGATCACGCACGCGCCAGTGGTGGCCCTGACCTTCGACGACGGGCCGCACCCTGAGTACACGCCGCGCCTGCTGGATGTTCTGGAGCGCTACGGCGCCCGCGCTACTTTTTTTATGGTCGGTGCCCAGGCCGCTCGTCACCCGGAGATCGTCGCCCGCGCCGCCGCCGCCGGCCACACGATCGGCAACCACACATGGGATCACCCGGCTATGACCGTGATCTCGTCCGCCGAGCGGCGCGAGCAGCTCCGCCGCTGCCGCGAGATCCTCGGCGCCTACGGTAGCCGGTTGTTCCGTCCCCCCTTCGGCTTCCAAAACCGCGCCTCGCGCTTCGACGCTCTGCGCACTGGCTACGACGTGGTGGGCTGGAGCTTCTCGGCCTACGATTGGCTCGAACGCGACGGCCCCTGGATGGCCGACTTCATCGGCAAGCGGCTCGCCCCAGGCAAGATCGTCATCCTCCACGACCGCCTGCATACCGCCGAGCGCCCCGAGCTCGCCGATCGCAGCGCCATGATCACCGCCGTCGCCCTACTGCTCCAGCGCCATAGCGGCAGCTACCGCTTTGTGACTGTGCCCGAGCTTATGCGCGCTGGCCTGCCATGGCGCACCCATTGGTACCGCGAGCCAAAGCCCGAGTGGCTCGGCCGACAGACGATGATTGCCGACGAGCCGGATCAGCTTCCGTCCTGAGATCCATCCACTATGCGTATCTTGCACCTCCACTCCACCGACAACAGCCGCGCCGCCGGGGGCGTGCTGGTGATGACCCGCCTCCACGAGGAGCTGAAGCGGGCCGGCCTGGACTCGCGTATCCTCTGCGGCACCAAAACCTCTGGCGCCGCCGACGTGAGCCAGATCCGCCGCAATGTTCCCCTTGAGGGCGCCCTGCGCAGAGTTACCGCGCAGGTTGGGCTGAACGACATCCACGCCGTAAGCGCCTTCGGCGTGCCAGACGCCCCCGAATTTCAGGCCGCTGATGTGCTGCATATCCACGGGCCCCACCCGAACTTCTTCTCCTACCTGGCCCTGCCGAAGCTTACCCAGCGCAAGCCGACAATCTTCACGCTGCATGATATGTGGGCCCTCACAGGCCACTGCGCCGTAAGCTACGACTGCGAGCGCTGGCGCACCGGCTGCGGCAAATGCCCCTACCCCGACGCCACCCCCGCCGTGCGCTACGACGCCACCGCGCTCGATTGGCGGCTCAAGCGCTGGAGCTATGCGCGCTCGCAGTTTCATGTCACCGCGCCAAGCCGCTGGCTCGCCGAGCGCGCCCGCCAGAGCATGCTCGGCCACCTGCCTGTCCACTACTTGCCCCACGGGCTCGATATGGCTGTCTATGAGCCGCTGGATAAAGCCGAGTGTCGCCGCCTACTCCAGCTGCCCGCCGACAAGCTGGTGCTGATGTTTGCCGCCGTGCGCCTGAACCAGCGCTCCAAGGGCGGCGATCTGCTGATCAAGGCGCTGCAGCTGCTGCCCGAGCGCCTGCGCCGCAGGATGGTGCTGCTGCTGCTGGGCGAGAACGCTCAGGAGCTCGCCTGCGCCACAGACATCCCCGTTGTTGGCCTTGGCTACATCGGCAACGACCACATCAAGGCTATCGCTTACTCCGCCGCCGACCTCTATGTCTCCCCGACGCGCGCCGAGGCCTTCGGCCTGACGCTGCTTGAGAGCATGGCCTGCGGCACCCCGCTGGTGACGTTCAATGTGGGTGGCGTCACGGAGACGGTGCGGCCAGGGGAGACTGGCTACCTCGCCCGGCCCGAGGACCCCGAGGATCTGTGCGCCGGGATCACTGCCCTGCTCTACGACGATACAGCACGCCTGCGCGCCGGCGAGCGCTGCCGCGCCATCGCTGTGGCTGAGTATTCGCTTGAACTCCAGGTACAGCGCTATCTTGAGCTGTACGAGCAGGTGGCGGCATGAGGAATGCATGCTGAAACGACTCGTCAGGCGGTTGTGGGCAGTCCGATCACGGCGCGAGCTCTCTATCCTGCTGCGGGCGCCCTTCCTGTTGGCCTGGCGACGCTTCACCGCCACCGCGCCGGGTAAGCGCGTGCGCGCCGAGCTGCGCATGCGCGTGGTAGCGTGGAACACAAGGCACGTCGCCGGGCCGCAGAACGCCCGCGCCGGCCCCGAGCAGCTCGCCGTGGTCTGCCTTGTGCGCGACGGGGCGCCTTTTGTGCGCGACTTTGTGGCCCACTATCGGGCCCTCGGCGCCGCCCAGATCGTGCTGCTCGACAACGGCTCCCGCGACGAGACCCTAGCCCTGGCCCTGGCCCACCCCGACGTAACCGTGCTCAGCTGCCCGCTACCTTACCGCGAGTACAAGAACGAGCTCAAACGCTGCCTGATCCGGCGCTTCGGCCGGCGGCGCTGGTCGCTCTGCGTGGACATCGACGAGCTGTTCGACTACCCCGGCTCCGCCAGGCTGCCACTCGCCGGGCTGCTGCGCTACCTGCGTCACTACGGCTACAACGCCGTGGTGGGGCAGATGCTCGATATGTTCGCCGCAGAGCCGGCTCAGCCGGGCGGCGAGCCTGACGAACGGGGGCTGCGCGAGCGCTTTCCGCTGGCACAGCTGGCGCAGGTGGAGGCCACGCCGTACGAGCGCTACTACGGGCGCGTGAATAGCATCGGCAACCCCGCGATTATGGCCCTGCGCGGTGGGGTGCGCAAGGCCCTTTTCGGCACCGATGTTTACCTCACCAAGCACCCGCTGATCTTTCTGGAGGCGCCGGTGCAGCCGATCACGCCCTCGGCCCACGGCGTGTGCGGCGCGCGCGTTGCCGACCTTAGCTGTGTGCTGTACCACTACAAATTCACCGAGGGCTTCGCCGATCAGGTGCGGCGGGCTGTGGCCGAGGAGAACTACTACCGCAGCTCGATCGAGTACAAGCAGTATCTCGCGGTGCTCGAGTGCGAGCCGGCCCTCAGCTTCGATCTTCCCGGCGCCTGGCCCGTGGCCAGCGCGGACGAGCTGGTGGAGCGCGGCTTCCTGGCTGTCTCCGACCAATATCTGCGCTGGGTCGCCCGAGCAGGCCCGCTGCCGCGGGAGCAGGCATGAGCAGTGACGTACAACTTCTAGTAAGCGTCATTATCCCAACGTATAATGGCGGGTCTACCCTGGGCGAACAGCTCGCGGCCTTGCAGGCGCAGCGCTACACAGGCCCCTGGGAGCTGATCGTGGTCGATAACCGCTCCACAGACAACACGGCGGAGGTTGTGGCCCGCTACAGCGCCGCGCTGCCGCAGCTCCGGCTTGTGGCTGCGTTGGAGCGCCAGGGCCGGGCCTACGCGGTGAATGTAGGGGTGCGGGCGGCGCACGGCGCGCTGTTGCTCTTCTGCGACAGCGACGATGTCGCAGCACCGGGCTGGCTCACGGCCATGGCAGAGGCGCTGCGCCAGCACGCCTTTGTGGCGGGCGCCATGGATCTGGAGCGCCTGAACCCGCCCAACACCCTGCGACCCGATCCGCGCAGCGGCACTCGCCACAAAGCCTTGGGGTTCCTTCCCTACGCCGTCGGGGCGAACATGGGCCTCACACGGGCTGCCTTCGAGGCTGTGGGCGGCTGCGAGGAGCGCAGCGCAAAATGTGAGGATGTAGACCTCTCCTGGCGGCTTCAGCTGGCGGGTTACCAGCTGGCCGATGCGCCCGAGGCAGTGATCGCCTACCGCGCCCGCGCCGATCTCGGCGGCGCCTTTCGCCAGATCGCCGCCTACGCGGCGGCCCACGTCTGGCTGTACCGGAGATTTCAGCCACATGGCATGCCTGGCTCGAACGCGCGTCACGCCCTGGAACGCTACGGGCGGATCATTGGCGGGCTGCCACGTCTGCTGCGGCGCCGCTGGCGCGGGCGCGTCGGCTGGCTGATCGATCTTGCGACAGCTTGGGGGCGCCTGCTCGGCTCGATCCGCTACCGGCGCCTTTATCTGTGAGACTATGCGCGTATGCAGAGCAATGGCCCCGAGGTTGAGTTGAGCGTTGTGATCCCGGCCTATAACGCGGCCCACCTGATTGCAGCCCAGCTCGATGCACTTTCGCACGAGCGGTACGACGCGCCGTGGGAGATCGTGGTGGTCGATAATGGCTCCAGCGACACCACCCCCGCTGTGGTGGAGGCCTTTCGGGTGCGCCTGCCGCAGCTGCGCCTGCTACACGCCAGCGCCCGCCGCAGCCCCGCTCACGCGCGCAACCAGGGTGCCGCCCACGCGCGCGGGCGTTCGCTGGTCTTCGTGGACGCCGATGATCTGATCTGCCCCGGCTGGGTCGCAGCCATCGGCACAGCCCTGCGCCACCACCCCTTCGTCGCCTCGCGCTTCGAGTTCGTCCGCCTGAACCCGCCCTGGCTTGTGCGGGGCCGGGCGAACGGCCAGAGCAGCGGCCTTCAGCAGACAAGCTACCTGCCACACCTGAGCCACGCCGGCGGCAGCGGGCTTGGCGTGCGTCGAGAGTGTCACGAGCTGGTGGGCGGCTTCGACGAGCAGCTGCCTTACCTAGAGGACACGGACTACTGCTTTCGGCTCCAGCTGGCTGGTGTGGCTATGGCCTTCGCCGCCGATGCCATTGTGAGTGTCCGCTATCGCTCCTCGCTGTACAGCACATTTCGCCAGGCGCACAGCTGGGCGCGCTACAATGTCTATCTGGCGCATAAGTATCGCGCCCATGCCGTAACGCTGCCTCCGTCTCAGGCATGGGCGGCCTACAGTCGCCGCTGGCGCGGCCTGCTGCGCCGCTCGCTGCGCCTGCGCCACCGCGAAGATCTCGTCGCCTGGGTTCGTACCTGTGGCTGGCTAATTGGAATCGGGCAGGGCAGCCTCAGCTACCGCTTTCCACCGATCTAGGAAGGAACGTCTATGAACCCCAAGCGCTTGCTGCTCCGCGCCTGGCGCGATTTCTGGCTGCGCCGGGGTGATACCAGCCGCCTAGGACGCCTGGCCTTTGCCCTCGGCAGCCTTGCCGCCCTGCCCTACAAGCACCGCGTGGCCCTCGCCCACCGTTACCCCGGCGGCTACATCGCGCCGAGCGCCCAGATCACCCACACCCACCTGCGCTGCGGCCGTCACGTCTTTATTGGCGACGGCGTGGTGATCTACCAGCGCCACGACGCCGGCCCCGTCGAGCTGGGCGATTTCGTGGAGCTGCACCGCGATGTGATCATCGAGAACGGTCGGGGCGGCAGCCTCCAGATCGGCGAGCGCACCGGCGTTCAGGCCGGCTGCCAGTTTTCGGCTAAGCTGGCGCCGATCAGCATCGGTCGGCGCGTCCAGATCGCCCCTGCCTGTGCCTTCTATCCCTACGACCACAGCATGGCCCCCGGCCTCCCGATGATCGACCAGCCACTCACCAGCCGCGGCCCGATTGTGATCGAGGACGATGTCTGGCTTGGCTACGGCGTGGTTGTGCTCTCCGGAGTCCGGATCGGCGCTGGCGCTGTGGTCGGCGCCGGCTCCGTCGTGACGCGCGACCTACCGGCCGGCGCCATAGCGGTCGGCTCGCCGGCCCGCGTGGTCAAGATGCGCGACGAGCTCCCTTCCAATGCCGCCGCCCTCGCCCTCGCGGGCAGCACCTCGCCCACCAAGCTGCCCTGAGCGCAAAGCTGTAACCTACAACCCCTATGCTTCCCCTCGTCACCGTCGCTATTCCTGTGTACAAGCGCCTCGGCTACCTGCCTGGCGCCCTGCGCAGCGTGGCCGCCCAGAGCCACCCGGCCATCGAGCTGATCGTTTCGGATAACGGCGAGAACGGCGAAGCGGTGGATCAGATCGTCGCCGCGCACTATCCGCGCCCGTTCACCGTGCGGCACAACCCGCGCAGCGTGCCGATCATTGCGCACTTCAACCAGCTGATCGCCGCCGCTACCGGCGCCTACTTCGTGCTGCTCTCCGACGACGACGAGCTGAGCCCCAACTTCGTGGCCGCGCTGCTGGCTTTGCTGGAGCGTCACCCCGCCGCCACCGTCGCCCTCGCACGGGTGGAAACCTTCAGCGAGGACGGCGAGCATGTGCTCGCCTCCACCGACGATGGCCCGCCCCCCCCCGAGCTGATGAGCGGGATCGAGCTACTGCGTTCCTGGTGTACCTACCGCCACAAGTTTCTCAGCTTTACCACCAACCTCGCACGTACCGCCGACCTGCGGGCTGTCGGCGGCTACCCCGAGCTCGACAATGGCAATGGCTCCGACAACGCCCTGCTGATCAAGCAGGTGCTGGGGCGGCATGTCGCCTTTAGCCCGCATGCTACCTTCCGCCACCGCATCCACGAAACCAGCTTCGGCAAGGCCGCGCCCATCGCCAGCCTCGCTCTCGCCAGCCGCCAGTTTTTACGCTTCCTCGCCCACGACCCGGCGATGCAGGCGGCACGCCAAGCGCAGCCGGCTGTCTACGCCGAGGCGCGAGCCCTCGCTACGATGATGATCTACGACACGTATCTCGGCCGCTGGCGCGGCATCTACCGCGACCGACTGCCGCGCGGCGAGTGGCTACGCGCCGGCTTCGCGCTGCCGCCCCACCCCGTCTATACGCGCAAAGTCCTCGCCTCCATCGCCTATGCGCTTCCGTTTGTCTCCGCGCTCACCCGGCGCGTGCGCAGCAAGGCTTCATCGTGAAGGTTCTTCATCTCAGCACCAACGACCAAGCCGGCGGCGCCGCACGCGCGGCCTATCGCCTGCATCGCGGCCTACGCGCCATCGGTGTAGACTCGGCAATGCTCTGTGCCACCCGCGACGGCGACGACCCAACAGTGCGCGCCCTCGGCAAGCCTGGCAGCACGGCGGCGCGCTGGGGCCGTCGGCTACGCCAGGAGCAGATCGACCGCGCCTTCCGTCCGTACAAGGCCACCCGCCCTGCCGGACTGGAGCCTTTTAGCGACGACCGCAGCCAGTATGGCGCGGAGCTGGCGCGGAAGCTGCCCGCAGCCGACATCATCACGCTGCACTGGGTGGCCCGCATGCTCGACTACGGCACATTCTTTCCAGATGTGCCCCGGCGCACCCCCGTGGTCTGGCGGCTCTCCGATATGAACGCCTTCACCGGCGGCTGCCACTACGATGAGGGGTGCGGGCGCTACCTTGCTGCATGCGGCGCCTGCCCGCAGCTCGGCTCGCATGCCGCGAACGACTTGTCGCAGCGGATCTGGCGCCGCAAGCGCGCCGCCTATGATCAGGTGCCGGCGGGCCGTCTCCAGATCGTCGCGCTGAACCAGTGGATCGCGGGCGAGGTCCGCCGCAGCGCACTGCTCCAGGGCGTCCCGGTGCATGTCATCCCGAATGGGCTCGACACCGACGCCTTCGCCCCGCGCGATCAGGCCTTCGCCCGCCAGGCCCTCGGCCTGAGCCCCGCGGCCCGTGTGGTGCTTTTTGTCGCTGGCACCACCACCAATCGCCGCAAGGGGTTCGCGCCCATGGCGGAGGCGCTGGCCGGGCTGGCCGACCTGCCCGACCTCCAGCTGATCTCGATTGGCAAGGGCGGCGGGCAGCTCGACGCACGCATCCCACATCTTGCCCTTGGACCCCTTAGCCAAGACCGCATGCTTTCTGTGGCCTATAGCGCCGCTGACGTCTTTGTCATTCCATCATTACAAGACAACATGCCGAGCACAGTGCTGGAGTCGCTCGCCTGCGGCACACCTGTGGTCGGCTTCGACGTGGGCGGTGTGGCCGAGATGGTACGGCCAGGAGAGACCGGGCTGCTAGCTCGTGTAGGCGATGTAGACGCGCTGCGCACGGCGCTGCGCCAACTGCTCGGGGACGCTGTGCAGCGCCGTGCGATCGGCGAACGCTGCCGTCAAGTGGCGCTAGCCGAGTACAACCAGGCGCTCCAGGCCCGCCGCTACCTGGCCCTGTACGAGGCAATTGTTGGCAAAGATGACAGATAATTATCTGGATGACAAGATAGTCATCAGTCACCGTTTGGCATGACATCAGGCTGTAACCTGCGGCAAGTAAAACTATGGACGAACAAGAAACGCATGTTATAGTACTTCCCGATTGTTTAGGGCGCAGCATTGTCTAGCGCCCAGCTTGTGTCGAAGTCATTGGTGCGGGGTCGTAGCGCTGTCGCATGGGCGTACTGTACCTCCAGTAGCGCTTATGCCGGTAGGGCAGACGTTGCCCCCATTATTATGTATGGGGAAAGAGCGCGATGGAATTGAAGAGCTATCTCCGCTTTGTATGGCGCTGGCTCTGGCTGATCGTCCTGCTGGGCGCGATCGCCGGGGTGATCGGGTCGGTCAACGTAAGTCAGAAGACACGCCTCTACGCGTCAACGGCCAAACTCCTTGTGAACCAGGATCAGGGCCGCTTCGCCGCCCCATCGCCCACCCTGGAGGATCTGCGCGCCCGCGAGCGCTTCTCGCTCACGGTCATGGAGGTGATGCAGACGCGCACGGTACTCGCTGAGGTGCTGACAAACCTGGGGCTTGAGCAGGAGCTGCCCCTTGGCACGCTGCTGAGCCGCGTGAGCACCGAGCCTATGCCCGGCACAGAGGTCTTCACCCTTGAGGTGCTAGACACTGACCGCGACCGCGCCAAGCTGCTCACGGCCGAGATCATCCAGGTGTTTCAGCTGCGCGAGCGCGATCTGCTCGATAACCCTTTCGCCCAGGCCTCAAGCCTGATCGTAGTGGAGCAGCCGTTCGCCAGCTGGTCGCCAGTGTCGCCCAATATCGCCCGCGACACCATCCTCGCCGTGGTGATCGGCATCCTGTTGGCGCTGGTGATCGCCTTTCTGCGCGACTACTTCGACGACTCGCTGGGCGGGGGCGGCGACATGGAGCGGCGCCTCGGCACAGCGCCCCTGGCCGAGATCGGCACGATCAAGGGCGCCACACCAGCAGCTCGCTTGATCACTCGCAGCGATCCCTACGCCCCCGACGCCGAGACCTACCGCATGTTCCGCAGCTATGTCGATAGCTTCCCCTCCGAGCAGCCCCTGCACACCCTGGTTGTCACCAGCCCCGACCCGCAGGCTGGTAAAAGCATCACCGCCGCGAACCTGGCTGTGGCTCTCGCGCAGACCGGGCGGCGCGTGGTGCTGGTGGACGCCGACCTACGCAAGCCGAGCCTGCACGACTACTTCGGCCTGAGCAACGACACCGGGCTCAGCACGCTGCTCGCCAGCGAGTCGGCCAGCGTCGGCGCCTACCTGCGGCCTACGGGCGTGGAGCGACTACGCCTGCTTGCCGCCGGACCCACCAGCCTCCAGCCCGCCCAACTCCTTGGCTCCGAGGCCTTCGCCGCCCTGCTGGGTCGGCTGCGCGCCGAGGCCGATCTGATTATCTTTGATACGCCCAGCCTGCTCTCGGTGGTGGACGCCTCGCTGCTGGTTGAGCACGCCGACGCGACACTGCTGGTAGCTCGTGCTACACCTGTGGGTCCGGCCTGGCTGGGTCGCCTGCTGAGCTTCCGGCACGCACCCTCTACGCCGGCGCCGCTGCTCAGCCAGGCCTTCGAGCAGCTCCAGCAGGCTCGTGCCAGCATCCTCGGCGTGCTCCTGAACGACGTGAGCGGCCAGCGCCGCCACGATCTGCGTTACTACAGCAAGCTGCGGCGGCGTCAGACGCCTGTGCGCCCGCGTGTAGCCGAGGGCGAGGCTGAGGGCAAGGTGACGGCGGCGGTCAACCATGGCGCCAGCCCCCTTGCCAGCAAGACAGGGGATTAGCCAATGCAGCGCGTAACGCTTCGCTACGTCGCGCCAGGGCTGCTCAGCGCCGCCTTGCTCCTGTCCGCCTGCGCCATCCAGAGTTCCCCCGAGGGCGCCGAGCCCATTGTCGCGGCCACGTCTGGCACGGTCGCGAGCAGCGCCACCAGCAGCGCCCCGGCGCCAGCCCCCACCGAGATGCGCCTCTCGGACGGCACCGTGATCGCCAACGCCAAGGTCGTTCCGCAGCACGTCATTAATCTTGGCTTCGAGCTCGACGGTATGGTAAGCGAGCTTAACGTGAAGCCCGGCGACACCGTAAGCGTCGGGCAGGTGCTCGGCAGCCTCGATACGCGACGCCTCGTGCTGGAGGTCGAGCAGGCCCGCGCCGAGCTGGCCGAGGCTCGTGCCAACTACGAGCGCCTCACCGACGGTGTGAGCGACAGCGAGCTGGCCCAGGGACGCGCCCAGGTAGATGAGGCGCGCGCCCGCCTCGCGGTCCAGGAGGCTACCGTCACCAAACAGGATCTTGACGCTGCCCGCGCCCAGCTGCGCGAGGCCCGCGCCAACGAGGCCCAGCTGCGCACAGGCCCGCGCGCCGTGGATGTCGCCGCGCTCCAGGCCGCCGTGGATCAGGCCCGTGCCCGCCTACAGACCCGCGAAGACGGCCTTGCTGCCGATAAGCTAAGGATCGAGCTGCAGGTGGAGCGGGCGGCGAACGAGCTGCGCGACGCCCAGGACGAGTACAGCCGGATCTACTGGGCCAACCAGAATGGCTCCAATGATGGCAGCGAGCTGTCCCAGGGCGAGATCGACGCCGAGGCCACCGCGAAGCGCGCCGTCGAGAACGCCGAGAAACGCCGCGACGAGCTGCTGCTTACCCTGGAAGAGGCGCGCAAGGCCGAGGTGACGGAGCGGGATACCTACCAAGCCGACCTGCGCGAGGCCGAGGCCCGGCTCGATCGGGTCTTCGCCCCGGTGCTGCCGGATCAGATCGCCGCCGCCGAGAAGCAGGTTGCCCGCGCCCAGGCCGACCTCGCCAAGCTTGAGGGCGCCGTGCGCAACGCCAATCTAGACGTCTCCTCCGCCGAGCTGCGCCAGGCCGAGGCTGCCCTTGCCTCGCTCATGGCCGACCCGCGCACCTCTGACCTCGCCGTGGCCGAAGCCCGCGTAACACGGGCAGAGGTGCAGCTCAAGCAGGTTGAGCTGGATGTCGAGCGTGGTCAGGTGCGCTCGCCGATTGCCGGTACAGTGGCCGGAGTCTTGATCGAGCCCGGTCAGGTTGCCAAGAGCGGCAACACGGCGATCGTCGTGGCCGACCTCAGCGCCTGGCAGCTTACCACCGCCGATCTCAACGAGCTGAGCGTCAGCCAGATCCGTGAGGACGACCCGGTGCGGATTACCTTCTTTGCCTTACCCGGCCTTGAGCTTGTCGGCAAGGTTGCCTACATCGAGACTATGGGCCGCGAAAGCGGCATTGGCACCAGCTATACTGTGACCGTAATCCCCGACACCTGGGACAAGCGGTTGCGCTGGAACATGAGCGCCCAGGTGATGTTCTCGGCCACGATGCCCTGAGTCCCTGGAGCAAACTAGCGCAGATCAGCCAGCGCGGCGCGCACCCCGCGCCGCATTGCCTTGAGGAGTGTATGCAGGATCAGCAGGTAACGGTCTGGCCAGACAGCCAGGCGGTCTGGGCCGACAAGCGCGTGATCGTCACCGGGGGCGCCGGGTTCCTTGGCTCCTACGTGGTCGAGAAGCTCCATGCCCGCGGCGCCTCCGAGATCTTCGTACCCCGATCGAGCGACTACGACCTACGCCAGCTCGAGGCGATCAAGCAGCTGCTTACCGATGCGCGCCCCGAGATTGTGATCCATATCGCCGCCCGCGTCGGCGGTATTGGCGCGAACCGCGACCACCCTGCCGAGTTCTTCTACGATAACCTGATGATGGGTGTGCAGCTCATCCACGAGAGCTGGCAGGCGCAGGTGAAGAAATTCGTCACCATTGGCACGGTCTGCGCCTATCCCAAGCATACTCCGGTGCCGTTCAAGGAGGACGACCTCTGGAACGGCTATCCCGAGGAGACGAATGCGCCCTACGGGCTGGCCAAGAAGATGCTGCTGGTGCAGGGCGAGGCCTACCGCGCCCAGTATGGCTTTAACTCGATCTTCATGCTGCCGGTGAACCTCTACGGCCCGCGTGATAACTTCGACCTCGAGACCTCGCATGTGGTGCCCGCCCTGGTGCGCAAGTGCCAAGACGCCAAGCATCGCGGCCTGGCCACGATCGAGGCGTGGGGCGATGGCTCGCCTACCCGTGAGTTCATCTACGCCGAGGACGCTGCCGAAGGCATCGTCCTGGCTGCCGAACGCTACGATGGCCCCCTACCGGTGAATATCGGCAGTGGCGACGAGGTGCGGATCAAGGACCTCACCGAGACAATCGCTCGTCTGGTAGGTTTCGAGGGTACGATTGTCTGGGACCCGACCAAGCCGAACGGGCAGCCTCGCCGCAAGCTGGATACGAACCGCGCTCGCGAGCTGTTCGGCTTCGAGTCGCACATGCTGCTCGAAGAGGGCCTGCGCCGCACGATCGCCTGGTATCAGGATCACTACCTCGCCGAGCCGGTGGCGTAGGCTGCGTGGAAAACTGGAGCCCCGCGAGATGAGTATAACTATCGCACGACGCTGCCCAACGCTGGCCGAACTCCCGCCCTCGCCTGCCAACTGTAGCGGCTGGCCCTGGACGGTGGAGACGCCCCCAGCAACCCTGCTGATGCCCGCCGGGCGCTCCTGGCCGCTGATCAGCATCGTGATGCCCTCCTATAACCAGGCCCAGTTTCTCGAAGAGGCTGTGCGCTCGGTGCTGCTCCAGGGCTACCCGAATCTGGAGTTCATCGTGATGGACGGCGGCAGCAACGATGGTAGCGTTACCATCCTAGAGCGGTACGCGCCTTGGTTCAGCTACTGGCAGTCGCAGCAGGATGGCGGCCAGTCCGCGGCGATCGCCGAAGGCTTTGATCGCTCGCGCGGCACACTCATGGCCTGGCTCAACTCCGACGACCGCTTCCAGCCCGGCGCACTCGCCCGCGTGGCCCAGTTCTTCGCTGCCAACCCCCGCGTTGGCTTCGGCAACGGCGATGTGCATATCATCGACGCGGAAAGCCGGATCAGCCGCAGGGCCTACGCCATCCGTCCTGTGCCGACGATCACCGCCAACCTTGGCGCCCACAGTTGGGCTCAGCAGGGCTGCTTCTGGCGCAGCGAGGCCTACCGCCGCATCGGCGGCCTCGACCGCAGCCTAAAGTTCTGTATGGACCGTGACCTCTTCCTGCGTCTCGCCCGCTCCGGCCCCAGCAAGCGTATTCCCGGCCCTGCCCTCGGAGACTTCCGCCTCCACGAGGACGCCAAAACGGCCCGCTGGGGGGAGATCCATCACCGCGAGGACACGCTGCTGCGCGAGCGCCACGGCTCTCGCATGCGCCACAACCCGGCCTACCAGCTCTGGCTGCGCTGCATGTGGGAGCTCGAGGTGCTGAAGCGCGGTGTCCGCCGGCGCTTTGTGCGCCTGGGCCTCGAGGTGTAGCCAATGCCGCTGCCGATCTGCTTCGTACACACAGGCGACAGCTGGTACCTCTGGTACACCCTGCGCCAGGCCCGGCTCACGAACCCTACGGCGCCGATCTACCTCATCGGCGACCGTCATCTGCCGCAGTACGACGGCTTCGCCACCTATGTGCCAATCGCGGCCTACATGGCCGAGGCCAACGCCTTCGCAGGGATCTATCGCCATCTCTCCACCAATAGCCATGCCTACGAGCTGTTCTGCTTCCAGCGCTGGTTCGTGCTCAAGGCGTTCGCGGCCGAGCGGCTGCGCGGGCCATTCGTGACTCTCGACTCCGATGTGATGGTCTATGCCGATCTAGGCTTGGAGCAGGCACGCTTTGCAGACTACGACCTGACAGTGACGAAGGGCAAAAACCCTCAGAATATGTTTGTGGCTGGACACGTCGCCTTGGAGCGCTTCTGTAGCTTTGTCTGTGCGCTGTACGCGGAGGGCGCCGCCGAGCTAGAGCGGCGCTACCAGGCCTACAGGGAGGAGCACAGCGAGGGCGGCATCTGCGATATGACAGCCTTCGACGATTACCGCCAGGCCTTCCCCACACGTGTGGCCGACGCCGCCACGATCCACGCCGGTAGCTGCTTTGACAACAACGTGCGCCGCGCCGACGGCTTCGCAATGGCGCGGGGCTACAAGCGGCTCAGCTGGAGCGACGGCCAGCCCTATGGGCAGCATCTGGCGCCGAATGCGACGGTGCGCTTCAGCACCCTGCACTTCCAGGGCGGCGCGAAGCTGCTGATCCCCTACTTCGCCCACCGGCGCAATCTGGGCTTCTTCCGTCGGCTGCTGCTCCAAAGCTCGCCACGCCGCACCGCCCGCGGCCTGCTGCTTCTGGCGGGGCGCTGATGAGCGCCACCCTGCCGCGTGTCTCCTTCGGGATGATCGTGCTGAACGGTGAGCCGTTCTTGCGCTACAATCTGCGCGCGCTCTACCCGTTCGCGCACCAGATCATCGTGGCCGAGGGCGCGAGCCCCAAGGCGGCCCACTCCGCCACCGCCGACGGCCACTCGATCGACGGCACGCTCGCCATCCTGCGGCGCTTCCAAGCCGAGGAAGACCCCGAGCATAAGCTGATCATCGTCACCGCCGAGGACGACGGCTACCCCAGTGGCTTCTGGCCCGGCGAAAAGGATCAGCAGAGCCAGGCCTATGCGCGGCGTGCTACAGGCGACTGGCTCTGGCAGATCGACTGTGATGAGTTCTACCACCCCGACGATATGGGCCGTGTGCTGGCCCAGCTTCAGGCCCACCCCGAGATAAGCTGCCTGACCTTCAAGGGCGTGCATTTCTGGGGCGGCTTCGATTATGTGGTAGAGGGCGGGCTGTTTCGCCAGCGGCGCTTTCAGGGCGAGCTGTGGGGGCGCTACCGGCGGCTCTTCCGCTGGGGGCCAGGCTACAGCTACGCCACCCATCGCCCGCCCACAGTGCTCGATGCACACGGCCAGGATACGGCGCTGCGTAAGCGCTTTGCGGATCGCATGGTGCCAGGGGGGCCTGTGCCGCTTTACCACTACATGATGGTGCTGCCCTTCCAGTTCACGCGCAAGGGTCGCTACTACGAGCAGCAGGCCTGGCAATGGGAGCGGGGTAGGCTCCAGAAATACACCGAGGTGCTCGATGAGGTGAACCTGCTGAACGGCACCCGCGTGCTAGATCAGCACGACACGCACAACTGGCTGCGCCGCTTCTGTGGGGCGCACCCGCCACAGGTGGCACTGCTGCGGGCTGAGCTCGTGACGGCCAACCCGCCTATTGTTCCCCGGCGCACAGACGACATCGAGCGACTGCTCGCCAGCCCAGCCTACGGGCGGGCGATCCTGCGGCGTATGCCGCGCGAGTATGTGCGCGGGCTGTGGGTCAATGGACGCTACATGCTCTACTACGGCCCGCGCCGCACGCTGGCAGCTTTCGTGCGGCGTGTTGCGCCGCGTCGTTTGATCGAGGCGCTCCCCGCGCGGCTGCGGGCACGCCTCCAGGGCTAGAGGGTACGATGATAGGCTTTACACAGTTTATTTTGCGGATCGAGCTGACCCCGGTGCAGATCGCTATGCTGGCTGGTGTGCTGCTGGTTTCGATCTACAAGGCGCGCCCAGAGTGGATCCTGGGCGTCTATCTCTCGATGAGCCTTTGGGCCCGCGTGATCGTCGTCGGGTCGATTGCCCATACCTGGGTGCTGCTCGCGGCTCTCTTCCTCGCCACTGTCCACTATGTACACCAGGAGCGCCGCTTCGCCTTCACGCCCGAATATCTGCGCGATCGCACACTCGGCATAATGCCGCGCCAGGACCGCTGGGTGATCGTCTGGATGCTGCTGTGGTGGGGGTGGATGCTGCTGCTGCTTAATCAGTTTGACGCCGACGAGAAGATTGCGGTGCTACGACCGATCCTGCTGAATGTGATCATCCCAATGCCCGTGATCTTGCTGCTCGCCCGCGATCTTGCGCGGCTGCGCGGCTTCGCAATGGCGTATGTCCTAGCAGCAGTCGTGGGCTGCTGGCTTGCCCTCGATGTCTACAAGATTCCACTTAGCTATCTGCTCACCGACCCCGCGCTTGAGGGCACCGGCCTGGTGCGGCTCGGCCTGCGCAACTATCACTTCTTCTCTCACTTCTGCGCGATCGGCTTCATCCTAGCCACCACGCTCTATCTCGATAGCAAGAGCCTGCTTAAGCAGGGGCTTATGCTGCTCTGCGCCGCCTGGTGCGCATACTTTCTGCTGCTCGCGGGTGCCCGCCAGTCCATGAGCGGCGCAATCGTCTGCTCTGTCTTGATCTTGCTCTGGATGATCGCTCGTGGTGGGCCGGTGCGCAGCGTGCGCGCCTTGCTGCTCGCCAGTGTCGTGACCGCAATGGTGATCTGGCTCTACCAGGAGTCGCCCCAGTTGATTATCCGCGAGGACGAGGCCGGGAATGTGGCTAACTCGTTCAATATCTTCGATGGGCGTGGCAAGCTCTGGGCGATCGGCTGGGGCCACTTCCTCACCTCGCCGCTCTGGGGGCTTGGCTTCGAGCAGACAGTCTGGTCGCACAATCTGTTTGTCGGCACGCTCTCCGACCAGGGCGTGATCGGGATGATCTTCTTCGTGGGCTTCCTGGTCTTTGTGCTCCGCAGGATGCCGGCTGTCTGGATGCGCGCCGAGCACGACCCGCGCGACCTCTGGCGTGTGGCTTTCTTTGCTATCTTCCTCTTCGGCATGATCCATGGCATGGCCTCCGGCAACACCAGTTCCACGGCGCATCTCTACTGGTCGGCTGCGGCCCTCTGGTGGCTTGGCCAGGACGTGCCGCGCCCCGCGCCGCGCCAAGTTGTCCAGGGCAGTGTGGCAGGCCAGCCTCTGCTGCGCGTGTCGGCCTCCGCCGAGGGCCAGTAGCGTGGAGACTCTAATGGCTCGTCCGCTTTTTAGCGTTGTCACCGTAACTTTGAACTGCGCCGATGCCGCCGAGGCCACTGCCCGCTCGGTGCTCGCACAGAGCTACGCAGACGTCGAGTATCTGGTGAAGGATGGTCGCTCTCACGATGGCACGGCCGAACGTCTGCAGGCCCTCGGCTGCAACGTGGTGGTGAGCGCCGACACCGGCATCTACGACGCCATGAACCAGGCCCTGTTCCACTGCACTGGCGAGTATGTCTACTTCCTCAACGCGGGCGATACCTTCGCAACGCCCACGGTGCTGGCCGAGCTCGCGGGGCGGATCGACCGAGGCGCCGCTGTGGTCTATGGCGAGCTGATGCTCCAGCCCATGGGGCGGCGTACCAGCCACCCAGACAGCCTCTCACGCTACTACCTGTTCCGCAAGAACATGAACCACCAGGCCTGGATGGCGCGGCGGGAGCACTATACAGCCTTCGGCGGCCTCGATACGCGCTACAAATTCTGCGCCGACCAGGCCTTTATCTGGCAGGCGCGTTTCCGCCAGCGGCTGCGCTTTCAGCATGTGGAGCTCACCCTGGCGAACTTTGTCTACGGTGGCGCCAGCACCACTCCCGGCAACCGGAAACAGGTGGACGCCGAGCGTTGGCGGCTGCTGCGCAGCTACTACCACCCCCTGGAGATCGCGGCCTACGGCCTGCGGAGCCTTTACTTCCTTAACCCAATCAAGGTACGCCTGCGGCGTCTTCAGCTCGCGGCGCGCGGTATTTCCTACTGAGATGAAGATCGCTTTCCTCGCCCGCAACGACGGCACCGACACGCGCCAGGGCAAGATCTGCAACTCACTCCACGCCCTCGGCCACGAGCTGCTCTACATCGGCTGGGACCGCGAGCCGGACGCACCCAAGGCGCCGATCCTCGACCCGGCCATCCCGCGTGCGATTTTCCGCTGGAAGGCCAGCTTCGGCGGGCTCTCGCCCGGCGGCTGGCCTCAGTTCTTGCAGTTCGTCGCCCGCACGCTGCACCGCTTCCAGCCCGCCGTGCTCCACGTGCGCGACGAGCCTCTGGCCGCGATGGTGCTGCCACTGCGCGGCTTTGCGTATCGCACCCTTGTGCTCGATATCTTCGATAGCCTGGCGGCGAAGCGCTACGCCAACCCGGCTCTCGGCGGCGCGTCCCTGGCCGTGCGCAAGCTGGCCCACCTCGGCGCAGACCGCATCATCGAGACGAGCGAGGAGCTGCGGGGCATGCTCGGCCCCTTCGCCCGCAAGGCAATTGTGGTGATGAACTGCCCCGCCGACCCTGGCGAGGCCGTCGCCCGCGAGCTACCGCGCTCCCTGGCCGTGCAACTCTGCACGGGTGGATCGCTCTCGCGCCGCCGCGATGGCCTGGAGGTGCTGCTGCACGCCGTGGACGCCCTGCCGCCTGGCAGCGTGGAGATCCAGGCCAGCGGCTGGCTCCACGACGACTACGCCCGCGAGGTCTTTGTGAAACACCCCGCCGTGCGCTATCGCTGGCTCGACACCCCCGAGGAGTTCCGCGCTGTTGCCGCCCGCTGCGATGCGATCACCTACCTGCGCGGCGATGCCGCTGTTACGCCCTACCGCTCCTGGGTATTGCCCAACCGCTTCTTTGACGCCATGAGCGTGGGCCGCCCCCTGATCATCTCCAGCGAGATGCAGGTCTCGCGCTGGGTGGCCGAGCAAGAGCTTGGGTACCTCTACCATCCCGGCGACCACGCCGCCCTGGCGCAGACAATCCTGGGCCTGAAGGAGCGCCGCGCCGCACTGCCCGCTTACAGCGCCCGCGCCCGGCAGCTCTTCACCAGCCAGTACACCTGGGCAATTATGGAAGAGCGCCTCGCCGCGCTTTACCAGGGCCTCGGGGGGTAAATGATGCGTATCCTCTACCTGCACCAGTACTTCACAACGCCTCAGGCCAAGGGCGGCACACGCTCCTATGAGTTCGCCCGCCGCATGGTAGCCGCCGGCCACAGTGTGCGCGTGATCACCTCGTCGGCAAACTTCTCGCCCGCCAGCCTTGACCCAAGAGGCGGACGCACCCTGCTGAGCGTCGCTGGGATCGAGCTTGTGGTGCTCCACGTGCCCTATGCAAACAGCCTGCGCTTCGAGCAGCGCATCGCCGCCTTCGCCCGCTTCGCCGCCCTCGCCGCCCGCGAGGCGCTGGCCCACGACGCCGACCTTGTCTTTGCTACTAGCACGCCGCTCACGATCGCGCTGCCCGGCATGCTCGCCAAGTACCGTCGCAGGATCCCCATGGTCTTCGAGGTGCGCGACCTCTGGCCCGAGCTGCCGATCGCCGTGGGCGCCCTGCGCAACCCCGCCTTACGCGCCGTCGCTCGCGGGCTGGAGTGGGCGGCCTACCATGCCGCCGATCATGTGGTGGCCCTCTCGCCCGGCATGGCCGAGGGCGTAATAGCGCGGGGCATCCCGCCCGAGCGGGTGACGGTGATCCCCAATAGCTGCGACCTAGACCTATTCGATCTGCCCGCCGCACGCGGCGCTGCCCTGCGTGCCCGCGTCCCGGGCCTCGCTGCCGACGCGCCACTGATCGTCTACGCCGGCACCTTCGGTCTGATCAACGGCGTCGGCTACCTGGTGGACGTAGCGGCCGCCATGGCCGAGCTCAATCCGCGGGCGCGCTTTCTGCTGGTGGGCACAGGCGCCGAGCGCGAGCGGGTGATTGTGCGGGCCCACGATAGAGGTGTGCTTGGCCGCAACCTGTTTGTCTGGGAGCCTCTGCCGAAACTGCATATGCCCGAGCTGCTTGCCGCTGCCGACTTGGCCACCTCGCTCTTTCTGCCCATCCCGGCCATGCGCCATAACTCGGCCAACAAGTTCTTCGACGCCCTGGCCGCTGGCTGTCCTGTGGCGATCAACTACGGTGGCTGGCAGGCCGAGCTGCTACAGGCGAGCGGCGCCGGCCTCGCCCTTCCCGCCGACGACCCTAAGGCGGCCGCGCAGCTGCTAGCTACCTACCTTGCCGATGGCGACGCCCTGCGCCGGGCAGGGCTGGCGGCCCGTTATCTGGCCCGTACCGCCTTTGACCGTGACGTGATGGCTGCGCGCTTGCTGGCGATCTTCGAGCGGGTGGCCGGTGCCCCACGCCTTGTGACGGCGCCCTCATAAACTCCGGCTGACCAAAACGTCACACGTTGGATTGGCCTGTCGCCCGCCTTCTGATTAGAAGGCGGGCGATCTGTTTTTCGTCAAGAAAAGGTTAATAAACAGGTCTTTATTAGATGAATTGTAGGTGTAAAAATCTGCTCGCAATGACGAGATTGTCATCCCAGCGGCAGCCAAAACCGGCCTCGATTCATTGAATGATCATCTTGAATCTTTAGCATGGTGCGTAGTACCCGATCACTCCACCACCCAGATATCTGCCGCCAGGCGCTGTGTTTGCGCCTGGACAGCATCGCCCGATATGCTGCGCTTCCCGCTCTACAGACCGCCATTCTGCTAGCTTAGTGAGGGGTATAGTATGTATCAGCGTTGGGGCAAGCGAACCATCGATCTCATCATCGCACTTTTGATCGCTCTCATGCTGCTGCCGCTCTTCGTGCTGGTCGCCGCGCTGGTGCGAATCTACTTTGGTCGGCAGATCTTCTTCACGCAGGTGCGGCCGGGGCAGGCCGAGCGGCCCTTTGCGATCTACAAGTTTCGCACCATGGTCGACGCCTACGACAGCGCAGGCCGCGCTCTGCCCGACGCCCAGCGTCTCACACTGTTTGGGCGCTTTCTACGCAGTACCAGCCTCGACGAGCTGCCCGGCCTGATCAATGTGATCCGCGGCGAGATGAGTCTCGTGGGACCGCGCCCCCTGCTGATGCGCTACCTGGAGCATTACTCGCCAGAGCAGCGCCGCCGCCACGAGGTGCTCCCCGGCATCACCGGCTGGGCCCAGGTGAATGGTCGCAACGCTCTCGCCTGGGAGGAGAAGTTCGCCCACGACGTCTGGTACGTCGAGCACTGCTCGCTCTGGCTCGATCTGAAGATCCTTGCCCTCACGGTGGTCAAGGTCTTCCGGCGCGAGGGCATCAGCGCCGAGGGCCACGCCACCATGCCCACCTTCACCGGCAACAAAGGCACCGCTCAGGATTAGCTGCGGCATCAAGACCGCGCCTGGGCTAGCGGATCGACAGCGATCCGCACTTTTTTGCGCCGCGCTGGCGCCTGTACAGGAGAGATCGCCCATGATCACCATCGGCGTTACCGCCGTCGGGAGCGGCATCGGCCAGTCGGTGCTGCGCTCGCTCAACGTGAGCAACCTTGAGTACCGCGTGGTGGGCATGGATGTGCGCCCCTTCAACTCTGGCATCCACTGGGTACAGCGTGCCTACCTCATCCCGCCGCTCACCCAGCGCACGGCCTACCTGGAGCGGCTCTTCGCCATCATCGAGCGCGAAGGTGTCGATCTGCTCATCCCTGGGCTCGACCCCGAGCTACAGATCTTTGCAGAGCAGCGCGAGCGCTTTGCGGCGCTTGGCTGCAAAGTGGTGGTCCCCAGCGCTGCCGTGGCCGCGCTGAGCGCCGACAAGCTACGCTGCTACCAGTGGTTCGCCGCGCACGGCCTGCCCTTCGTTGCGACCTACGATCTGGCCGATGCCCAGACCCGCGCCGACGAGCTCACGTACCCTCTGATCGTCAAGCCCCGCGCCGGCTCAGCCTCCGCCGGAGCCCGCATGGTCCACGATGCCGCCGAACTGTGCGCCGCCCGCGCACCCTCGGGCGAGTGGATCGCCCAGGACTACCTACCGCCGCTCGGCCCCGAAGGGCGCCCCCTTGTGGCAAGCGGCGGTCGCCTCGACCAGTCGAATGAGGTCTCGGCCCAGTACTTCGTGAGCCCCCAAGGAGTGATCCTTGGCCAGTTCGTAAGCGTGAACCGGCTGAAGGATGGCGTGCCGGTTGAGATTGTGCCCGTGCCCGACTCGCCTGCCGTGGCTGCCGGGCGTATGGCCGTGGAGGCATTGGCCATGATCGGTGCCTGTGGCCCAATCAATCTTCAGGGCCGCATAACCGCCGACGGTGTGCGCTTCTTCGAGATGAACACGCGCTTCACCGGCATCACCGGCGTGCGCGGGCTGATGGGCTACCGCGAGGTGGAGGCCGCTGTGCGCAGCTTTGTGCTCGGCCAAGAGCAGGAGGCCCGCGACTGCCTTCAGTTCAACGCGGGCTTCATCGGGCTACGCCACATTGGCGACATGATCGTCCCCGCCGAGCATGTAGCCGCGCTCCAGTCCGCTCAGTTCGCTGTCGGCGCCACCGTCGCGGCCACCCCTGCCCGCCTACTTGTTACTGGTGCCGCCGGTTACGTGGGCGCCAACGTGGTGGCCAGGCTGCTCGATCAGCCCGCTGTGGAGGAGCTACAGGTGGTGGTGCGCTCGCCTGCCGCCGCCGCCACGCTGCTCGCGCTGCCCGGCGCTCAGGGCCGTGTGCGCCCGGTTGTGGCCGACCTGCGCGACGCCACGTGGGAGCTGCGCGGCGTTCAGGCGGTGATTCATCTGGCCGCTCTGCGCCCGCCCCACGTGGCCGACCGCCCCGCCGACGCCCTCTTCGCCGTGAACGTGGAGGGCACGCGCCGCTTGCTGGCTGCCGCCCGCCGTGCCGGCGTTGGCCGCTTCGTCTACCTTTCCACCCAGGAAGTCTACGGCACAACCCGGCCGCCGCTCTGGAACGAGTTTATGCCACCACAGCCCGAGACGGCCTATGGCAGCAGCAAATGGATGGGCGAGCTGCTCTGCCGCGACGAGCATGCGGGTGCGATGCAGTGCGTGGTGCTGCGCGCAGGGCGGCTCTACGGCCTGGGCCACGGCACGCGCTGGGAGGAACTGCCGCACAAGTTTGCCCTGCGCACTGCGCGCGGCGAGCCCCTCACCCTGAGCGCTGGCGGTGTCCAGCGTATGGATTTTGTACAGATCAGCGATCTCTGCGCCGCTGTGCTGCGTGCCACAGCCGTGGCGCTGCCGCCGCGTCAGCAGCTTGTGCTGAATATTGGCAGCGGGCAGCCCGCCTCGCTGCGCGAGCTGGCCGCTCACTACGTGGAGGCCGCTCGCGCCCTCGGCCTGGCCGCACCCGTGGTAGACTACGGCACATCGCAGGCCGCCCCGCCGCCCGACTACGGCATGGACATTCGTCGTGCCCGCGCCGTGCTCGGCTGGTCGCCCCTGGTGGGCCTGGGTGAGGGAGTACACGAATTGGTGACGGCGGCGGTGGAGGAGCGGGCGATCGCGTAGCGCCCGTCTACGGCCGGAGCTGCGCTGAGCGCACGCCGAGGCCCAAGCTGAAAGCATCATGAGATCCTACAAAGTCCCAATGGCCTCGCCGGACATCACTGACGCCGAGATTGCGGCGGTGAACGACGTGCTGCGCACGCCGGTGCTCAGCATTGGCCCACAGATCGTTGCCTTCGAGCAGGCCACGGCGGCCTACGTCGGCGCACGCCACGGTGTGGGCGTCAACTCGGGCACCAGCGGGTTGCACCTCTGTATCATCGCTGCCGACGCCCGCGACGGCGACGTGGTGATCACCTCGCCCTTCTCGTTTATCGCCTCTGCCAACAGCGTGCTCTACGAGCGGGCCATCCCGCTGTTTGTGGATGTGGACGAGCGCACGGGCAACCTGGACCCGGCCCTGGTGGCCGAGGCGGCCCACGACCTGAGCCGGGGCGGCGAGGCGGCCCGCCGCTGGCTGCCACGCAAGCTCGGCCCGAGCGACATCGGCGCCCTCAAGGCGCTCCTGCCCGTCCACGCCTTCGGCCAGCCCGCCGACATGGACCCGCTCAACGAAGTGGCCCGCCGCCACGGGCTTGCCGTGATCGAGGACGCCTGCGAGTCGATCGGCGCGGAGTACAAGGGTCGCCGCTCCGGCATCCTCGGTGACGCTGCCGTCTTCGCATACTATCCTAACAAGCAGATGACCACTGGCGAGGGCGGCATGATAGTCACCGAGCGCGAGGAGTGGCTGCAGCTCTTCCGTTCCCTGCGCAACCAGGGCCGCGACGTGTTCGACGCCTGGCTCAACCACACCCGCCTTGGCTACAACTACCGCCTCGACGAGCTGAGCGCCGCCCTTGGGCTGGCCCAAGTGCGCCGCATCGACGAGCTGCTGGCGAAGCGCGCCCAGGTGGCCGCCTGGTACAACCAGGGCCTGGCGCACATGGAGCTGGTGGAGCGTCCTTTCATCGCCCCCGAGACCACCCGCATGAGCTGGTTCGTCTACGTGGTGCGCGTTAAGGCTCCCGCCAGCCGCGACAACGTGATGGAACGCCTGGCCGAGCTCGGCGTGCCCAGTCGGCCCTACTTCACGCCCATCCACCTCCAGCCTTTCTACCGCGAGCGCTTTGGCTTCGAGCGCGGCGACTTCCCCGTCACCGAGCGCCTTGGCGATCTCTCGCTGGCCCTGCCCTTTTCCGGCGTGATGAGCCAAGACCAGGTGGCCTTTGTCTGCGAGCAGCTCGCTGTGGCTCTGGCGTGATCAGGCGGCCGAAACTTGCTCCGCCAATGGGCTCTCCGCGCAGCACTGCCGTGAGGCGACGCTTGCGCTTTCGTGGGGCCTTCCGGCGCGGGCTAATTAGCTTGGGGTGCCTTGCCATCGCCGGACTCGGTGCCCTTGCCCTTGGCGCCACATGGCTGCATGTGCCCGCCGACACGCTGCCTACGGGCGCCGACGCCATCGTTGTGCTCGGCGGCGACCACCAGGCCCGTATGTTGGAGGCGATCAGCCTGTACCACGCCGGGATCGCGGCACAGGTCTGGATCACTGGCGACCAGCCGCCACCTGGCAGGAGCGTCTCTCTGGCCGAGGCGTGGCGCCTGACGGGGCGGCGTAATGGCGTGCCCGAGGCGGTGGTGACACTCCTCGTGTCTAGCACTACCTGGGAGGATGGGCGGGCCATCGCCGACCGCGCCGCTGCCTCGGGGGCAAGGCACCTGGTGGTGGTGACGAGCTGGTACCACATCCGGCGCGCGCGCTGTGTGATCGAGCGACAGCTCGGCTCCCAGGCTGTCGAGCTCGCCTTCGTGCCTGCCGCCGGCCTACCTCAAGCCTACGAGCACTGGTGGCGCGAGCTGGCCGGCTGGTACTCCGTTACCCGCGAGCTGGCAGCACTTGGCTACTACTGGCAGCGCTATGGCCTGGCCCCCTGGTCGTGTGGGGGCGTCTAACGCGGCTTGCAGCCTGCGGCCTCGCGCGCAATCTGCTATCAGTTCTTCGGAAAAGGCTCAGCTATGCGTAACGTCGCACTTGCCGCCCGCGCTTGGGCCACAGCGCTCGTGCTGTTCGCGCTGCTTGGCGCGGCCCTCGCCGTCCAGCCGCCTGTCGCAGCCCGCCGCGCGGCCCAAGTCGGAGGACTCACCGCTGGGTTCGTCGCCACACCCTCCGGGCTGGCCGTTCGCATCCAGTCGCCCGAGCGCTTTGCTCTGACCATCGATGGCGCCGGCATTGCGGCCTGGCAGAGTCTCGCCGCCGACCCCCATCGCAATCTGGTGCTTGTCGGCACCCGGCTGCTGGCGCAGAGCAATGGCAGCGGCGGTGCCTTTGTGGGCGCACCCCGGCTTCTCGCTGCCTCGCCAGTGCAGGTCGTGGTGCGGCTCGAAAGCCCGGCTGGCGCCGTCACGTACAGCGTCTGGGCGGGCGGCCAGGTAGCGGTCGAGGCTACGGGCGCTGCCGCTCTGGGCGCAGAGCTTCTGTTCGATCCCACCGCCGATAGCGGTGCCACCCTCCAACCCCTCGGCGCAGGCGCCGCTATGCTCTATCTCGACGCGTGGACGCCCGACGAGGCCGCGCCGGGCGACAGCGGCGTGGCCATCGTGAGCGGCGCAGGCCTGGCCGAAGCGCCGCGCCTCGACGCCACCAACACCCTTGTGGTGGCACACAGCGATGGCCGCACGCTTCAGCTCACCCCCCCGGCGGGCGTGCTGCGCCAGCCCCGCTTCCGCGTAGCCGGCTGGCCCGGCCCCGCCACGAGCCTCACGCTCGCCGGCCAGCCCCTGGTTGCCGGCGTGGACTACCTGGCCCACTGGGACGCGGCCAGCGGCGAGCTGACCATGCAGTACCTCGGCCTGCTTACGGCCGGCGCCGACGCCGCGCGCACCTTCAGCCTGACGCCCGCTCAGGCGCCCGCGCTGAGCCTGGAGCTACTCAACCAGGACGGCAGCGCCCCGCGCAGCCTCTCGCCCGAGGGCCTACTACGGGTGGACGCCAACCTGCCCGCGCAAACCAATGGCAGCACAAACGCTCCCGCCCCAGGCGAGCCTACCACCAAAGATATTTTCGACATCCCCTACATCCAGACCTGGCGCGAGCTGCGGCTACGGGCGACGGTAGCGAACGCACCGGCGGGCTTTGGCGGCGTGCGCTTCGTCGTCACGGGGCCAAACTTCACTCAGACGCTAGACGACAGCAGCGCCGCCGACGGCTACACGGCCCTGGTGAGCCTGCCGCGCCGCGCCGAGTATAGCGTTGTGGCGAACGCCCTGGTGGAAGGGCAGCCCGCCGAGCCGAGTAAGCTGATCGCTAAAGCCGCCTACGGGCGGGTCTTTGTGGGCATCGGCGACTCGATCACGGCAGGCCAGTGGGGCTTCTACCGCTTTCCCGGCGGCGACGGCTACCCCTTCACGGCCCCGCCGCCAGCTGGCGGCAGCTACCCGGTGAGCGCCGACGGCCGCAACTACCCGCAGTCCGACAACTTCGACGCCGACCTTACAGGCTACGCCAATCCCTACTTTCAGGGCTACCTGGTGGAGCTGAACAACGCCCTGACGAGCTGTCTCAACTCGCCGGTCTTCATCCTCAACGACGGGGTAAGCGGCATTCGAACGGCCCGCGACAGCTACAAGGGCGACATCAGCTTGGGCAACCCTGGCGTGCAGGGCTACAAGAATGTGCTCGGCAAGGCAGCCGCGCTGCGCGGCCACGTCCGCCAGCTTGGCGCGGGCCAGCTGCTGCTCCAGGTTGGCACCAACGACGCGACGACGGTGATCTTGAACACCAGCAGCTTCAACGACCCGGTGCCGGCAAGCGTCTACAACCAGGATCTGCGCGATGTGATCACGGCAATGCGCCTGAGCGATCCTGCCCTGAACATCTGGCTGGCGCGGTTGCCCTGGCGCAACGACAAGCGGACCAGCGAGGTGGAGGGCGTTCAAGCGCTGAAGCGCGCGAAGACACAGGCGTTCAATGTCGAGATTGCGAGCATCGCCAGCAGCCTCGGCGCTGGCAGCAGCACCTTTCTTGGCCCGGACTTCTACAGCCACTTCGAGGCCAACCAGGGCCAGATCATCGTGAACGACCCCAGCGACACTACCCCACCCATTCGCACCGATTATCTGCACCCTACTGCGGAAGGCTTCACGGCGATGGCGACCCTCTGGGCGCAAAACATCTGCACGCGCATCCCGACCGAGCCTCCGCCAGACCCGGTGGGCTGTGGGTTGCCTGGTGCCGAGCCTTGCCCCGACTCGCGCCCCTTCAAGCTGCGCCTGCCGCTGTTGCGGAGCTAATAATTGTATGAACTTGCTTGTCACCGGTGGCGCTGGCTTCATCGGATCGCATCTTGTGGAGGGGCTCGTGGCCCGCAGCTGCGGCGTGCGCGTCTTCGACAACTACAGCAGCGGCACGCCCGCCCGCCTCGCCCATCTCGGCGACGCCGTGCGCCTGATCGAGGGCGACGTGCGTGACGGCGACGCTCTGGCCGTCGCCGCCGAGGGCGTGAAGACGATCTTTCATCTCGCGGCCCTCGTCTCGGTCACGCAGTCGGTCGAGCAGCCCCTGCTAACCTATGCGATCAATCTGGACGGCACGCTGAACGTGTTGGAGGCGGCACGACGCTGCGGCGTACGGCGGGTGGTGCTTGCCTCGACATGCGCCGTCTATGGCGACAGCGTGCGCCTGCCGGTGCGGGAGAGTGAGCTACCGGCGCCGCTCTCCCCCTATGCGGCCTCCAAGCTTGCCGCCGAGGAGGCGGGCAAACTTTACGCACGCCGCTATAGCGTGGAGACCGTGGCCCTGCGCTTTTTCAACGTCTACGGGCCGCGCCAGGACCCCGCCTCGCCCTACGCGGCTGTGGTGCCGCGCTTCGTGGCCGCCCTGCGCGCGGGGCGCCAGCCGACTGTCTTCGGCGACGGGATGCAGACCCGCGACTTCATCTTTGTGGGCGATATTGTGGCCGGGCTTTGGGCCGCCGCGACTCTGCCTGGGCTCGGTGGCGCCGTGTTCAATCTAGGGCGTGGCGAGGAGACGAGCGTGCTCGATCTCGCCCACGGTATCGGCGCGCAGCTGGGTGTGCGGGTGGCGCCGGAGTTCGCGCCCGCCCGTGAGGGCGAAGTGCTGCGCTCGGTGGCCGATGTCTCGGCCTTCGCGGCGGTCGGCTTCACGGCCCGGGTGGCGTTGGCCGAGGGCCTCGCCCAAACCGTTGCGCCCAGCTGAGCGAGCAGGCGGATGCGTTCGTTATGCGCGGCGATAACAGTGCGCTTATTTGCGTGTGCCCTGCTCATTTAGGCAGTGCACTGTGAGAGACAATTTGTGGCTTCAAGACGCTTTAAACGGCCCCCTGATGACAATAGTATGACAGATCCGTCATTGGCTCACAGAGCTTCTTCGCCATTTTGTCACCTACGATTCACATCGCCGTAGTAGAGTGATTT
>Ga0136636_10000139_pt1 | contig 30403 bp, 23 predicted proteins | sample AntDrymUQ8522106_2_FD_104653 | JGI IMG/M metagenome (GOLD analysis project Ga0136636, IMG submission 104653) | Polar desert sand microbial communities from Dry Valleys, Antarctica - metaG UQ852 (21.06) | ecosystem: Environmental > Terrestrial > Soil > Desert | place: Antarctica: Dry Valley... | reverse complement strand
TATTGGCTCTAAATCAGCAGTTGCCATGCGGCTAGGAATTGCAGCATTATAAATTGCCACAATTGCAGGCAAGTCAGTTTCAGTCGCATGGCGAATAGTCATTGCTAGCGTCTCGGAGAAAATCTTGAGAAAATATTCAAAAATAATACAGCGTTACGGAAGCCGGAACACTATCTCAGCAGAATAGTTTTGCCTCCCCGTCGTGCAACTTGGATAGCAGCCGCAGTGACTCCGGTTCCTCCGCCGACAACTAAGATATCAACTGTGTATGTCTGATGAACCATCCCTTAACCTCACTGGAATGTACCCGTACCCAGTTAGGCTACATCAGACAAGGTAGTTTTAATATCCGTTGGCAAAGAAAGGTATAAATAACTTCCTTTTTTGGCATCTCACAGTATAAATTAATATATATTTAAGTTGCATAGTTAAGGCGGGCAAGATGCCCACCCCACAAGAGTTTACACAATTCAGAATGTGCAAGTTAAATGTCCGAAAGCTTGTTATGCTACTGACAGATGTTTGAACGGACGATCTCGATCTTTTAATTGTTGATGTAACTCGTCTTTGTAAGCCTCAAGTTGCAAAGTTGTCATTGCTTTGAGAACGCGCTGATTACCAGAGGGAATTCCAAGCTGTGCAAGCAATCGCATAATCTCTTGCATTAAATAGCCACGTCTCTCATCATCTCGTAGTTCCTGAATTTGTTGGTTTTCTGCTTTTAGGAAAAGAAACCCAGTTTCAAGAAATTTAGTTCCTTCAGCCAGAGAATCAGCACGGGAGGCAACTGTCTTTAGTAACTCAACTACCGATGAGCTATTATTGTTAGATGTGGTTCTCATTTTTAGTTACTCCTAAATTATTTAGGTGGATTTGAGGACTTGGTTTTTACGAACGATTGAATTGAAACAAGTGAATAGCCTGTCCCAAAGGCAATTGGGAAAGGTTAATCAAATCAAAAGGCATCCCAATGGCGTTGGAGTGCCTTATTTTTTGCTTACCACCAATTCTCACATGCTAATCTAAACCTGTCAAGCTTAGTTTTTTTCTGGCTTTTTTAGCGAATATTTCACTAGTTAAAGTTATAGTAAACTATATTATTGACATAATACAAAGATAGGGATAAGCTGAGTTTATCATCAGCCAACACATAGAAAAGCAGACACAAATGATACAAAAAGATGATTTTGAACACCGTCTAAAGGACTTGGACTGGACGCTTTACAGACTAGCCAAGGAATTTGCAGAATATCGAGCCACAAGTGGAGATGTTTCCCCAGCTTCGCGCTATCACAGTTCTATTGGTAAAGCAATAGAAAATCCCGGTAAATCTAGACTAGAAACTATTGAAGATATTATTCAGGTTCTCAACGGTGAGCTAACTATCTTATGGGAAGCGGAAAAAGTAGTTACTATTCGACTAGAGGATGAAACCATAGAAGCTCTAAAACAGAGAGCCGAAAATGATGGGAAGACTATTAATGAAATAGCCAAGCAGCTTTTATTGCAAGCACTTTCAGGACTTCCCGCCCAGAACTCGAAACAAGTTTCTAATTTAGTTATGGCTGAAGAAGCCAAGATTTATCGTTCTTTTCATCCTGTTATTGCATCTGCTTATTCTGCTGTACATGAATGGTTATCAGAAATACCAGATGCAAAGGGATATAAGGAACTTGATTACTCAAAGGATATTTTGCACTTGTTAGATAAAACAGACTTAAAAAGTGCAGCATTTCAGTTTTATGCTCTTTTTGCTCGTAACTACTTTGAAGCAGTTCATGTTTTAGATAATATTATTAATTCAAGTAGGCTACTGCATAGTATTAGATATAAACCACGCATTTATTTAGTAGATATTGGTTGTGCAATGGGTGCTGCGACTGCTGCTTTTATTGAAAAGATTTTAACTTTGCCAAAAGAAGGAAAGGAATCAACAAAAATAGAAATTGTGTGTGTAGGTATAGAACCTAATGTTTATAGCTATGCTATTTATAAAAAATTGATGCAAGAACTCAAGGATAAGATTGAGCCATTTAATATTGTATTAGACTTTAAGGCAATTAATGAGCCTCTTTCGCAAGCAATTTTAACTACAATTAGTCACTTTCAAAACAAACTCAATGATAAAGGTTCTTCTGCTAAAGCTTTATCTAATCTTTTTCTAATGCAGCTTGATATTGCTTCATCTATTGGGAAAGATGACATTATCAAAAAAGAAAGAGATAAAAAACTTAAAGCTTTAGGATTAGAACCAGAAAATGATCCGGGAACAGAAAAAGATTTTTGGCAAGATGAGGCACTTTCTTTAAAACGATTATTGGAGGAAATACCCGTCGAAAAGTTACATTTGATGACAATAGGAACAAAAAACTTAGAAAAATCTCTTCAAGAAATAATTCAAGTTAGTGACATTAATGAAGGAATCAATACTATACACAAAGCTCTGGAGAATTTTATTGGTAAGAAACATAGATTTTCTGATGTTCTTGAAGGTCAACAAGTAGTTTATTTTGAAAATCCTGTTAATAGTTATTGGCAAGAACAACATATTTTTAATCATGCTGCTGAATTTAATGTTGTTTGTCAAACCATCAAAAATAGTGAACTTGAGGAAGATAATGAATGGAATAAACTGATAAGTCTAGAAAATATAGAATTAGCTTGGGTTAAAGCTAGAAGTAATCTATTTAATGAATCTTTTTATGATGAAATAGAAATCCGGCTATTTGAAAATAATCTTGATGAAAATTTGCAGATGCTTATTGATAACTTGGTTGACAGGTTATATTCAGATAATTTTCTTCCTTCTAATCAAGATATTGACTATAAATTTGTCAAGGGGAGAGCAAAAGGTCGTCCAAAGCAGCTAACTCGTTTAGAAGAAGAAATATTAGATATTGCTATTTTGCAAACTATCGGACACAAAAATGACCTTGATTTTTCTTCGTATAAACTCAAAGTAGAACCGACAGAAGATTTATATGAAAATTACTTTCTTAAGTATAAAGACTTTTTAAAAGCATCACGAGAAAGTGCTGATAGTTATCGCAAAGGTGCTGTTTTAAGAACTGACATAGAATCATATTACGTCAAAATTATTCAAGAACAGATACTTGACATTACTGTAAGAGAATTACAAATTAGTAGTAAACGCATTAAGTGGTTGCTTAGTAAAATTCTCAAACAAAATTTGAATAATGGACACGACAACGGCATGGGACTGAAACAAGGAACTTTAACATCAGGTTTTTATGCGAATTTGTATTTAAAAGCAGTTGATGAATATTTTAATGATGAACCAAAATGGAAACATATAATCAAGTTTCACCGTTATGTTGATGATATTATTGCAGTTTTTCCGTCTGGTAATTATCTTCAACCATTTAATGATGAATTAACAGAACAACTCAGCAAACTAGGACTGAATCTTAATAAAAATAAAACAGAATATTACGATAATATATCAGATTTTTTGCCAAGTACAAAACTAGATACTGATTTAGATAAACTAATTAAGGAATTTAATATAATACTTTATCGTTTATGGATAACGAATTATGATTACCGCACTCAATTTGAGTTAGCTAATAACAGTCATGATGAAAAAGCATGGTGGAAAATTATCAAAACATATCAACATTGTTTATATTCTCTGGGGATTTATGTTACAGATATGTGGTTGAGCCGTAAAATTTATCAAAACTTAGTTAAACAAAAAAATCATGGAAATCAATTAACTTTACCATCTTTTCCTACAGATAATAACTTTATTATCATTTCAAAATGGGGTAGTCAATTTCAAGAATTAAATCGTCCTTGGATTGATCGCAAAAATCAAATAAAGTCTAAAGTTGTTAATCTTTTTCAAGATAGTTTGAAAGAACGACAAGAACTTACAGGACTTATGAATGAAAAAGCTGATGTTATCAGTGAACAAGAAAAGCGAGAGTTAAATATAAAACTGAGAAAATTAGAAACTCGGATCAGAGCATCTATAAAAAAATTAATAATTTTAGGTTTGGATGAAGTTTGGCAAGAAATTGTTTTAGTAATTTGCGACTTATTCATAATCCGTGATTTACTTGATGTTATTATTGCTTTAGCTTCTCAAGGACATACAGATGCTATTAAGCAGCTATGGCAACACTATCAAAATGGCAAAATAGCAGATGAAGAACCAAGTGAATATGTCCGCGCTATTTTACTTGAAGCATTTCGCTTTCTACCAATACTTGAATCAGATGATTGGCAATTAATATTTAACTTAGCGACAGAAGCTAAATCTGATATCGAAAAGCTGAAAGCCACAGAAACTTGGCTATATTTAGGACATCTTGCTAAACCTTATGTGCAACCTCAACATCTTCAAAATGTTGCCAAGGCTTTAAATAGCGTGCCTTCTCCATTTACTCGACTCAAGAAAAACTACATCTTGATTTTGGGAATGTACAATTACGACTTACCAGATAATATTCCATTTTCAGATGAAGAAAAAAATGATTATTTAATCAAAGATGCTGTGAAACTTGCAGAATCAGGAAAGGTTTCAGAAATATTCCGAGAAGTTGAACCAGCAAGAGTTAGACAATATTACAACCAAAAAGAAAAATCAGTTACTAAAGATAAACAATACTCTCTGTAAAAATCATCATACTTTCTATGTCTCAAAACCAACCTAACCCAGAACAACTAAAAATAATCAACCATATTAACGGAGCAATTTTAGTTCTTGCTCCAGTGGGGACTGGTAAAACTAGCGTTTTATCAGCAAGAGTAGTGAAAGCTATTAATAGCGGTATTCCTGCTCAAAAAATCCTGTGTCTGACTTTCACTAACCGCGCGGCTAAAGAAATGAGCGAACGGTTAGCAGAAATTTGTCCAAAGGAATTCCGCTACATCACAATCAAAACATTTCATAGTTTGTGTACTTCAATGCTGCGAGTAGAAGCTCGTAAAATTGGTTTACCAGCAGATTTTTTAGTTTATGATGATGCTGACTGTCTTGGACTAATTAAAGATATATTCTATCTCACAAAGGACAAAGAAGCTCAAGAGAAATTTTCTCAGATAGCTGATTGTAAAGTTAGAGCTAGTCAATTACAGTTATCTCCTAATTATCCTTTAGATAAACTATTTGCACCTTTGGGAATACGTGATGGAAAATTAGCTAGTCAATATCAAAATATTCTCCAAGAACGGCATGGTTTAGATTTTTCAGACTTAATTTTTTATGTGCGTTCTATATTGTATTCCTATCCAGAAATTAGACAAAGATGGGAGGAACGTTTTGATTTTATTCAAGTTGATGAAGTACAAGATACTCATCTATCTGAATATGAAATTGTCCGCTATTTAGCTTCCCGTACTGGCAATATTGCTATGATTGGTGATTTAGATCAAACTATTTACGAGTGGAGAGGTTCTGAACCTGATAAATTTATCAGTGAATTTAAACAAGAGTTTCAACCTCAAGAATATTCTCTAACTTGGAATTACCGCGCTACTCAAATCTTACTGAATGCTGCTTGTGGTTTTGCTGACTCTTTTGAACAGAGATATACAAAAATCACCCCTGCACCTAATTGTGATCTTGGAGAATTAATTCCAGTTTATGCAGCAACAAATGAATTAGATGAAGCTAAATGGATTGCAACGCAGATTCAAAAATTAGCTAATAATGATCCCAATTTTCTCTATAACCGGATTGCTATTTTAACTAGAAATCATAAACGAATTGAGATTATTACTAAAGCTTTAGAAAAGTTCAATATTCCTTGTGTAACAGTTGAGCAGCATCAATTCTTTATGCGTCAGGAAGTTAAAGATGCTTTGGCTTATCTACGATTAATATTAAATCCTTTTGATACAGGTTCAATGCGTCGGATGTTACTGCGTCCAAATCGCGGAATTGGTGCTGTGACTATTGAAAATGTCATCCAAGAGGGACAAGTTTGTGGATTTAAACTCACGGATATGGTTTCAACTCAAACTTTTATTGATGGTGATCCTTTTAATGATTTACTAACAGCTTATAATTCTGGAAAAATTGTTGTCTTTGATGTTGAAACAACGGGTTTTTCAGTAAATAAGGATGAAGTTATCGAAATTGCTGCTTCTAAATTAGTTAATGGCAAGCTAGAAGCCCAATTCCATGCTTATATAGCTAATACTGTTCCTGTAGGGGATTCAGAACAAATACATGGCTATAGCGATAAATTTCTATCAGCAAATGGTAGAAATGCAATTGATGTATTTCAGGATTTTTTATGTTTTATTGAAGATGCTTTTTTAGTTGGGCATAATCTAGGTTTTGATATTAAGATGATCAAAGCTCATGCTCAAAAATTAGGTTTATCAACTCCTAAATTTCAATGGGCAGATACTTGGGATTTAGCTAAACGCTTTATAGAATCAGATAGCTATAGCTTGCAAAATTTAGCAAATAAATTAAATTTAAATCAATTACCAACTCATCGTGCTATTGATGATACTCGCACAACTGTAGAATTATTGGCAATTTTAATACCTTTAATTAAAGTTCGTGCTGACTATCGTCAAGCGTTAGTCTATCGTTATGGAAAAGAATTTGAAGATTTAGCTGATGATATTGAAAACTGGAGAGATGCAAGCCAAAAACTACGCCCAGCCAATTTATTAGGTAAAATTTTAGTTGAGTCTGGTTTATATGACTATTATCAGCATGAAGAACCAAAACTCATAGAAAATCTCAAACGGTTAGTAAAGATTTTTCAAGAACAGGATAATTTAGAACTTCATCCAGATACAGCGCTCAGAAGTATTATTGAGTATACTGCATTGGCGAAAAATTTAGATCAAATTTCTCAGGATAATAATCAAGTCCTGATTATCACAATTCATCAATCAAAAGGGTTAGAATTCGATACAGTTTTTCTAGCAGGTATATCTGAAGATGAATTTCCTACTTATTTCAGTGTACGTGATAGTAATTTAGAAGAGGAAAAACGTCTATTTTATGTAGCTATGACAAGGGCAAAAAAACGCTTGTTTATATCGTTTTTTATGAAAGATTCTAAGAACTACTCGAAGTCCAAAAGTCAGTTTATTGCTTCACTCCCTTCTGAGTATTTAGTTTAAACTATAGCAATCAAACTTGAGTCTTGCTAAGTATACTGAGAATCAAAACTTGATCTGGTAATATTTCAGTCAACTTGGCTTTTCAAAAATCAAATAGTATAGATAAAAGCGAGTATCTTGCCCGCGCCACAAGACTAGATCAATTATTTTTTACCCCTGGAATATAGACAGGTGCTTGATTTTTATTTCGTTTATTGCGTTTATGTAATACAATCAAAACAAAATACCAAGCTAACCCTCTTTATGAATACCTTCCTATCTAACCAAAATCTGCCTATTGATTCCAGCATTATTACAGAAGCCGAAGCTGAAGCCATTAAGCAACTTGAACACATACTCAATCAGGAAAATAGTCAACTGAAATTAGCATCAGCAAACGGCGAAGAAATGACTATTCCTGATTCTGTATGTTGTGTATTACGCCAAGTCGTGCAGGCAATGGGATCAGGTAAAAATGTATCTATAATTACACATAATCCCGAACTGACAACACAACAAGCGGCTGATTTGTTGAATGTATCACGTCCCTATCTAATTAAATTATTAGAGCAGGGTGAACTTTCTTACATTATGGTAGGAACTCATAGACGCGTGAAATTTGAGGATTTAAGAAAATATAAACAGCAAAGGGATGCTAAACGTAGACAATTGTTACAGGAACTAATAGAAATAAGTCAAGAAGCTGGACTTTATGATTATGAAGAATAATTAAAATACTTAAATTACTATGCCTAATGTAATCTTAGATGCTTGTGTTTTGTTTCCAATGTATCTACGAGACACCTTACTCTCTACAGTTGAGGCTGGTTTGTATGTACATTACTGGTCACAAAAAATCTTAGATGAAGCAATAGGAAATCTGATTAATAAAGGATATATGTCAGATGAGGGAGCGAGAAATTTAGAAACGGTTATGAAAGCAGCTTTTCCCGAAGCGATGATTGAAGTACCTATACAACTGGAAGAATTAATGACAAATCATCCTAAAGATCGTCATGTTCTTGCTGCTGCTGTAGTTGCTAAAGCGCAGATTATTGTTACCAGAAATATTAAAGACTTTCAGGATCAAGATTTAAACTATTGGAATGTAAAAGCACAGTCACCAGATGATTTTCTTTGTGATCTATTTGAACAATATCCTAAAATAATGGTTCAAATCTTACTGAAACAATCTCAAAACTATAAAAGAAATCCTCGGACTTTTGCCGAATTATTAGATAAGCTGAGTAACCAGATACCAGAATTTTCCCAAAAAATCCGCACTTTTATAACCTAACCTGAACCACTAAATGTTACATCTAGTATCGTTGAGCGGGAAAAACCAACGTGAAAGCACAGGTATTTAGAGGCGTTAATCAACTGTCTTACGAAGATATCCCAGTTCCAACCCTAGAACCAGATGAAGTGCTGGTACAGGTGCGGGTTGTGGGGTTGTGTCAGTCAGATATTAAAAAAATTCGTTATCCACTGTATGAACCGCCGCGCATTTTTGGACATGAAACTGCCGGCACGATCGCAGCATTAGGCAATGATGTTAAAGGTTGGCAAGTTGGACAACGGGTAGCAGTAATGCACCACATCCCCTGTATGCGTTGCGCCTACTGCCTAAATGATAATTTCTCTATGTGCGATGTCTACAAAAACATCTCCACTACCGCAGGTTTTAACGCCAGTGGTGGCGGTTTTGCCGATTATGTCAAAGTTCCCGGACATATTGTCCAAAACGGTGGGTTAATTCCCATCCCCGATCGCATCAGTTTTGAAGAAGCGAGTTTTGTAGAACCAACTAACTGCTGCTTGAAAGCTGTGAAAAAAGCCCAAATTACCCCAGGGCAAACTGTATTAGTTACTGGTGCTGGGCCAATTGGGTTAATGTTCATTATGTTGGTGAAGTATTTCGGAGCAAAAGCGATCGCTACCGATTTACTACCCTCTAGAATTGAAAAAGCCTTGAGTGTCGGTGCAGAAGCGGCTTTTGATGCTCGTGATCCCGATTTAACAGCAAAAATCCATGCCCTAACTGGTGGAATGGGTGTTGATGTTACCTTGCTGGCTGTTCCTAGTGAGAAAGCCTTCTTTCAAGCACTTGATTGTACCCGCAAAGGTGGGAAAATCTTGTTTTTCGCCGAATTCCCTGATGAGGTAGAAATTCCTATTAATCCGAATATCCTCTACCGTCGAGAAATTGACTTGATAGGAAGTTATAGCTCATCTTATCGGCTTCAGAGTTTATCAGCTGATATTGTATTTAATCAGCGAATTGATGTAAACGCGTTGATTAGCGATCGCTATCCATTAAAAGATTTATCAGCAGCTCTCGAAGTTGCGATCGCACCCACACCGGATACTTATAAAATCTTAATTTATCCATAAAAGGGGATGAGGGGGATCTCTTCAATTTTGAATTTTGAATTTTGAATTGTGATCTCCCCCTGCTCCCCCTGCTAGCCCAAACAAAATGCTTATTACCCTAGTTGCAGTTGCTCTACTAGCTTTCTACGTCGCCTGGAATCTTGGAGCAAATGATGTCGCTAACGCGATGGGAACCTCTGTAGGTTCCAAAGCTGTTACCCTTAAACAAGCGATAATAATTGCTGGGATATTAGAATTTACGGGTGCTGTATTGTTTGGGCATGAGGTAACGGAAACTCTCGCAACGAAAATTGCTAATCCCGCTTTATTTGCAGCTACACCCCAAATATTCGTTACTGGGATGGTAACAGTACTAATATCTTGTGGTGTGTGGTTGCAAATTGCCACATCACGCGGTTTACCTGTATCCTCTTCTCATGCGGTTGTTGGTGCGATCGCTGGATTTAGTTGGGTAGCTTTGGGAGTAGATGCAATTGATTGGTCATCAATTGGCTTAATTACAATTGGCTGGATTTTGACACCGTTAATTAGTGGTGCGATCGCTGCTTTATTCTACAGTCAAATCAAGCACTGGATTTTGGATCAACCCAATCAAGTAGTCCAGTTACAAGAGTGGATTCCCTGGTTGAGTACTCTACTGCTAGGTGTATTCGGCGTGATTGTATTACCATCGCTGACTGAACCGCTAACCAATTTTGTAATTGAGCAAGTTGGTTTTACAATCCCTGCTTACGACATCCCACTGTTAACGGGTGCAGTAGCAGCAGTTGGACTCACAATCATTAGTTGGCGACAATTGGGAGATTTGGGGAAAACAGAAGAGTCTATCCAATCGCCAATGCCCAATCCCGTAGAAAGATTATTCGCCCGATTCCAACTGCTAAGTGCTTGCTTTGTAGCCTTTGCTCACGGTTCTAATGATGTGGGAAATACGATCGCTCCTTTAGCTGCGATCGTTTACATCAATCGCACTGGTAGCGTACCTATAGATGGTATCACTATCCCCATTTGGATTTTAATCCTTGGTGGTGCTGGTATTGTTGGTGGTTTAGCTGTCTGGGGTAAAAAAGTCATCGCCACTATTGGCGAAAACATTATTGCTTTGCAACCTAGTAGTGGATTTTGTGCCGAACTTGCTACTGCTACCACCATCCTCATCGCCTCCCGGCTAGGTTTACCAGTCTCCACCTCCCACGCTCTCGTCGGTGGTGTAGTTGGTATTGGACTAGTGCAAAATATCAAGTCGATTAAATTCCAAACACTAAAAGGCATTGCCGCCGCATGGCTAATTACAATCCCTGTGAGTGCTTTCCTTAGCGCTGCCATCTTTAGCATTGCCCGGATTTTATTTCTGTGACATACTCCTATACTGACTGAGTACAGTACAGTGTAGGCTTCTCAGTGACTCCGGGTATTCCGTGGGACATTAACTGAGCTTTAAGAACCGGATGACCCTCGGCTCTATTTTTTATAATTAGCGCTGCGTTATGATCGCGCTCTAGACTGCAACCACGCCAAAAAAGCGTGCTTTTGCAGAATTGCTGCTCATTCATTAGAATGTTTGCAGGGGATAGCGTAACTTTGAATTTCCACAGAAAGATACTTTAATCTCTATTTAGAGATGTAAACTGTCACACAAGTTACATTCCACACGAATTTCCAGCTAGTTTCGCAAGTCAGACAATTTTGTGGCGATGTCTGGCGACAAGTCGATTTGCGCCTACGGGCATCCATCTGCAAGTCTTTGACAATTACTATTGGCAGCAAAATAATAAATAGTTATTTGGCGTGAGATTTCTTTAAAAGTAAAAATCTCATTGGCAAATAATTGATGAAAATTACAACTGACCAAAAAAAAGTCTCAGTTCAAGCGACTTCCGGTCGTGGCGATAATTCCAAAATCCAATGGCCAAATATTTGTCAATGCTGAAGAGAAGACTGTGTAGTAGGCAGTCGAGCAAATTTGATTCTTTGCTAACCTGTGTCTAGTATGACAGAATTACGTTGAAATGCGGAAGTGCTGTTAAAATTTTTAATTTATCTGACAAAATACATGAAATTAGTATGAGCGCCAATAAAGTGTACCGGAAGCAGCTTTATCGTCAAGGTGTTAGAGGTTAGAAGCTAATGGGGCGATTCGAGAAGCAACCAGAAAACCCGAGAGTCAGAGGCGAGCTATCCAGAGCAGCAGAAAATGCTCTTTGGGCTGTAGTTGAAGATTTAGAAAATCTTCAGCAAAATGTCCTCAGAGGATTGCAGGAAGATGTAAAGCGACTTCAGTCAGAAAAAAACCGATTATCTGATGATATTCAAAGCTTGGTAGAGGAAAAAGAGCATTTACAACAAGTGCGCCAAATTACTGAGCAGCAAGCGTTAATTCGGCAACTGGCAGAAGTTCTGGCAAAGCATATATCTTCACAACTGCAATCCTCTCTGGCAACTTTAGCTAACCAAACCATAGAGGGCAAGTCTTACGATCAAGCTGCGCTTAAGTCGGCTGAAGTAAGCAGCAATGTAGTAGGTGAAATCAATGAAAAAGTCGAACACATGTTTGACAGCTTGGATGACACCGTTACTATTACCTTTAACTCGCTGCAACAGGAGCTAAAGAACTATCAAAGTAATCTTTCCCAACAGTTGTCACGGATGTACAGCCAGCAGCAGCAAGGGGAAACGATTTTGGCGGAGTTTGTTAATCGCCTGCATGGAGAACTAGACAAAACTATAGAAGAAGCTTCACGCAAACCAGCAACAGCAGGCATACCTACTGTTTTGCAGTTTACTGAGCCAGAAAAAAACAGTTCTTTTGAGACATCCCCGCCACAGGTTGGCGAAGTAGTAAGAAATTCCTCTGAGCCAATTTCCCCCATCGCTAATAAATTTTCACCAAGGGAAACGACATCAGAGCCGACTGTTGTTAGAGAAAACGCCGCAAACCCCATTTCTGTCCCCAGCAAAGACTTGTCCCAAAGGGAAACAACATCACAGCCGCCGGTTCTTAGAGAAAACGTCGCTAACCTAATTTCTATTACCAGTAAAGACTCGTCCCAAACGGAAACTAAATCAGAGCCAACTGTTGTTAGAGAAAACGCCGCGAACCCAATTTCTGTTCCCAACAAAGACTTGTCTCAAACGGAAACTAAATCAGAGCCGAATGCTGCTGTAGTTCCACCACCAAAGGAAAACGCTGCTGAACCAATTTCTATCCTCAATAAGGACTTACCAGAAAACGAAACGACATCAGAGCCTCCGACTGTATCTGTGCCACAGCCGGAAGCAATACAACCTTCACGAAGGAGAAACGCTGCTGAATCAATTTCTCTCCTCCGCAGGAATGTATCGCAGAGCAAAGCTCAATCCTCACCGATCGCTCCGCTAGAGCCGCAGCCGCCAGCAAAACCGCCACAATCGCGATCGCGCAATTCCTCTGGTTTCTCGTCGCTCCAAATCGGTTTATTGTTGATTGTCTTATCGGCAGTGCTATCGTCGCTTTACAACGTAGCCATCAAGATAATTTTCGACGAAGGTTCCCAGATTTTTGGAGTATTAGAGGTAGAGCGCTTGCTGCCGCCGACTTTGGGCAATACTTTCTTAATTTTGACCCTACGGTTTATGGTAGTAGTACCACTGTTGGTATTGTTATCTCCGATACTACACCCAACTATGTGGCAAGACTTAGAAAACTTGGCTAAATCAGTTAGAGGAAATCCCACAGCTGCTAATGCAGCTACAAAGCAGATTTTGCTGTTGTCAGTTGTCAGTGGCTGCTTTTTGTTTTTGTCTCAGGTTCTCATATACATTGCGATCGCTCAAGTCACAACTGGAATGGCGATCGCACTGTTCTTTATCTATCCGATGGTTAGTGGTTTATTGTCGTGGTTTCTGTTTCGCGATCGCCCTACCATATTTCGCATCAGTGCGATCGCCGCAATTTGCTGCGGTGAATTGTTGGTTTTGGGAGGTTCTCCCAACCCAGGTATGGGTAATACTTCAATGGGAAGCAGCGCCGCCATTCTTTCCGGCGTGGCTTTTGCAGCCTATATAATTCTGACGCGGGTTTGTGCTAGCAAACTGCATCCCGTGACTTTTACTTTGATTAACTTCGCCACCATGTTGCTGTTGAGCTTTATCTGCTTGATGCTACCTTTACCAAGCGATTGGAACTTGGTAGTTGATCCCTCTAAGATGCTGGAACTGGTTTTAAGTGCATTTATTTTGGGTGTGTTGACTCTTGCTGGCTATTTGCTCAATAATGTTGGTATTAGTAAACTAGGAGCCTCACGATCGGCGCTCATCGGTGGTACCATCCCAGTTTTAACCGTGATTTTCGCTGGGTTAATCATTCAAGAAAATTTGGATATTGTGCAAATTCTGGGAGTGTTGTTAGTAACCTTTGGCGCGGCTGCTTTCAGCTTTGAAACAATGCGAAATCAGGTTAAACCCTCTAGTCCCACGAATTAAATGACGAGTTCAATCAGTTTAGGTGTGGTGGGAGGTAAAGTAGCTCCCATCACCCTGGGTACCACTCTTGACGCGAATACGCCTAGTTGTAACTTTTCTAAATCATCTGTGACAAACAAGATCCCCGGCTTCTCAAGGAAGCTGGGGATTTTAGTTTTTACGAAGAATTTAGGACTGTTGTATAGGTGGAGATAACACTTAATACATGAGTGAGCAGTAATTAGAATAACTTGACTTGTAATCTTTTTTTAGGAATTTACCCTGATACAGGTAGAGAAAACACGTATATGTAAGCAGTACGAGTAGTACTGACTCAAGCAATTTAGCACAAGTACTTGCTCAGAGAGGAGATTGGCAAGGAGTTAAGACCATTGCAGCACGTTAGGAGATGAAAAAGTAGCACAAGTATTTAGAGTAACCCGGTTTTTAAGCGTGGTAGACTCAGTAAGTGGGAAAGAATAAATTAAACTATGTTACGTAATGTAAAATTAATTAAATTGAGTTCTGGTAAGACCTTTAGACCTTAAAATAGGGCTGAAGCCGCTTACTCCAAACCTTTAATTATTCGCGCCCATTTACTTATTGTGTTTGGTGAGATGGTATCTTTATTTATGTCGGTCTGTACTAGTCAATTTGGTATGCGATCGCCCAGATGCCCAGAGAAAGAAGCTTATATCGTAGCTTGCTGCGGATTCTCTTCCTTTTATTTACGCAATTCCACCTTCTCAAATATATCAAACAGCGAGGTAAGAATATACTTGAAAGTAGCCAATGAATTAGTTAAATTATGAAAAATTAAAATTATTTCATGAAAAAAATATCTAAATAATTAGAAAATAAAATCAAATATATTTTATTATATATTTGGCTAACAACTAATTATTCGGCTATTAGGATGAGCAATAAAGCCTGATGGCTATGTAATTAACTCAGACTGAATTGCGGCTTTCTGTGTAAAAGTCTCAATAAAAAAAGATAATTAAGACTTATATTTAGGAGGAAAAATAAAAATATCATCAAACCTTGATTTAACAAGAATATAAATTATTTAAATACGCATTTATAAACTTTAAAATACAATAAATTTATTACAAACACCAAAAAAATGATATGATGAGGAACGATATTTGAAAAAACAACAGGCATTTTTGAAATTGGAATTAATTGCTCTACTTGATGTCTACTATCTTCCCTCAAGCCAACGGCTTATACTGGCGAGACATCACTGGAGGTTGTGAACAAGATGATAGTTCGCAACGAGCCGTGTGGCTCAACCTCTGAATGTTTCTACACCTGGTGAGCGATTTATGTTTAGACAATTCCCACTTATTTCTAGTCATTTGTGTGCTAAAAATAATTCACCAAAGCTGAATAAAAGCCATCTTTCTCAAGTAACAGATATCCCAGATTAACCGCGCAAACTAGTTTTTACTCCGAGTCGGCATAGTGCCATAATTAAGGTGTAAGCAGGTTGACGTTGTTGCTCTTGAAAGATGAGAAAAACCTCAGAGAGCTTAAAGGCTTTGTAGATTACTTGCAACACAGTTGACCTTTGAGATTTAAACTGTCGTCAAGCTGGACTTGGTGATGTCTAGAATTTTCTGGTCAGATGCAGAGACAGTTATAGTAACTACAACTAAATCTGCCTTGATACCAGAAAATATGCGAAAACGGTAGTTTGGGCTACCACGGATTACATAGTTATCGCATACTAATATAGTCTGAAGTAAATACATTGCTTTCAGCCAGGTGTATACTACCTATTTTCAATCGATTAAAAATTGTGTAAACGTGCTATTCAATTGTCTGTAATATGAGTAACGACATAGATCTGATCAAACGTCTTGACCCCAGTGCGATGGATCAGATCATGCTTTATCTGGCTTTTAGTGCCATGCGGACGAGTGGGCACAGGCATGGGGCATTTTTAGACGCAGCCGCAACAGCAGCAAAGTGTGCAATTTACATGACCTATCTGGAGCAGGGGCAAAACCTGCGGATGACAGGGCATTTGCACCACTTGGAGCCGAAACGGGTAAAAATTATTGTAGAAGAAGTCAGACAGGCTCTAACAGAAGGCAAACTATTAAAGATGCTGGGTTCTCAGGAACCGCGCTATTTAATTCAATTGCCTTATGTCTGGCTAGAAAAGTATCCTTGGCAACCGGGCCGATCGCGCGTTCCTGGTACTAATCTGACAAGTGAAGAAAAAAGACAAATTGAGCAAAAACTTCCAAGTAACTTACCTGACGCCCAGTTAGTTAGCTCTTTTGAGTTTCTGGATTTGATTGAGTTTTTGCACAGGCGATCGCAAGAAGACTTGCCACCCGAACACCAAATGCCTTTGAGTGAAGCCTTGGGTGAGCATATCAAGCGCCGTCTGCTCTACTCAGGAACGGTAACACGCATTGATTCTCCTTGGGGAATGCCCTTCTATGCTCTTACCCGTCCTTTTTATGCTCCCGCAGACGATCAAGAACGCACTTACATCATGGTAGAAGATACCGCTCGGTATTTCCGCATGATGAAAAATTGGGCAGAACGGCGACGAAATGCCATGCGCTTACTTGAAGAACTTGATATCCTCCCAGAAAAAATGGAGCAGGCTATGGAAGAATTGGATGAAGTTATCCGTGCCTGGGCAGATAAATATCACCAAGACGGGGGTATTCCAGTAATTTTACAGACAGTTTTTGGCGAAAGAGAAGACTAGTACCGCAAGGCGGAAGTCACTCATGCTTTAATTGTGGGCTTTCTGGCTGTAATGAAATGGTAATTTATTTCCGCTAGACTGTACTAGTAGCGCTACGTAAAATTCAAAAAGCTTACTTTATAAGCTTTTCACTGATTTTGTCCGTTGCTTAATATTAGGGAGATGGTTGATCTATATTAGATTGTAACACTGTACTAGTAATGTTAGTACAAAAGTCACAAGCGATTTTGTGACTTTTGTATTGTAAGTGTTTAGTTTGCATAATTTGCAAGCAGAGGATAATTATACGCCGAAGTCCTGTTCGCCCAGTATATGCAATTTAAATGTGGAACATTACCCATCAATTTAAACGTGACAAATTAATAGAGTGGATATTTTAATATCCACCCTACTAATTAACCTGTATTCTCAGTCAATTACAAAGGATTGTAATTAATTCATCGTGCCGGGTTGCGTTGGAAATGGGGTAGACTCGAAACCTGGACTTGAACCCGTAGGTATTATAGTTGGCGGTGTAGACGAAGATGAAGCACCGATAACACTATCATCAGCACTGATACAAGTATCTAACGCCTGTGTAGCGGGAAAGTCGATTTGACTACGCAAGCCAACGACACACTGCCCAAAGCGCACGGGTAACAAACTACGTCCACAGTAATCTAGAACTGCCGGATTAGCTTCTTCCTTGGTACTTAAGCTGACGCCAACTACACAGGTAGCTAACTCCTCAGGACGCCGGGCCCTCCCACAAGAAGAAAGCGCATCTGTTGCGGCAATTTGGGTTTCCTTCTCAATTTTAACCACGCAAGCGGCCAAATCTCTTGGACGCAGTGCTGCTGCACAACCAAGTGAAGCCGCTTCTGCCGTTACACCCACTTTTAGGAGGCGACCCGCACAGACACTATAATCATTGTTGTAGGAAGCAGCGATCGCTGTATTCGGTAAGAGTGTTGCCAAGCATCCAGCTATAGCCAAAACTGGTACTGTTAAAATCCTGGAGGTGGAACTGGCTTGTTTGTTCTTACCTCTATTAACCGCTTTATTGCTCATTGACATTGCCATTCTCCAAACACCCAAGGTTATGCTAACTCAAATATTTAAAAAATCCTCTGCAATTAAAAGAATTTCAGCGTGAGCAAGGTATAGACATAATTAATTATGTCGGAAATTGTGTTAATATAACTGTTTGAAAGATAAGTAGGCAACGTAAAAAGTATTTCAGAGTAAGAATACTGCGTAAACCAATCTGATGATTGAGTAGCCTACGAAACTAAATAAACACAAAAAACTTATTGGCAGGAGTACGGCGTGACAGGCCGGAATTCAAGCTTGGAAGCTAGTGTGTCGATACCGACTTAAAGCAACTGGCGTAAAAGTTGATGCCTCTACTTTGGTAGGATACGTCATACCAAGGAAAGCAGCCTTAAAAAACCAAGAATCCCCTGATTTTTTATCAGGGGAATGTCAAAATGGAATGTTTGGGTAAAGTTTAAACAGGATTAGATTAAGGAAACTCATGTCCCGATACAGAGGGCCACGCCTCAGAATTGTCCGCCGCTTAGGCGATTTACCAGGATTAACTCGTAAAAGCGCCAGACGGGCTTACCCGCCTGGTATGCATGGTCAGAACCGTAAGAAGCGCTCTGAGTATGCTATCCGTTTAGAAGAAAAGCAAAAGCTCCGCTTCAACTACGGTTTGACTGAAAAGCAACTGCTGCGCTATGTGCGGAAAGCCAGACGTGTTACTGGTTCTACCGGACAAGTGCTGCTGCAATTGCTAGAAATGCGCTTGGATAATACCGTTTTCCGCTTGGGTATAGCCCCGACTATCCCAGCAGCTCGTCAACTGGTAAATCACGGTCACGTAACTGTTAACGGCCGCGTGGTTAATATTGCCAGCTATCAATGCCGTCCTGGTGAAGTAATTGCGGTCAGGGATCGCGCACAATCACGGAAGTTGGTGGAAGCTAACTTGCAATATCCCGGTTTAGCCAACCTCCCCAGTCATTTGGAGTTTGACAAAAATAAGTTGGTTGGTAGAGTCAACAGCGTTATTGAACGCGAATGGGTGGCACTACAAGTTAATGAACTACTTGTGGTGGAATACTACTCACGACAAGCTTAAACAGTTAGGGTTAGGAGTTATGAGTTATGAGTTGAAAGACGATAATTAATTCTTATAATTCCTAACTCCTCACTTTTAACTCCTAACTATTTTCAGCCGCCAATTTGCGACATGGTGCGGGTATATGTACCTGAAATGCCAGAATCGCGCCCTTTAAAGTTAATTTCTGGCTTGATTCCAAGTAAATGCCTCACCTGCTCTTGTAATTGAGCGGTGCTAGTGCCAGAACGCAAAGCCGTTTTTAAATCTATTTGACCAGTTTCATTTAATAAACAAGGACGCAGCCAGCCATCAGCACTCAGGCGCATCCGGTTACAACGATCGCAAAAACATTCTGACATTTGACTAATAAACCCCAGTGTCCCCTTCGCACCGGGAATTTGAAAGACATCAGCAGGGCCAGCACCACGAACTTGTGATTCTGTCAAGCCCCAGCGATCGCGAATACGTCCTCGTAACTCGGCTGAAGATACCCAACCGCGATCGCCAAACAAATGTAGATTACCAATGGGCATAAATTCAATAAATCGAACGTGCCACTGTTTGTCAATTGTCAGGGCAGCTAAATCGAGAACTTCGTGGTCATTAACCCCAGGAATCAACACCACATTCAGCTTCAGGGGGTCGAATCCGACCTGATGGGCAGCTTGAATCCCATGCCAAACTTGTTGCCAACGAGAACGCCCCTGATTACCAATAATTTGATCAAAAATGTCGGGATCAAGCGAGTCTAGACTAATATTAATTCGTCGCAAACCAGCATTGTAGAGGTTTTGTGCCATCGGAGCCAGCAAAAAACCGTTGGTGGTCATTGAGAGGTCTTGAGTTTGGGGGAGAGTTGCGATCGCGCTTACTAAATCTACCACGCGCGGACGCAATAAGGGTTCACCCCCAGTCAACCGAAACCGCTTAAAGCCTACTGGAATAAATACCTCTTCAATTAGGGTGAGTAGTTCTTCATCAGTCAACATCTGTTGTTTGAGAATATAGTCCAGTTCTACTCCCTCTGGCATACAGTATTGACAACGAAAATTGCAGCGATCGATTAAGCTTATGCGGAGGTAGTCTACCTGATTCATCGTTTTATTTTTATTGTCTCTGATAAATTAAAGACTTTACAAAGATGGTTTACGCCTTCCTACTATATTTGTTGTAACTCAAAATACCTTACTCACCCTTAAGTGAGAGTCCACAGATTGTGGCATAATAAGCCGATCGCATCCACTCGTTAGTCATCAATCGTGCAAGACACCGACTCCATCAACGACCTTGCTGCTGCTTTACTACAGCCAGCAGATATCAGCTTTGAACTGCCCGATCCAGAAGATGAACAGATTCTAGAGTCAGATTTTCAACAGCAGCTAGAAGTAGCTTGGCAGGTATGCGATCGCTTTGATTTGCAAACTGAAATCTGGCGGGGGCGAATTCTACGCGCTATCCGCGACAGAGAGAAAGTTGGTGGTGACGGACGCGGTACTGGCTTTCTGCGATGGCTAAAAGAGCGGGAAATCAGCAAAAGTCAAGCTTATGCTTGGATTCAACTGGCCAATAGTGCCGATACTCTTATCGAAGACGGTAAACTTGACCCCGCAACTGTGAACAACTTCAGCAAACGGGCATTTGTTGAAACCTCCAAAGCAGTCCCAGAAGTGCAACAGATGGTGAGTGAAGCCGCCCAAAAAGGCGATCGCATCACCAGGCGGGAAGTGCGTCAACTCAGCGATGAATGGACAGCTATGTCCTCAGATTTACTACCCGAAGCAGTCAAGGAAAAAGCAGCAGATAACACCCTTCCTCCACGCTACATCGCCCCACTGGTGAAGGAAATGGAAAAACTGCCAGAATCGCACCAAAAGTTTATCCAAAAGGAAATTGCTGCTAATCCTGATGTGGATACCTTGAAACAGGTAACTACCGAAGCGCGTAACTTGGCCAAATATCTCAAAGGGGCGGCTCAAGTTCAGGCGCTGACACAGGAAAATGTTGATATTGAAACAGCCTTAGAAGAAGCGCAAAGAGTCGGTTGTTTGAGCATTGCTGCTGATTTGGTAAATCAAGCATCGCAAATTGAACAAACGATCGCTAAATTGTACATGACTTGGAAACGGATCGGTAATTTAGCAGATCGATTATATGTAGATACTGGCGCAAGTACACCCAACTTGCGATCGCTCCTCACTTGCTTGGAACCTCTGGGTGGTGAAATCATGGAATTGCAACTTAGTGGTGCGACTGAACACACCATACGTCTGCAAATTCAGGAGACAAGTTAAAACAATTCGCAATTCGCAATCTAAAGTTTAAGGTAGGGAGAGATTTGTTGAACTCACGTCTAATGAGCAGCGCAAGATGTAGCGGTGAGCGAGGAGTTATGGGGTGATGCCGTGGGTACTTGAGCAACCAAAACCTACCATTGGCATCTATAACCCAATACGGTTCAGTTAAGGCTAAAACTCTTTGTCAAAGTCAGTTTTTTTAACGAACCGCAGAGGCGCAGAGGACACAGAGAGAAGAAAAAAATGCTTAACTGAACTGTATTGATCTATAACCCACCCTTGGGCTTCCACAATTTGAGTAGGTTCATTGACAGAATTAACTTTTTGTGATTTTTCTTCTGTGTTTTGCTGCGCCTGAACAACCACTTTTTTCTGAATAACGCCAGCACGATTATGACTCTCTGGAGAGAGTGTGATCCAATCTGCCAACACCGCATCAGTCAATTTATACTGCCCACTATCGATTGCTAATTCTTAATCCCCGTTGCAGCAATACCTTGAATAAACTGACGCTGACCGATGAGAAATAATACCATCACTGGAACAGTCGCTATAGTCACCGCCGCCATCATCAACGGCCAATTATTCGTAAATTGCTCTTGAAACTCAGCTAATGCCAGTTGCACTGTCCTTAATTCCGGTCGTGTCGTAAACACCAGAGGCTTAAACAAATCATTCCATTCACCGATGAAGGTGAACAAAAACAGCGTCACCAACGCCGGACGAGCTAAAGGTAACATCACCCGCCACAAAATTTGCAGTCGGTTAGCCCCATCTATGGCTGCGGCTTCCTCTAACTCCACGGGAATTGTCTGGAAATATTGACGTAACAAAAAAATTCCAAATCCGTTGACAGCAGTGGGTAAAATCAGCGCCCCATAAGTATTTATCAGGTGTCCCCACTTCAAAACCAAAAAGATGGGAATCACCAATAACTGAAAGGGAATCACCAAAGTTGCTAAAACGACCAATAGCAGTGCTTGGCGTCCCCGAAACTTCAGCCGTGCTAGGGCGTAACCCGCCAAAGCGGAAGTGACAATCTGAAACGCCGTCACAGCGATCGCTACCAAGGTAGAATTAGCAAACGCCAGCAAAAATTTTCCCTGTTGCCATGCAACCCGGTAATTAGCTAAAGACCAGCTATTTTTGGAAACATTTTCCGGGCTGGTGGCCGTCGTTGCAAAGGAGGTGAGAAAGACCACAAACAGAGGTAGTAGAACGATAAATGCCCCTAGCAGCAACACTACTAGGCTCAAAAAATCGCCAGATTTCAGATTTGGATTTGGTTTAAACATAACTTGAGCTGCAAAGCATTTGTTTCGCTAGTACGACATCTCACCCAGCAACAGTTAATCTATAAACATAGTTACTTGTTAAGTTAAATTAAACCACAGTGATTATTACCCTCAGTTCATGGGGTAAATTTAATCCTGGTGTCAAATAATCAGGTTTACAGGAGTAAAGATACCATGCAGCAGCTTACAGACCAATCTAAAGAATTAGATTTCAAGAGCGAAACATACAAAGATGCTTATAGCCGGATTAATGCGATCGTGATTGAAGGGGAACAAGAAGCCCATGAAAATTACATCACACTAGCCCAACTGCTGCCAGAATCTCATGATGAATTGATTCGCCTTTCTAAGATGGAAAGCCGCCACAAAAAAGGATTTGAAGCCTGTGGGCGCAATTTGCAAGTAACCCCAGATTTACAATTTGCCAAGGAGTTTTTCTCTGGACTACACCAAAATTTCCAAATAGCGGCGGCGGAAGGACAGGTCGTTACTTGCCTGTTGATTCAGTCTTTAATTATTGAATGTTTTGCGATCGCAGCATACGAAAATTATATCAACGTCGCCGACGATTTTGCCCGCAAAATCACTGAGGGAGTAGTAAAAGAAGAATATAGCCATCTCAACTTTGGAGAAGTTTGGTTGAAAGAACACTTTACAGAATCCAAAGCTGAACTAGAACAAGCAAACCGCCAGAACCTACCTATCGTCTGGAAAATGCTCAACCAAGTCGAGGGTGATGCCCACACAATGGCAATGGAAAAAGATGCTTTGGTAGAAGGCTTTATGATTCAGTACGGTGAAGCATTAAGTAACATAGGTTTTACGACTCGCGATATTATGCGCTTGTCAGCCTACGGACTCATAGGCGCTTAAAAAAAGTTAGGAGCAAAGCCGGAGACGCTTTGCCTCCGGTGAGGAATGATCAGTGAGAAATTATGAGTCGTACTCCTAACTCCTAACTCCTAACTCCTAACTCTACTAAATTCCACCCTTTCAAGACAGCATAAGCCTAATAATCACTACATGTTTGGTCTAATTGGACATTTGACTAGTTTGGAACACGCTCAATCGGTAGCTCAAGAATTGGGCTACCCAGAATATGCCGATCAAGGGCTAGACTTTTGGTGTAGCGCCCCACCGCAAATTGTTGATACCATTATTGTCACCAGTATAACTGGGCAACAAATTGAAGGACGGTATGTAGAATCTTGCTTTTTGCCGGAAATGCTAGCTAGTCGCCGCATCAAAGCCGCAACGCGCAAAATCCTTAACGCCATGGCCCATGCACAGAAGCATGGCATTAATATCACAGCTTTAGGCGGATTTTCCTCAATTATTTTTGAAAACTTTAAGTTAGAGCAGTTTAGCCAAGTCCGCAACATTAAACTAGAGTTTGAACGGTTCACCACAGGAAATACTCATACTGCCTACATTATTTGTAAGCAGGTGGAAGAAGCGTCCAAACAACTGGGAATTGATTTATCAAAAGCAACTGTTGCTATATGTGGAGCAACTGGGGATATTGGTAGTGCAGTTACACGCTGGCTAGATGCGAAAACAGATGTTCAAGAACTTCTGCTGATAGCTCGTGATCAAGAACGTCTCAAAGAGTTGCAAGGCGAACTGGGGCGAGGAAAAATTATGGGTTTGACAGAAGCACTGCCCCTAGCTGATGTTGTAGTCTGGGTTGCTAGTATGCCCAGAGGCGTAGAAATTGACCCCACCACTTTGAAACAACCCTGTTTGTTGATTGATGGTGGTTATCCTAAAAACTTAGCGACGAAAATTCAGTATCCTGGTGTACATGTGTTAAATGGTGGAATTGTAGAGCATTCCCTGGATATTGACTGGAAAATTATGAAAATCGTCAATATGGACGTGCCAGCCCGCCAGTTGTTTGCTTGTTTTGCCGAATCAATGCTGCTGGAATTTGAGAAGTTATACACGAACTTTTCGTGGGGACGAAATCAGATTACCGTAGACAAAATGGAGCAGATTGGTCGGGTATCAGTAAAACATGGATTTAGACCACTGCTGGTTTAGTCATTAGTCATTGGTCATTCGTTATTTGCAACTGACAACTGACAAAGGACAAAAGACTAATGACAAAAAAATAGATAACTCGTAACTTATAACCCCTACGATGGCAACTACCGAGCGTAAACCGCTACTGTTAGATTTTGAAAAGCCCCTAGCAGAACTAGCAACCCGAATTGATCAAATTCGGCAACTTGCAGAAGAAAATGGTGTCGATGTTTCTGGTCAAATTCGTCAACTAGAAGCACGCGCTATGCAACTGCGTGAGGAAATTTTCAGTAGTCTATCCCCGTCTCAGCGACTGCAAGTCGCTCGTCATCCGCGTCGCCCCAGTACTCTCGATTACATTCAGGCTATTAGTGATGAATGGATGGAATTGCATGGCGATCGCACTGGTGGTGACGATCCGGCTTTAGTTGGTGGTGTCGGTCGTCTGAGTGGGCAACCTGTGGTGATGTTAGGTCATCAAAAAGGTCGTGATACCAAAGACAATATTGCCCGTAACTTTGGAATGCCTTACCCTGGCGGCTACCGCAAAGCGATGCGGTTGATGGAACACGCCAACAAGTTTAGTATGCCAATACTAACTTTTATCGATACGCCAGGAGCTTGGTCTGGAGTAGAAGCAGAACACCAAGGTCAAGGAGAAGCGATCGCTTACAACTTGCGAGAAATGTTTTGTTTAGATGTACCAATTATCTGCACAGTCATCGGTGAAGGCGGTTCCGGTGGCGCACTCGGTATTGGTGTAGGCGATCGCCTACTCATGTTTGAACACTCAGTTTATACTGTCGCCACTCCCGAAGCCTGCGCCGCCATTCTGTGGAAAGATGCTGGCAAAGCTCCCCAAGCCGCTGTTGCTCTAAAAATTATTTCCCACGACCTGAAAAAGTTGGGAATTATCGACCAAATACTGCCTGAACCCACTGGTGGCGCTCATTCCGATCCTTTAAAAGCCGCTACCATTCTCAAGCAAGTTCTGTTGGAAAATTTGGACGAACTCAATCGTTTAACTGCTCCAGAACGCCGTCAACTTCGTTATGAAAAATTCCGCAAAATTGGTGTTTTTACAGAAGTTGCCCACTAACGGCACTGCATAATAACTGATTAGCAAAGCAGCAATGCTATAATTGCCTATGTGCTTAAAGATTTTTAACAATCTAGCCATAGGCATTTGCATGTTTAGTAAATCTACTCAATTTGATTGAGTGAGTTTTGTGTTATTAAGTAATCTAATTTGAGTGTACGGCGTGGTTTTCCAGGCGATTATTTGTTGTCTTCACTGGTAAAACCCACAATATACGCACTATTGCACTGCATTATACCAGTTTCTTAAATGGAAATCATCAGATTTTTAGACTCCTTTAATCTATCTAGACCAAGAAGTAAGAATAATTGGGTGGTAATAGGCTTTGGGAACTGCCAAAAAATTGGGAGGCACCATGAGTGTTGAGCAAAAACGACGCGCCCTGATTACAGGGGCAAGTAGTGGAATTGGGAAAGCAACAGCTTTAGCTTTTGCCAAAGCGGGAATAGATGTCGCCTTAGTCAGCCGCTCTTTCGATAAATTGGAGGCGGTAAGAGAAGCTGTAGAGCATACTGGGGTGGAAGCGAAAGCTTACGCTGTAGATTTAGCACGGATCTCCGAAGTAAAAGAAAAGATCCAAGCGATCGCCCTTGACTTTGGTGATATAGACATTCTGGTAAACAATGCGGGTCTTGCCTACACAGCTACTTTGAGCGAAACCCCCCTAGAGGGCTGGCAGCAGGTAATTGACTTAAATCTTACCAGCGTGTTTCAGTGCATTGTGGGGATTTTGCCTTCAATGCGCGATCGGGGTACAGGCACAATTATCAATGTCGCCTCAATTGCCGCCAAGCAGCCGTTTCCCGGTTGGGGGGCATACAGTGTCAGCAAAGCTGGTTTGATTGCCCTCTCTCAAACCCTGGCACAAGAAGAACGCACCCACGGCATTCGTGTCACAGCTATATGTCCCGGCGCAGTCAATACCGAACTTTGGGACACAGAAACAGTCCATGCCAACTTAGACCGTTCTAAGATGTTAACCCCAGAAATTGTCGCTCAGTCAATTCTCTACACAGTTCTGTTACCACAACAGGCAGTTATTGATGAATTGACCCTGATGCCCAGTGCTGGCGCACTCTAATTCCAAAGTTAGGAGTTAGAAATTAGAATTTTTAACTCCTAACTCCTAACTCCTAACTCCTAACTAAATTAAAACCATAACCAAGACTTAATCATGACTATTGCTAGTTCCAACGGTTCCAATTCCTCTCAATCGCCTCTGATTCCCGATTTGTCAGAAGCCATAACTCCTAGACCCGATCGCAACACCCACAACGGGCGACAAGCGGATGTGTTCCCGCCAAAAGAGGAACATCTGGAGGATATGAAGGACGCCGTGCGGACACTAATATTGGGAGTTGGGGAAGACCCCGAACGCGAAGGACTCCTCAAAACACCCAAGCGAGTGGCCGAGGCAATGCGGTTTCTTACAAGTGGCTACAACCAATCCCTTGAAGAACTCGTTAACGATGCCATCTTTGATGAAGGGCATAACGAGATGGTTCTAGTTAGAGATATTAGTTTCTTTAGTCTGTGCGAACACCACATGCTGCCATTTATGGGTAGAGCACACGTTGCTTATATCCCCAACCAAAAAGTTGTGGGACTGAGTAAGTTGGCCCGCATTGTTGAGATGTACTCCCGTCGCTTGCAAGTGCAGGAGAGGTTAACCCGTCAAATTGCCGAAGCAATCCAGACCATTCTGGAACCTCAAGGGGTAGCCGTTGTTATGGAAGCTAGCCACATGTGTATGGTGATGCGGGGCGTCCAGAAACCAGGCTCTTGGACTGTCACTAGTGCAATGGTTGGTGCGTTCCAAGAGGAGCACAAAACCCGCGAAGAATTTTTTAACTTGATTCGCCATCAACCAGCATTCTTTTAGGAAATTGGGCATTGGGAAGAGGCAGAGGGGCAGGAAGCAGGGAGCAGAGGGGAAATAGATAATTTTATATTCTCCCCCTGCTCCCTCATCCCCACTCCCTACTCTCTACTCCCCAATTTCTCAAATAACTTGGCTACTTTATCTAAATCCTTATCTCCAGGTGCGCGTTCTACACCACTAGATAAATCAATGCCGCTAGGATTAACCTGACTTAGGGCTTCGATAATATTATCTGCTGTTAGTCCTCCTGCTAAAAACCAAGGGCAATTGGGGTTAAATTGCTCTAGCATTGTCCAATCTAAGGTTTTGCCTGTACCACCCAGTTGTTGCGGATGGTAAGCGTCAAGTAGTAAAGTATCCACGTATTTTGTGTAATCAACCGCTGTGTCTAGATGCTCAAGACTCCGAACTCTAAGTGCTTTAAGAATTTCGACATTGGGTAAAGCTTGACGTAATTGGTAGCAAAAATCTGGTAATTCATCCCCGTGTAACTGGACACCAGTCAACCCAGAATCAACAACTATCTGACTGATTTCGGGGATACTAGCGTTGGCAAAAACACCAATTGTGTCAATATTAGCTGGGAGTTCTGCTACTGCTGCCCGAATTTGGGATGTAGTCACGTAGCGAGGTGAGGTTGGCACACAAATAAATCCTAGTGCCGTTGCGCCCAGAGAGGCGATCGCTATAGACTGCTGTGGTTGAGTGATGCCGCAAATCTTAACACGCATGAAAATTTAACAAATTTAAAGTAATTATCAAGAAAGTCTAAACTATCCGAAAAACTTTTGTGCCTTGGTAATTTTATAATTTTGTAGGTCTACATTTTAGGAGACAAAAGCTTGATTTCATCTATTTTACTAGCAGCAGCTGCAACTGTTCCCGCAACACCTGCGTGGAATCCTACAGTAGGCATCATCATCAGCATCAGCAGCTTAGTAATGGTTTTACTAAGTACTAGGATCGAAAAACCCCTAGTTGGCCCCAAGTTCCCCATCCTGCCGATTAGTATTCCAACATTCGTTGCAGCGATGGCTTTTGGTCATATTGTTGGCGTTGGCATCGTTTTAGGACTGACTAACATCGGTCGTCTGTAGTTTTGCGATGATCGCGACGTTATAAGCAACGCCGCGATCAATACAAAACTCCTAAAAACGATTTTGGTTCTTTCTCCAGCAAAATAACTCATGAGCATTAGCCAGTCAGCCTCCGTGTAGTCACACTCTAACTGAGGGGGGAGGTATTAACCTTCCCCTTGAGAGACGATTCCAACTACTTCATCAACGGAAGATTTATATGGCTTTAGAAACGGGATTAATCCCCTCTGTAAGGCTTATGTAAGTTAATTTATGCAGGAGAAAGAACCATGATGTCATCAATGTCCTCATACTCCATGCCCAATCTCCAACCCACAATGCCCCACTTCGTAGCTTTGCTCAAAGGCATTAATTGTCTATTCTAGAAATAAGAGCATTTCGTAACTTGGCACTATCGAATTGATGCTCAGAAATACTATGTATAAATATATACAGAAATATTACAGTATAGGAACTACTGGCGATATCTAGTTTTAGGACAATGTAATGCAAACAAATTGGAAAATTGGGTCTTTATTTGGAATTCCCCTGTTTTTAGACCCGTTATGGTTTGTGATTTTAGGGTTGGCAACTCTCAACTTTGGGGTAGCTTATCAGGAATGGGGGCCTGTTATAGCTTGGAGTGCTGGAATAGTTATGGCACTGTTGCTATTTGGTTCGGTGTTGTTACATGAGTTGGGTCATAGCTTGGTAGCCCGATCGCAAGGCATTAGAGTTAATTCAATTACCCTATTTCTGTTTGGCGGCATTGCTGCTATTGAAGAAGAATCTAAAACCCCTTTCAAAGCCTTTCAAGTAGCGATCGCTGGGCCTTTGGTGAGTATCGGACTATTTTTTCTGCTAAGTCTGGGAGGTACTGTAATACCTGATACTAGTCATCTCAGTGTCATGGTCGGAGATTTAGCGAGAATTAACTTGGTAGTGGCTCTATTTAACATGATTCCAGGCTTACCTCTAGATGGGGGGCAAGTGTTAAAAGCAGCACTATGGCAAATAACAGGTAATCGTTTTCAAGCCGTACACTGGGCTGCAAAGGCTGGGCAAATTTTGGGTTACAGTGCGATCGCATTAGGGTTTGTTGTAGATTTTGTGACCAGAGACTTAGTAGCTGGTTTGTGGATTGCGCTGTTAGGTTGGTTTGCTGTCCGCAACGCTAACAGCTATGACAACATGACTACATTGCAAGAAAGCCTACTCAAGGTAGTGGCGGCTGATGCGATGACTCGTGAGTTTCGGGTAATTGATGCTGATCAGACATTGCGATCGTTTGCCGATTTATACCTGTTGGAAACCGCTCCCTCACAGATTTATTTTGCTGCATCTGATGGACGTTACCGGGGTTTAGTTTCCATTGATGATTTTCGTTTAACCCAAAGGAGCGAATGGGAAACCCAAACTTTACACAGCATTGTGCATCCTTTGACAGAAATACCCACTGTCGCTGAAGCAACAACGATAGCTGAGGTAATTAACAAGCTGGAAAATGAGCAGTTACCTCGAATTACCGTGCTTTCTCCTGCTGGCGCTGTCGCTGGTGTAATTGATCGGGGAGATATTGTAAGGGCGTTGGCACAAAAGTTAAATTTACGGGTAACTGATGCTGAAATTAAACGGATCAAGGAAGAAGGAAGTTATTCGCCTGGGTTGCAACTGGGAGCAATAGCGAAGTCAATTACAAATTAACCGTCATACCCTCGTCATAGTTTTGCAATAGACACGTCAAAAACTTGTGTGATATTAAATTTGGTATTTGGTTACAAAATGCTTTTTTTGGGTAAAAGGTAGGATTTCCTACCTTTTTTTATTTTTTAAACCTGAGTTCGGCATAAGGAAATATCCTAAAACATTAGATATAAAGCTTTTCGCTGAAAAACGCACTCGTGCTTTGCGATCGACAAGTCTCCCATAGTGAATGCCGCGTCTGATTTCAAGATGCTCCAC
>Ga0136636_10000138_pt1 | contig 30464 bp, 28 predicted proteins | sample AntDrymUQ8522106_2_FD_104653 | JGI IMG/M metagenome (GOLD analysis project Ga0136636, IMG submission 104653) | Polar desert sand microbial communities from Dry Valleys, Antarctica - metaG UQ852 (21.06) | ecosystem: Environmental > Terrestrial > Soil > Desert | place: Antarctica: Dry Valley... | reverse complement strand
ACAAACACAAATTAAAGTAAAACAAATGATTAGACAGTACGAAGCCGTTTTCATTATGACTCCCGTTTTATCTGATGAACAGATGAAGGAAACGGTAAGCAAGTTCCACAAGTTCCTTGTTGACAAAGGGGCTACAATTATTAACTCTGACAACTGGGGCCTTCGCAAGTTGGCTTATCCTATCCAGAAAAAATCGACCGGTTTTTATCACCAGTTCGAATTTCATGCCGAAGGTAAGCTTATCAACGACTTCGAAATCGCCATGAAACGTGAAGAGCGTATTCTGCGCTTCCTCACAGTTGTTCTCGACAAACACGCTGTAGCATACAGCGAAAAACGTCGTGCCAGGAAAGCTGCGAAAGCAGAAGAAAAAGTACAGGCATAATTGTAACTCAAAAAAATCAGAAAAATGGCCACACAAGGAAATTCGGATATCAAATACCTGACTCCCATTACGGTTGACGTCAAAAAGAAAAAATATTGCCGTTTCAAAAAGAGCGGTATTAAATACATTGATTACAAGGATGCAGACTTCTTGCTCAAGTTTATCAACGAGCAGGGTAAGATTTTGCCACGCCGGTTAACTGGTACAAGCACCAAATACCAGCGCAAGGTAGCACAGGCCGTTAAACGCGCCCGTCATTTGTCGCTATTACCCTATGTTGCAGACTTATTAAAATAACAGGAGGCCCGATATGGAAATCATTCTTAAAAAAGATGTAACCGATTTAGGTTACGCACACGACGTAGTAACCGTTAAGGACGGCTTTGCCCGCAATTATCTTATTCCACAGGGACATGCTGTAATGGCAACTGTACCAAACCGGAAGATTAATGCCGAGGACCTCCGTCAGAAATCGTTCAAAGCACAAAAAACCAAGAACGAGGCTGAGATAGTAGCTAAATCGCTCGAAAACATCACCGTGAAAATTGGTGCCAAGGCAGCTGAAACCGGAAAAATTTACGGTTCCGTTAACGCTATCCAGATTGCCGATGCATTGCGCGATCAGTTCAAAATTGATATCGACCGCAAGAAAATTCATGTTGATGGCGAATCGATCAAGGAAACCGGAAATTACACTGCTAATATCCGTTTACACAAGGATTTGCTTGTAACCATCAATTTCGAGGTTATTGCTGAATAATCTTATCGCACGGCAACAAAATATTTGCTAATTTAATCCCGGCCTAAACCGGGATTTTTTTTATGCTTTCACACAACCATATTAAACATATCAACTCGCTGAAAATCAAAAAATTTCGGCAACAACACGGCGCCTTTATCGTGGAAGGCGAAAAAGGTGTGAGCGAATTGCTTGCGAGTTCACTAACGACAGTTAAAGTTTTTGCCCCGGGCGAATGGCTTGATAAAAACTCATCACTGCTCAGGCAGAAGGCTATTGAACTTCAGGAAATCACTCCGGATGAACTCAAAAAGGTAAGTGACCTTATAACGCCAAACCAGGTGCTGGCCATTGCCAAAATCCCGGAGTATACTCTACCGGCACCAGGCGAATTAACAGGAATGACACTTGCCCTGGATGGTATCCGCGATCCTGGCAATATGGGCACCATGATAAGGACAGCCGATTGGTTTGGAATCAAAAGGATTATTTGCTCATCCGACTCGGTTGACATGTATAATCCAAAAGTTATTCAGTCAACCATGGGATCCTTTTGCAGGGTCACTGTTTTATATACCGATCTGCCAGATTTCTTCGGGGCATTGCCGGCTGAAATCCCCGTTTATGGAGCACTTCTTGAAGGACCGGACATCACAAAAATGACATTTACCCACCAAGGTATCATTCTTATCGGCAGCGAATCGCACGGAATATCACTGGAACTGATTCCATATGTTAACAAACCCCTTCATATTCCACGCTTTTTGCTTACTGGTGCTGATAATCAGGCAGAATCACTGAATGCCTCAATTGCCAATGGAATTATATGTTATGAAATTTGCAAACAGCTTTCAAAAAATAATTTATGATATTTTATGTATTCTATGTAAAATTCACTAATTTTTTGCTTAAATTTGTAGGTTATTCAAACATATAAAAACGTAGCACCGTGGCCCCTTTATCTAAACTTATCAATTACCATATAGAGGAACTGAAAAGGATGGAAAACCTTTCGGAAAGAACAAAAAATGTATGCATAGAGGGCTCCCTCGATACATTGTTCAAAATCCTTTATTATTATTTGGAGCGGAATACTTTCCGTGATATCCGGAATTGCGGCCTTAAAACCGACATGGAGCTGATAAACCTGTCGAAAAAATACCTTGGGATTTCCGGGCTCACCCTCGAAGACCTGAGGATGAATGAACCCTTGCTGGGATTTGAAGACTTTAAGCTTTTCTGTTATGTGAATTTTAAAGTCCCGTCGGAAGTTACCGAATCATTTAAGGATGCATTTATTTCGAAGAATTTCCCCCTTTTCAGCTATGTACAGACTATGATCAAATACATTTTAAATGATCGTGAGCAGTACATTTTCAATAACAACTACGGTTTCCTCCAGAAGTCTCAAAAACGAACCTTGCAGGCGATAGGAGACCATTACAGCATTACACGCGAACGAGTGCGACAGATTTCACAAAAAGTGCCTGACAAGGTATTTAATGCCATTACCAAAATATCGCATCGTTTTGTGAATATTGACAAGCATTTCGATTACGGACTTGATCTGAAAAAAGAAATTATTGTCATCAATAAAGAATTGATTGACCAGATCAACAAGAAGGAAAATCTGACATACACAGGTAAACTATACTCTCTTGTATTTTGCGGGATTTTCCAACGCTATTTTATTGGCACCCAGAGCATAGAGAATAATTACCAGCATTATTACCTGGTAAGTCGCAAGTATAAAGATGTATTTAATTTCAAGGCATTTATAAATGATATTGAAGAAAAGAATTCCATTCGGATGGTAAACGATCTTCCGGCTGACATCCTTACCTATCTCCACCGTTTTGTACTGCCCGGACAAATTGTTAACGACAGGCTGAAACAAATATGCAAACGTATGGCTACCGAAGAATTCGGACTTGGATACGATAAAACCAATATCATTTTCAAGCGCAACTCTTTGGTAAAACTTTCGGAACATATTATCAGTATCCTAGCTGCTGTAGGCAGGCCTATGAAACTTACCGAAATCTGTAAAGAGCTGAAAACCCGTTCGAAACGGATTCCTCCGAATATCGAATCGCTTCGTTCTTCGATTTTAAGTATAGAGGAGGTTGCAGCAATAGGCAAAACCAGCACATATGCACTCAAGGAATGGGATTCGGTAAAAACCGGTACTATTAAAGAATTGGTAAAAGAAATCCTTGAGTCATCGCAGGAACCAAAGCATATTTCGGAAATTGCCGTTTATGTCAATAAGTTCAGAAAGACAACCGATAAAAACATCCTTTCGAATCTGAAACTCGATAAAACCAATACTTACGTGTTTTTCAAGCTTGGTTATATTGGGTTGAAATACAAACAGTACAAGAACATTCAGATTCAAATTGATAAGAAAACCAGAGGGCGAAAGCCGAAAACTTCAAATCCGGATAACCAGTTAAGTCTTATCTAAATTTTAATGCCGGATACATGAAATTTTCACATTAAAACCCATTCTAAATTCATTAAACCTATAAAAACAGCAAATGCTTAAATTAATCCTGGTAGCCATAGTTTTATTAAGCCTTGCTTTTGCCGGTATTGCCATAAAGATGTTTTTCTTTAAAGATTCAGAATTCCGCAAATCGTGCAGTAGCGTTGATACAGCAACCGGAAAGGGTATGGCTTGTGGTTGCGGAGGCGATGAGAAATCAGCCTGTGAGAATGGTTAACAGTTAATGGGAACTAGAAAAAAGTAACAATAAAAAAAGTTGCCGTCATTTGGCGGCTTTTTTTTTGCTGTTTCCAAACGATTTTCCCGACCATTAGAAGATGTTCGAATATTTACAGATTATAGGAATTGGATCAAATCAACGATATTTTATTATCAATCAATAGTTTTGGACTTAATTAAAAATGATCAAATCCGGCAGATCATCTTTTACAACTGGTTTTTAACTACCTTCGCGGAAAACCGAAAAGCTTTAAAATTGATTAAAAAAATCCTACAGACGCTTAATATTGAAGCGCTTAATACCATGCAGCTCGAAGCTGTTGAAGCCATCAGTACCCATAAAGATATTATTTTGCTATCGCCTACCGGTTCCGGGAAGACTCTTGCTTTCCTTATACCAGTTTTAAAAAGCCTTTCAGAAAGCAACAATAAGGTGCAATCGCTGGTGTTGACACCATCGCGTGAATTAGCTCTTCAGATCGAGCAGGTATTCAAATCAATGAACACCGGCTTTAAAGTAAGTTGCTGCTATGGTGGCCACAAAACAATCGTTGAAAAGAATAATCTGAAAGAGCCACCAGCTCTGCTTATAGGAACACCTGGCCGAATACTGGATCATATTTCACGCGGGATTGTTAATACCGAAGGCATTCACACACTGGTTCTGGATGAATTTGATAAATCCCTTGAACTTGGTTTCCGCGAGGAAATGTCAGCTATTATTCAAACGCTGGTTTCTGTAAAGAAACGCATTCTTACATCTGCTACCAAGGCGCTTGAAATTCCTGAGTTCACAGGAATCAGTGAACCATTTACACTTGATTACCTGAGTGAAAATAAAGTTCCCGAGGGGCTTACCTGCAACATAGTAAAATCAGTAAATAAGGATAAACTGTCGGCATTATTCCAATTGCTTTGTCACCTTGGCGGGGAACCTACGCTGGTGTTCTGCAACCACCGGGAAGCGGCACAGCGTGTAAGCGATTCACTCACCGACAGCCAGGTTGTAAATGAATATTTTCACGGAGGATTAGAACAACATATAAGGGAACGAGTGCTTGGCAAATTCAGGAACGGCAGCTGCAATATATTAATTTGCACCGACCTGGCTTCTCGGGGGCTGGATATCCCGGATGTGAAACACGTAATACATTACCATCTACCAGCCAACGAAGAAGGATATATACATCGTAATGGACGCACGGCACGAATGCATGCCGCCGGCGATTCTTACCTTATCCTGAGCACCGAAGAATCAGTTCCAACCTATATTAAGGATGAGCTTAAAATTATTGAATTGCCCGATACCCGGATTTTGCCACCAAAACCCGTCTGGGGAACTCTTTATATTGGCAAAGGTAAGAAGGATAAACTGAACAAGGTTGATATAGTCGGATTCCTGATGCAGAAAGGAAAACTGCAAAAAGATGAAATCGGATTGATTGAAGTGAAGGATTTCTTTTCGTATGTTGCCGTAAAGCGAACGAAAATCAGGGAATTACTCCGAACGGTGCGCGATGAAAGAATCAAGAATATGAAGACGGCAATTGAGGAATGTGATTAAGATTTTACTGTTGATAATTTTCCACGGCTTGTAAAGTGGCAGATTATGAGGCGATTTCCAGTTCGCAAGTACCAATGCGGGTGTAAAGCAGAAAGGGCCAAATAAGAATTTACCTATTCATTATGCTTTGCTACCATATGCTTTGTTTTCAGATGTCAACATTTAAACTCAGGTGTCTGCCAAATCCTTCCCGGAATATTCTCATTAGTGTTGAAAGTCGAATATCGCTGGCATCATTCTCAATTCGGGAAATATAAGTCTTGGTGGTGCCACACTTTTCAGCTAACTGCTCTTGAGTCATCCCATATTCTTTTCTGAGCTCCTGGAGCATCTCTCCAAGTTTGAATGATTCAAATCCTTCTTCATATTTTTCACGCGTTTCAGTTCCACGTATTCCATATTGAGAATCAAGGTGGTCAGCAAATGATATCAGATTATTATTTGGCTTTTTCATCGAAGTATCGTTTTTTGAGTTTTTCTGCAAGCTCAATTTCGCTTTTTGGAGTCTTCTGTGTTTTCTTAATAAATCCGTTAATCAATATGACTAGTTTGCCTTCGTCAAAAAATCTGAAAACCCTGTAAATATGAGATCCAACTTCAACCCGTATTTCAAAAAGCCCTGATGAACCGGTCATGTGAGAGAAATATTTTTCGGGCACGCTGTCTATTTCCGAGATTAGTTGCAGCGTCCAGTTGAACTTTCTCTTAACTTCCGGATTAAGTGTTAAAGAAGTCAAGGTAATAATTCTTGTAGTAAAAAATATGTCTGACTAATTTTTCTTTCAATTTGCAAAGTTAGCTAATTAGTGAACATTTCAAGCAATTTCCGTTTTTTAAATGCATTAGAAGTAACGATTTGTTACCCAAACCTATTTGATATACTCCCGTAAATCCGACATCAGAATCCTATCCAATTCCTGCATATTCTGCTTCCTGGTTTCACAAAAAAGGAAACCAAAAAGAGGGAATTTCGCAAAGTCGGTTTTCCGGAGTTCAAGCGGTTTTTCAAATGTGGACAGAAGCTTCTCATAATCGAATGAACTGATATTCTTGCCCTCAGTCCCGGTGCTGTTGTTCAAAACGATATTGCTGTATAAAAGGTCTTCTTTCCCCTTGAGTAGAGTATTCCAGTCGGGTTGATTCTGCTGAAAAAGATATTCATAAATGTTAATTCCATAAGCATGCCAGGCCAGATCGGGTGTGGAGCACCAGCCGCCAAACCGAAGCGGGTTTACCTCGATAGGCGCAACAGTTCCGTTTCCGGCAATCCGGACTTCCACATGAGCTGGGAAATTGCTCAAACCGGCTCTCTGCCCGATCTCTGAAAGAAAATCAGTTATAGAGTCCTTGTATGTTTCAATAATTTCCTTTGAAGTGATATAAACCCTGTCGTTCACATCCTTACCTGAAGAAAAAATGTGCTTCATCATATTCAAAACGACAGGCTTACCATCCTTATTGAAATAGCAATCAATGGCGAACTCATCACCTTCGATGCATTCCTCAATTATAAATTCGCCGGTATGAAGGACCTCAGGCGGGTAGAGATGTTTGATCAGCTCTATTTCCGTATTTATTGCACTGATGGTATCCGTCCATTCTTCAACTTTTTCAACTTTATAAACTCCCAGGCTGAAAAATCCAACTGCAGGCTTGATAATAAAAGGTAAAGGGAAACCGGAAATATCAAGGCTGTCGATAGAATCAAGCCCAACGCTTTTATAAAAATATCCAGGAAACAGATCACTCAGCAAATCGCGGAAAAGGACTTTGTTTTTAAAAAGTTTTATCTTTCCTGGCAAAGTTGTATGATGCAGGTTGGTTTCAATCCAACTGATCGCATTTTCGGAATTGGTATAAAGCAAAGGATAACCGGAACCATTAAAAAGTTTAACAACTTCTTTTTCGGATACCAGATTCAAAATCCGTCCCAACGCTAATTCATCAGCAACATTGTTATGGATAACTGGTATTCTGTTTGTTTCGAGTGTATCAAGAAGGAATTGGGAAATGTAAGGTTTATCAAGTATGATCATTTTGGGTTTTTAAATTTTATCTGTATAATGAGAAAACGAAAACGAGTTTAAAATGAGTTTTGCCCACGCTCACCCCTTAGTCCCTGCAGGGAAAAGTCCACGCACACAGAAGATAGAGTTTTGAATACCAATCTTAAAATCAAATGAAATGAGTATTTTTTTTGTAAAATGATGAGTTTTCTTTTTGATATATAATGAGGGTATAAACTAATCCCAGCCATAGCGTTCATCATATTCAACGCCGTACTTTTTAAGATACGCCCTGTACTCATTCTGAAAATCCTTTTTCCGATGATGTTCGTGCTGATTTTCAATATACGTAATAACTCTATCTATTTGTGCGGGATTCACAGAAAATGCGCCGTAGCCATCCTGCCAGTAAAAGTTGTTCAGAGATTTATCTTTTGTTTTCATCCATTTTGACGAATGTGATTTAACTTCTTCCAGCAGTTTCATCAACGCGATCTTTTTTGAAAGCATACAAAGTATGTGCACATGGTCAGTATAACCACTAATTTTTATAGGCTGGCAATCAAGTTCCTTACATATTCCACCCAGGTACGAATGAAGTTCAAGTTCATACGGCGGATGAATGAAGGGGGTTCTGTATTTGGTACTGAACACTATGTGCAGATAATTCTTAACCAGAGATTGTCCCATTATTTGTTAGATTTAGTTATATACTTTACTATATGGGCTTCGCCTATCTTTGGTGTATTACGCCCTTTCAGGGCTTTTGGTGGTAGTTTGTGTCCTTTAAGTTACTCAGAGACGAACCTCGCCCATCTTTGGTGTATTACGCCCATTCAGGGCTGGGAGGTGATGGCTTCGCCCATCTTTGATGTAGTACGCCCTTTCAGGGGTTCTGATGACCAAGCCCTGAAAGGGAGTAATACGTAGAACGTAAGGTGCAGTCTCGCGTTGTTGTAAAAACCAAAGTCAATCAATTACTTTGTCGCCCTTCTTTCAAGCTCTTCCAACTTCAAGGTAATCAGATGACCGATGGGCTTACCTTCACGATAAGTAACAACCCGCAATGTAACAGGCCCTTGGGGAAGCAGAAAAGGCTGGGCATATTTCAAAGTATATTTATCGGGCATGGCGTCGTCGATGGTATAAAAAATCTCCTGGCCAGGAGCCTCGGTTTCCATAGTTACCGTAAGTTTTTCGTCTTTCAGGCTTGTTTTGATAATAGGATCATAAATTGCCCTGGAATAATTTATTTCAGCTACATCCGACCGGTCGAACTGGTTTTCAACCCGTTTCACAAAATTGTCCCAGTTCTTGCTATCTTTCGGTGACCAGTATACCTCGGAAAGAGCCCAGGCACGCGGGTATGTCATGTATTGTGCATAACGAAGGGTTGGCACCTGCTCCGTCCATAGATTTCCCTGTCCTCCTAGTATGTATTTGGCATCCACACCATCAGGAACCGGCTCAAAACTATAGCTTTTTTTTAACCGCAGGCTTGCATAAATCGGCGGATCAATGGTGCGTTCGCCCTGCGTATAATCGAGGTATGCGTACGTGGTAGGTGTCATCACCACATCCTGTCCGAGTTTTGCAGCATCAATTCCGCCTTTGATACCTCTCCAGCTCATGACGGTGGCGTTGGGCGAAATTCCGCCATCGAGAATTTCGTCCCAACCAATAAGTTTTTTACCTTTGGCTTTTAATATTGCCTCTACCCTGCCCAGAAAATATCCCTGCAGATCTTCCACATGCCTGATGCCAAGTTTCTTCATCAGAGTCTGGCAACCTTCATCAGCAGCCCAGTAGCCTTTATAGCATTCGTCTCCGCCCACATGAATATACTGTCCGGGGAAAAGCGCTGCAACTTCTGTAAAAACCTTATCGAGAAATATATATACATTTTCGTCAGATGGATTTAAGGCATTTTCAATTTTCATTTTAAAAGTACTGTTACCATACCATTCTGAGAAAGGAGCCCCAGGGCTGACCCGTGTGCTGGTATCTTTTTTACAACTCAGTTCCGGATATGAGGCAATGGCAGCCATACTGTGACCTGGAACATCTATCTCAGGAACAATGGTTATATTCCTTTCAGCAGCATACTTTATAACCTCACGGATATCATCCTGGGTATAAAAACCGCCATCTGTAGCTTTTTCCCCCGGTTTAGGAAATTCGCGGTCGCCAAAACGGCCATGACGCTGAACGCGCCAGGCACCTATTTCGGTTAACTTAGGCAACGATTTTATTTCGATACGCCATCCTTCATCATCAGTCAGATGCCAGTGAAATGTGTTGAATTTCCAGCGTGCCATTTCATCGATATACTTCATTACATCTTCTTTTGTGAAGAAATGCCTGCTTACATCCAACATCAAACCGCGCCATGCAAATCGGGGATAATCAGTTATTTTCACCAAAGGCACAGTCCATTTCATTTTTACTACTTCCTTACTTTCAATTTCTTTCGGAAGAAGTTGTATTAATGTTTGCATTCCATAAAACAGGCCTGCAGGTTGATTTGCGCTGATCACAACTCCTTTTGTTGTTGAAATCAACGAATAACCTTCATTACCCAGTTTCGGATCAGGAGTTGTATTCAGATTTAATTGAATTGAACCCTTGCTTCCGGGAATAGCTTTTAATCCAAAACCGGTTGAAGTATTTAATTTTTGCACCAGCTTTTCTGCAATCTCGAGGCTTTGGGGCTTATTATACGAAACCTTTACGGCTTTTGTCAGATTATAGAAGCCATTGTTTTGTTGTATTTCAACAGGTTGTGGTATAAGATTCAAAGTTGTTTTCTGCGCGTTAACAACAATGAATGTTGACATGAATACTGCCAGAAAGAGAAAGTGTCTCATAAAAGATAGATTTAATTTATTTTGTTAATATAGTAGTTATTTGTTATGAGCAGGTTATCTTCCAGGTATTCAGGCTTTATGGTGCAAATTAGATCCAAAGATATAAACAGTTTTATCGATCTTTTTTCAGAAGCTTCTCAAATCCCCTGGTATAGTATGTTTTTATGTTACCATCAGGCCCAGTATAAATGAAATATGCGTCAAGTTTTGGATGCTTTTTCAGGTATTTTTTACATTTATCGACACCCATCACCATAAAAGCGGTTGCATAAGCATCGGCTGTCATACAATCTTTGGCAAGGACCGAAACACTCAGCGTTGAATGTTTGACAGGATAACCTGTAGCCGGATCGATGGTATGCGAATAACGAATTCCTTTTTCTTCATAAAATTTACGATAACTTCCTGATGTTGAGATAGCTAAATCCTGTAACAAAACAACAGCCTGAATGCTTCGCTGGTCATCGGCATTTTTAGTAGGCAATTCGATGGCAACATTCCATTTTTCGCCACCGGGTTTGGTTCTGCGGCCTAACACCTCACCACCTATATCAATTAAATATGATTGAATTCCTTTTGAATCGAAAAATGCGGCTACGACATCTACCGCATATCCCTGTGCAATGGCATTATAATCAATCCGGATACGTGGATCAGTTTTTACAAGTTTACCGTTGTCGAGCATAACTTTATGATACCCCACAAACTTTAGAATGCTGTCTACTTTTTGCTGATCCATTTTCAAGCGGTTCGACAATCCAAACCCCCAGGCATAAACAAGCGGACCTACTGTTATATCAAAAGTACCCTCGGTTTTCTCGGAGACTTCTATGGCTTTCCGGAAAATGACTGTGAACATTTCATCCGCCCTCACCGAAGAATCATTCGCGTTGAATCTTGATATGATTGAATTAGGCTTATAAGTGGATGCCGTGGAATCGAACCTATGCAATAACGAATCTATTGAAGACTGTAGACTTATACTATCATCTGAAAAATAAGTAATTGCATAATAGGTTCCTTGTGTTTCGCCACCAATTTTAATAAGAACAGGTTCTTTCCTCTGCCTGCACGAAGCAAAAAGCATTATAAAAAGAACGACATAAAAAGAACTTTTCAGAACATACGAATTCATAACGAAATAATTTTAAGAAACTTTTACAGGAGAACTGATTCAAACAGCGAAAATAATAAAAAACCCGGCACAGGAGCCGGGCTGATTAATTTATCCACCAAAATCGTCGAGGTCAATATTTTCGGAGGGCACCCCAAGATGATCCAACATTTTCAGAACCGCTTCGTTCATCATCGGCGGACCACACAAATAATATTCAATATCTTCGGGTTCAGGGTGTTTACTCAGGTAGTTATCAAGTGCAACCTGGTGAATAAACCCGGTATAACCTGTCCAGTTATCTTCCTTCATTGGTTCGCTAAGTGCGAGGTGAAACTTGAAGTTCGGATGTTTCTTTGCTATATCATTAAGTTCATCATCATAAAATACTTCACGTAAAGAGCGGGCTCCATACCAGTAACTTGCTTTACGGTTAGTATTTTTTGTAAGGAACTCGTCAAAAATCATTGAACGCAGCGGAGCCATTCCTGCACCTCCACCAATAAACATCATTTCCCTATCTGTTTTCTTTATATGGAAATCGCCGTAAGGGCCGCTGACCATAACTTTATCGCCAGGTTTGCACGAAAAAATATAGGAGGAACAAATACCGGGGTTCACGTTCATAAATTGCTTTTTTGCACGATCCCAGGGCGGTGTGGCAATACGTATGTTAAGTTTAACAATATTGCCTTCGGCAGGATGGTTAGCCATGGAGTAGGCGCGGAAAAGAGGCTCAGGGTTCTTCATTTTAAGATCCCACAATTTCATTTTGTCCCAATCTTCACGATATTCAGTTTCAACATCCATAGTGCGGAAATCAACTTCAATGCGGGGAACATCAATCTGTATATAACCGCCGCTCTCGAAATCGAGTACTTCGCCTTCCGGGAGTTTTACAACAAACTCTTTGATAAAAGTTGCAACGTTCGCATTCGAAACCACTTCGCATTCCCATTTCTTAATACCGAATACCTCTTTAGGAATCTCGATAATCATATTTTCGCGGACTTTCACCTGGCATCCCAATCTCCAGTCGTCGAGTATCTGTTTGCGGGTAAAAAAGCCAACTTCGGTTGGTAGAATTGATCCTCCGCCTTCGTGTACCTGACATTTGCACAAGCCACAGGTACCACCGCCTCCGCAGGCTGATGGAAGGAAAAGTTTTGCATCGGACAAGGTTGAAAGCAGGCTGGAACCTCCATTAACATCAAGCTCCCTTTCGCCGTTGATACCTATGGAAACAGGTCCTGAAGGTGCAAGTTTAGCCTTGGCAACCAGTAACATCGCGACAAGCGACATAGTAACCAGAAGGAAAATAAATGTTCCGACAACTAACGGACCAGCTAAAGTTCCTAAAAACAATAAAATGGATATGATCATAACAAGTACAATTCTTTAGATTTTAATTCCCATAAAACTCATGAAAGCAATCGCCATAAGCCCGGTCAGAATAAAGGTAATACCCAAGCCGCGCAAAGGTTTAGGAATATTTGAGTATGTAATTTTATCGCGGATTGCTGCCAAGGTTACAATAGCAAGAAACCATCCTATCCCGGAGCCAAAAGCATAAACAGTTACTTCACTAATGGCAGTGTAATCCCGTTCCTGCACAAAAAGAGCTACTCCAAGTATAGCACAGTTTACTGCTATAAGAGGAAGAAAGATTCCTAATGCATTATAGAGCGATGGTGAAAATTTTTCAACAACCATTTCAACGAGTTGAACAATAGCTGCAATAACAGCAATGAAAATTATAAAACTCAGGTAACTGAGGTCGAGATCGGCCAGTTCAGGGCTAATCCAAGCCATTGCACCTGCTCTTAGAAGGTAATGGTCGATGAGCCAGTTAACAGGTGCCGTGACCAAAAGCACAAAAATTACAGCTGCTCCCAGACCTACTGAAGTTTTAACAGTTTTGGATACAGCCAGGTACGAACACATCCCAAGGAAATATGCAAAAATCATATTGTCGATGAAGATGCTACGAACAAAGAGGTTAAATAAATTTTCCATATGTTTTCTGTAATCAGTGTTATTAAAAAATGGTTTCAAGTTTCAGGGTTTACCTTCGGTGAGATCTCCACCTCTGGCGGATCGGTTCAGGTTCCAGTCGGGATACTAATCTCATGAACCTGAATCCCAAACCTTATTTTTCCTGCAATTCCTTTGTACGGCTTCGTTGCACCCATATAATGATTCCAATAGTAATGAGAGCCATAGGAGGCAGAATCATTAATCCATTATCCATATACCCCCATTCGTAAAAAGCTTTTGGGATAACAGAAATTCCATAAAATTTTCCCGATCCTAAAAATTCACGGAAGAATGCAACCATAACCAGAATTAATCCATAACCGAGGCCATTTCCGAAACCATCCACAAACGATGGCCACGGCTTATTCGCCATTGCATATGCTTCCAGGCGTCCCATCACGATGCAGTTAGTAATAATAAGCCCTACAAATACTGAAAGTTGTTTGCTTACATCATAAATGTATGCCTTCAAAACCTGATCAACAATGATAACCAATGCGGCAACCACTGCAAGCTCTACAATAATGCGAATGCGTGATGGGATAGTATTTCGCAAGGTAGAGATGATCAAACTTGCAAAAGCAGTAACTATCGTGACTGAAAGTGCCATTACAATGGCAGGTTTCATTTGTACTGTAATTGCCAATGCTGAACAAATTCCCAATACCTGCACAGTAATAGGGTTTTCGAGGTTCAGTGGATTTTTAAGAAGCTTCAAAACTTTGGCCGAGAACAAAGGTTCTTTTTCTATTGCTATTTTCTGTTCGCTCATTTGTGCATGTGTTTTTTAAAGTAAGCTTCATAATTAGTAAGGTTGTCAATCATCATTTTCTCAACACCATCACTGGTAATTGTTCCACCCGAAATGGCGTCAACACCGTGCATGTCGCCAGGTTTGGCACCACCTTTAACAACTGATATGGAAACGAGTTTTCCATCTTCAGCAAATATCTGTTTTCCAATAAAAGGTTGTTCGAACCAGTCCTGATTAATTTCAGCACCCAGGCCCGGAGTTTCGCCTTTATGGTCGAAAGTGGTTCCAAAAACTGTATTGAAATCTGATTTAAAGGATATATAACCCCAAATAGGGCCCCAGAGTCCTTTGCCACGCAGAGGCACAATAAAAGCAGAGTCGTTGCCTTCGAGCACAGCTATATAAACAGGATGTACTTGCTGTTCCACAGGTTTTTTAAGCTCAATTGCTAATTCTATAACAAATATTTTACCGGCATCCTGTTCAACAACTTCACCTTTATTATTTACACCAAGTGCAACTTTAATGAATTTATTATATACATCAATCACCTGTTTCTTAGGTATTTCTGTTGTAGAAATGTTAACTGACGAAAGTATATTCTGCATTTTCTCAATACGGATGTTGTCTTCCTGTGCAGGTTTAAGTTTAACGGCCACTATGGTAAGGGAAACCGCTATTACCACCACCATAATGATGGAATAGATAAAAATATATTTATTACTGTGTTGCATAACGGAGGTCAGGATTAAGTTTTAACAAGTTTTGCCGCCCTTTTCAGTCTTTTCTTTATGTTGGCTTCTACCACGTAATAGTCAATCAGTGGTGCAAAAGCATTCATAAGAAGGATGGAGAGCATAATTCCTTCGGGATATGCCGGATTAAAAACACGAATCATGATTCCTACCAAACCGACAAGAAAACCATAAATCCATTTCCCACGGTTAGTTTGTGAGGCTGTTACAGGATCAGTTGCCATGAAAACCACACCAAACAGGAAGCTACCCATCATAACTTGGGTAAGAGGGCTGAGTGTCATATACGCATTTGCTGCAAATGCATTGAATATTAATGTCATTGTAACTCCGCCGAGCAAACCTGCCAGCATGATCCGCCAGCTTCCAATCCCTGTTATAATAAGTATGGCTGCCCCAATAAGGATTGCCAATTTTGAAGTTTCGCCGATTGATCCGGGAATGAAGCCAAAGAAAAGATCGTGTAATGAAGGTATCTGATCGAGTGCTCCGGATGCAGCTTTTGATAATGGCGTGGCACCCGAGAAACCGTCAATAACGCCCTCGCCCTTAGTAAGTCCGCCGGTCCAGATTGTATCACCGCTAATTTTTGCCGGATACGCAAAAAAGATGAATACCCTGGCCAGTAAAGCCGGGTTAAAAACATTCATTCCTGTACCACCAAATGCTTCCTTTCCGATTATAACAGCAAAAACAGTAGCAATGGCTACCATCCAAAGAGGAACATCAACAGGCATTACCAATGGGATAAGCATACCTGAAACCAGGAAGCCTTCGTTAACTTCTTCGTGCCGGATTTGAGCGAATATAAATTCTACACCCAAACCTGCAATATACGATACAGCAACTATCGGAATAACTTTAAGTAAGCCATAACCGATAATCTGCACGAAATCAACATCTTGTCCGAGTGAGAGGAAATGCTGATAGCCTACATTCCATATACCGAATAACAATGCAGGCATCAATGCAATAAGTACCAGCGACATGGTACGTTTCAGATCGATAGCATCACGGATATGGCTGCCTCTGAAGGTAGTCTTATCGGGAACAAAAAGGAATGTCTCGAAGGCATCGAAGGTTGAATGTAGTTTCTCAAACTTCCCTCCTTCCTTGAATTGCGGCTTTATCTTATCCAGATAATTGCGTAGTGCTTTCATTTATAAGTTTTGATGTTTTTTTTATAGTATCGGATACTTAGTATGTTTCATGTTTCATGTTTCATGTTTCATGTCCACGCCTATTTCCTGTTTCCTATTTCCTGTTTTCTGTTTTCTGCCCCCCTGTTTATCAACTCATTTCCTTGCGTATCAAATCGAGACCTTTACGAATGATGTGCTGAATTTCAGTTTTCGAAGTGTCAATAAATTCTACAAGTGCAAAATCTTCTTCATCCACTTCATAAATCCCCAGGTTTTCCATCAGTTCAATGTTTTCGGCCAAACAAGCTTTAATAAGTTGCATTGGATAAATATCCATAGGGAACACCTTTTCATATTGGCCGGTCATAACATATGCGCGCTCGGCTCCATGGAAATTAGTATCAAAATGGTATTTACGATTTGGAGTAAGATACGAAAAGAAAGACCTGGAGAAACTGAATTTATTAAGACCTGGAAGTGCCCAACCTAAGAACTCATGGTAATTACCTTCGGGAATAACAGTAAACTGGTTTTGGTAAAATCCAAGGTAACCATCTGATTTAATGCGGGTACCGGTTAAAACGTTCCCGCTAATCATCCGAATTGCGCCTTCGTTAAGGTTACCTTTGGCCATAGCCCTGACAGAAGCGCCCTTGTAAGTTTTAAAATATTTTGCATCCTTCACTTCGGAGCCACACAAAGGAATAATCACGGAAGTATCATAAATACCTTTGGTAAACAAGCGTCCTATTATGATAACATCCTGAAGGTTAACCACCCAAACGATGTCGCCTTTATTGATCGGATTAGTTTTATGTATCTGTATTCCGACATTACCAGCGGGATGAGGGCCATCGAAATAGGAAATATCAGTATTGCTTACTTTTGGAAATACAATCTTCCCGGCGGGTAATCCAAGTTTAACAGGCGAACCCGCAAGTTTTGCCAGAATATCAATGCCAGCCTGAAAATCATATTCACTTTCCTTCACTATCATTGTATAATCGGGAGCCAACGGTGCCGTATCAAAACCTGAAACGTAAATACCTTTGGGCATATCCATTGGATTTGCAATGATGGTATAAGGGCGTTGCCTGATCATGGGCCACGCGCCGCTTTTAAGTAGTTTCTCAATAATAGCCTCACGACTTATTTCCGAAGTATCGGATATGCCAAAATATTCATAATCTGGCTCTTCGCCCGATTTGATCCTGATTTCCTCCAACACCCGCTTGTCGCCCCGGTTTATCTCTTCAATCACACCACTGACGGTAGATGTAAAAATAATGTTCTCGTGGTATTTATTGATAAAAAGAGGCGTTCCTGCTTTCACATAATCCCCTTCTTTAACCAATAACCGGGGGAAAACACCAATAAAATCGGTTGGTTTTATGGCATAATACCCTGCATCAATTGATGAAATTTCCTTTTTAGCCTTGCCTTGCAGGTTGATATTGAGGCCTTTTTTAATCCTTATGGTGTTGACCATAACGCTGATGTATAAACTTTTTAAGTAGTGTTAATAATCTTGCAAATATAGACAAAATTATATGTCTCTATCTGCAAAAACCCATAAGCGTAAACAGATAGTTTTCAATTAAGTTTGGCTGAGATAGTATTTGCAACCTTAATTCTGCCAATAAAAGCTGTAAATATTTTCTGGCGAAAATAAAAACTTGCTTAACACAAAATATTCCGGCATCATTTGTGTTATCAGGAAACTTAAATGCTAATGATTTACATTTGCAGCCGGAACTATTCATTCTGAAAATAAAAATGGAACTCAAATATTATATCACAGGCCTTATTTATGGTCTCATTCTAATTTTTTCTCAAAACGCTACAGGAACGACTTTGAATAATCGATCAGATACAACTGATTATTATCCGTCCGATTTTTTGCGGTACGACAACCATGTTTACCAGGAATCTATAAAATCGGTCAATCTTTCGCAGCCCGGATTTGAACTGGCCGATCCTATTTTAACACTAAACACAAATGAAAGGCTTCATGTTAGTTTTGATGATCTGCGGGGAAGTTTCATACAATATTATTACCAGATTCAACATTGCACAGCCAACTGGGAAAAATCTGACATCCAGACCAATGAGTACATCGATGGTCTTGAGGAAGAACAGGTTGAAAAGTTTGAATCATCCTTTAACACCCGTACCACTTATACAAATTATGAATTCCTGTTTCCCAGCGATCGTATGATCATCAAGAAATCAGGGAATTACATTTTAAGAGTTTACTCACGTGACCAGAAAGAGAATGAAATAAATGCGTTTACCCGCCGATTCCTGGTAGTTGATCCAAAAGTAAATATCACTGCTAACATTGGTCGTGCAGGAACATCTGAAGATTATGAAACAAAACAGGAGGTGGATTTTCAGATCAATACCGCAGGCTACCGCATTGATGCGCCATACCAGGATATAAAAATTGTGATACTACAAAACTGGCGATGGGACAATGCACTTACCACACTTAAACCCTATATGGTTCGTAATGAAGTATTTGATTACAATTTCGACAATGGAACCAACCTTTTTGATGGCGGGAATGAATTCAGGAGATTTGATTTGAAAAGCATTAAAATGATCTCAGAAAAGGTGCGCGAAATTACCTTTAATGACACCGTATTTCTTGCAAAACTCTGGGATAGCGAAAAGCGGACCTTTAAGGAATATGCCCAGGATGGTGATATAAACGGGAAATTTCTTTTAAAGAACGATGACGGAGAACCTGTTTCGAATTATGGTGAATATGCCATTGTTAAATTCTTTCTTCCGTATGATGCTCCCATCGTTGAAGGCAACCTTTATGTTGCGGGAGGTTTTAACTGCTGGCAATATACTCCTGAAAACAGGATGGATTATAACTACCGCCGCAAAGGATATGAAGCAAATATCCTGTTCAAGCAAGGGTATTATAATTATTGGTATGTGATGCTGCCCAACAAGGAAAAAGTTGGTGATGCCACCTGGGTGGAAGGAAACCATTCGCAAACGCGCAATACATACACTATCCTGGTATATCACCGGCAAAAAGGTGAGTTATATGATGAACTGATTGAAACAGGGAATTTCGAAAGCGGGAAATAATCTGACCGGTTTTTATATCAATATAATTTTTGCTCTGAAAAGCACTTTCCCTTTTTTCTGAAAAATCAAAAAATACATTCCGGCAGGTAATCCGCCAAGATTTACCGTGGTTTCGGTATCATTAAGCAAAAACCAGCTTTTAACTCTTTTACCTTCCGGATTGCAAATATAAAGCTCAGCCTCTTTTGCCGCAGATTCTATCACTAATTCCCTTTGCTTTAAACGGTACCGAAAAACATCTTTAGCCGGGAGATCTTCATTTATACCTACTTCCTTTTCCACACTTTTCATAATTTCCTGCACCCAAAGCGAATACATTTTCCCGCTTGGGTGAAGACCATCCGAAGCTACAAGGTCGGGTTGAACCAATCCGTTTCTGGAAATCGGTGTTATGTCAATATATTTAACATGATGTGCTTCAGCAATTTGCCTGTTGATCACATTATACTGATCTATCTGTGAACTTATTAACTTATTTCCGTTCCCAAAAGGCGTATAGGCATAATCGGGGATAGAAAGCACAAAAACATGCCCGGGAGAATTACCGGCAAGTTGAATAGCCGTTATGAGTAATTCTTCAAATTCCTGCATATAAGTTTGAATATTGCCGCCCTGGTATTGGTTATTCACTCCTATAAGCAGCGAAACAAGGTTATACCCGTTTAAAGGCTGCTGCTGACTGATTGCACTTTTCAGATTATCAGTACGCCAGCCAGATTGCGCAATAATTTTTGTCTCCTGCACATTAAATCCCTTATAAGTCAACGCAAATGAAAACTGGTTGGGCCAGTTTTCGTTGACCGAAACACTCTGGCCTATCGTATACGAATCGCCAAGAGCCAGAAAATGAACGGGTTCCTTAATTTTAATATTCTGGGAAACTCCTTTTGCAAGAAGCGAACAAAGCAATAAAGCAAGTAGAACAAATCTCATATTGTTGAGTATGGATAACTGTTTCAACAACAAAGAAATACTTTTGTTTGAGTAACGAATTGAATTCCGGAAGCAAAAATAAATTTGAATACAATCGGGCATAGCAAATCAGCTTTGCAAAAACAATTGCATGCTTATCAAATCAAGATTACTAAAAGATAATGTTACCTGCTGAATCTCAGGAAGGTGCCCAGAGGAAGTTTTTTGCCGAAGCGATCGGCCAGGTAAAGTTCGCCAAATTCATTGTTATCGCCGCGATTAAAATAGCTGTTCACCAGGTTATTACCTACAAGCGCCGAAAACCCGATTGAATACATATTCAGTATCAGAAAGCTGTTTTCGGGCAGCAGCAATTTGCTGCAAAGCTGGATCATCTCATTCAGGTTATCATCGAGAATCCATTTTTCGCCATCAGCACCGCGTCCGTAAGCAGGCGGATCAAGAATTATCCCGGAATAGGTATTGCCCCTGCGGACTTCGCGCTGCACAAATTTAAGCGCATCCTCCACCACCCAGCGGATATCTGTAAGCTGGCTGTTTTCCATGTTTTCGCGCGCCCAGGTTATCACCGGTTTCACCGAATCGACATGCACAACCTCCGCACCTGCCGCACGGGCAGCCAGAGAAGCAGCACCGGTATAGGCAAATAGATTGAGTACTTTCAGATTGTGTAGTTTTGAAGATGTTACTTTGTCGTAAATATAATCCCAGTTGGGCGCCTGCTCAGGAAAAACACCTATATGCCGGAATGAGGTAAGTCCCAGCCTGACATTGAAATTCATATCATTATAAACATAATTAATCCGCCATTGCTCAGGCATACCTTTCTTCAATATCCAACGGCCTTTCTCGGTATCGTTTTTCTCCAGTTTAAAAGCAGCCGACGACATTTTATCCCATTCCGCCTCACTCATCGTACGGTTCCAGACTGCCTGAGGCTCAGGCCGGATAATGACATATTGCCCGAAACGTTCCAGTTTTTCGAAACCGCCCGAATCAATAAGTTCGTAATCCGTAAAATGAATTGGGGTAAGGAGTTGCATGATTCAATTTTGTCTTAAATAAATGATCCGGCGTGTTTAAGATCAGGCTGATACTTCAGCTTACAGGAAATTGTAATTTTAAAAGAAACTAGCTCTACAATTATTTGCGATACTGTGGACTAAGGTTAAATTTCTCTGGAAACCGGGCGCCTTTATCCTCATAAAAGGATTCAATTTTTTTCAAATCTTCATCGTAATTTCCCGTCGGGAAAAGCATTCCTCCGATTCCACCCACTTTATTTTTATAATCCAGGAATCCGAAAGCAATAGGCACCTGGGCCAATTCAGCAATATGATAAAACCCGCGTTTCCAGGTATGACGAAGGCTGCGCGTTCCTTCGGGAGTGATGGTAATAAAAAGGTTTTCGTTTTTTTTGAACATTTCAGCAACCTGCATCACAATATTGGTGCTTGCCTGCCGATCGACCGGCATACCTCCTATTGCTTTCAAGAATCCGCCAATCGGGAAAGCGAATGCTTCCTTCTTAATAAGGTATTTCGAATCGACACCAATAGACATATACCCCAGAAATCCAAACAGGAAATCCCAGTTGCTTGTGTGTGGAGCCATCATCACCACACACTTTTTAAGATCCGGCGGGATATTGATCAGTACTTTCCAACCAAATAATTTTAATATAAATTTCGCAAAAACTCGTTTCATAATTGTATAATTCAGGCGTTAAAAAGGTGCAAAGTAACATCAAATATATTTCTTCCAGAAATCAGGTTCAAATTTACCCGGAATATAGTTCTCAAACGAGAGGCAGGTTTCGGCAGCAAAAGCAAGGCCACAGGCGACCATGCGATCCAGATCAGCAACCGGCATTTCAGCAATATTTCCTGAATTAATACCTGAAGTTACCAACCCGTAAATAAATCCGGCATTAAAATTATCACCGGCTCCAATAGTCGAAACGGGATTGATTTCAGGAACTTTGTAGGTCCGGGTATATTTTGGCGTAAAAATCTTGGCAGGTTTTGAGCCTTTGGTGATGATAAGGATTTTACAATAAGGGCTTACTTTTTCATAAATGGCCGCTGCATCGGTCAGACCAAATAAATTCATAAAATCTTCATCCGATCCCTTAACGATGGTAGCGACAGCAATGTTGTTCATAAAGGAAGGCATCAATAAATCCATTTTATCGAAATGAGCTTTCCGGATATTCAGGTCATAATAAATAATGGATGGTGCCTCAACAGCTTTTTGAAGAATATTTAGCAAAACATTCCTTCGGTTGGGTTTTACAGCATAAAATGATCCGAAAATCAGAATATCGTTGGGTTGCAGAACCGGGACATTTGATAAATTAAGTTTTTCAGGAGAATCGTGGTAAAAAGAATATGTGGCATTCCTGTTAATGTCGAGGAATGCAAGTGCAAGTGAGGTTTTATTAAGGGGATATCGCGTGCAAAATTCTGTAAGAACGCCGTTGGAATTCAGAAATCCGTCAATAACGTTTCCGGCTTTATCGGCACCAAACTCACTTATCAAGTGAACTTCAACCCCCATCCGGCCAAGGGAAACAGATGCATTCAGCACAGAGCCGCCGGGAACAGCCCTAAAGTTAATTCCGTCATCCGAAACCATGTCCAGAACTGTTTCGCCTAAAGCATAAACTTTACAGGTATTTTGGTAGTTAACCGGCATAGTGCAATTGTTACAAATCCAGTTCCAGGTTAAGCTGGTCCCTGAGCCTGTTCACGTTAGGATTCTGTGCAGCCATCGCATCCAGCTTTTCGCGGTCGTTCATATATTTCTTTGTTTCCGAAACCTGTTCAGTAACTACAACCTGCATAGTGATGAAATCGTTGTTCAATTCATCTCGTAAAAATTCAAGCAAAATATTGCGGCGGTCGTTTAATTCCTTTTCAAGAACCGTATTCCCGACTGTGATCTGTAATATATTTCCAGGCAGAAGAACCGTCTTATACGAGGTGAGCGCAGCATAATAAAGTGCGGAATCAAATTTCTTCAATTCGGCATAACGCAGGAGAGATTCTTCTATCTGTTCGAAAGTGAAGGGTTCATTACTGTCTTTTATAACATCCGATTTTACTGATCCAGCCAGCTGATCGGCTTTCAGAATTGATTTTATCGAAATGCTTGAAGTATGATGCGATTGCACAGGTACATCATGTTCGGGAGTAGGTTCGGGTTCAGGTTCAGGCGAAGGCACAGGCATAGGCGAAGACATAGGCGAAGGAACAGGAGAAGGCGAAGGCAGAGGCATAGGCGAAGGCATAGGAGAAGGCGAAGGCTCAGGCGAAGGTGAAGGCGGAGGTGAAGGAGTTGCAGTTGGTTTAACTTCTTCGATAGATTGGGATCGAGGCATGTTTTCAAATGCAGGAATCCGTGGTTCCGAAACTGAACCTGGCGGAATTGCTGCGGCAGGCTTTTGATCTGGTAACGCAGCGGGCTTAATATAAGGCATTTGAGTTACGACAGGCATCTGCATCTGTCCGCTAAGTCGGCATATCTGTATGAGAGGTACTTCAAGCGCAAGCCTTTTATTATTCGAAGTACGATAGGTTACATCGCATTTATTGATGATATCCATGGCATCAATAAGGAGTTGCAGCGGAACTGAGTGTGCCTGTTCTTTATACTTTACCCGAATGGCATCGCTGGTTTCGATAAGCTTTATAGTTGCAGCGTCAATACTCATGAGTAAATTACGCAAATGCTCACCCATACCGGTAATAAAATGCTGACCGTCGAAACCTTTCTCAATAACTTCATTGATGATCAGTAATGTATCCCTGAAGTTACCGGTTCGCATATGATCCATAATCCGGAAATAATACTCGTAGTCGAGCACATTGAGGTTTTCGAGTACAAGTTCCCGGCTGATATTCCGGTCGCCAAGGTTCACCATTTGGTCGAAAACCGACAAGGCATCACGTAGGGCGCCATCGGCTTTGTGTGCGATTATATGGAGAGCTTCGGGATCGGCTGTTACACCTTCACTTTCGGCAACAAATGCCAGGTGTTTTGCGATATCGTCGACTGTGATGCGCTTGAAGTCAAAAATCTGGCAACGCGAAAGAATAGTAGGGATGATTTTGTGTTTCTCAGTAGTTGCAAGAATGAATTTGGCGTAAGCAGGTGGTTCTTCCAGTGTTTTCAGGAATGCATTGAACGCCGCAGTTGAAAGCATGTGAACCTCATCGATGATATACACTTTATACTTCCCCATCTGTGGCGGAATCCTTACCGTATCAACCAAATTACGGATATCATCCACACTGTTGTTCGAAGCAGCATCTAGTTCATGAATGTTGAAAGAGGCTGAATCGTTAAAGGCTGTGCAGGAGGAGCAAACGTTGCATGGCTCGGTATCAGAGGTCGGATTAAGACAATTGATTGTTTTTGCCAGGATGCGGGCACAAGTGGTTTTGCCAACACCACGGGGACCACAGAAAAGGAAAGCCTGGGCGAGCTGGTTGTTGCGTATCGCATTTTTGAGGGTTCCGGTTATCGAAATCTGCCCTACAACAGTGTTGAATGTTACAGGACGATATTTACGCGCCGATACTATAAAATTATCCATATTAGTCGCAATGTTAGTTCATTTATCTGGAATCTATACCTATGTTTCGATCCCAAAGAAGTCAAAATATTCAAATTCAAAAGTAAAACAATTCGGCCAATGAGAACAGGTTTGTTAATAAATTTGAAATACCCTGAAACGTAGTCAGTTTGCCCTATGTTAATTGTCTGTATAGTTGTGAATACAGCCTGATTATTTCATATATTCATTAACCGGAACCTGTCGCCTTTTGGGGTATTCACATAACACGTTTTTTAAAGTGGTTTATAGAAAAGGCCTGATCATTTGGTGATAAAAAAACTGCTTTGAAAAAAGACTGCTTAAAAAAACGTATTTTTGCTCAATATCCTGTATTCTGATGGTATTGATACTGATTCCGAAAGCTACCAACCGCCTGCGTTATATTATGCAGCTTATGCTGACACGGCTATTGGGTCTGGAAATTGATTACACAACTGATCTCTTAGTTTTTGAGCAATATGAAGGGCCAAAGTTTTCGTATGGCTTACCGGTAGAAGAAAGACATCTCTTCTTTGCCTCAAACAATTTACTGTTCGAAAGCAAGATCAACGCCAGGGAGTTAAAGCATTTCATTTTCGATGGTGGCCTGGTTTTTTTCCCTTTGCAACAAAAAGATTCTGCACTGCCTTATGATCTTTTCGCTGCATCGTTTTACATGGTAAGTCGTTTTGAGGAATATCTTCCACATACCCGCGACAACCATAACCGTTTTCTGGCCTCGGGAAGTGATGCATTTCAGCAGGACTATCTTCATAAACCGCTGGTAAATATCTGGTCATTTAAGGTCAGGGAAATCCTTCAGAAATGGTTCCCAACTATAAAATTCACAACTCCGACCTATAGTTTTGTTCCTACCATCGACATTGATGCGGCATATGCCTACAAAAACAAAGGTATTACCCGGGCCCTTGGTGGTATTGCCAGGTCTTTTCAGAATAGGGATTACGATGAAGTACGGTGCAGAATGCGGGTATTGCTGCGGCTTGAACATGATCCTTTCGATACTTTTGAACTTCAGATGCAGTTGCAGGAAAAATACAAATACCGGGCAATCTATTTTATACTTCTGGCGGATTATGGCCCGAACGACAAAAATATTCCTTATAACAACAGGTATTTTCAGCGGCTGATCCGTTACCTGGCCGATTATGCCGAAATCGGGATACATCCTTCCTACGCATCATCTGTTAAGCCTTCACTTATGGTGATGGAAACGACAAGACTTTCCAGAATTCTGAAACTCGAGGTAGAACATAGCAGGCAGCATTTTCTGAAACTAACCTTGCCCGAAACATACCGAAACCTGATAAATAATGATATAACTCATGACTATACAATGGGTTATGCCGAGACTCCCGGTTTTAGGGCATCCATCTGCTCACCTTTCCCATTCTTTGATCTCGACCAGGATTCGCAGACAAATCTCATGATTCATCCTTTTATGGTGATGGACGGCACGCTTCATGATTATATGAAACTCAGCCCTAAAAAAGCAATTGCCACAATCATCGAACTTATCAATGAAGTCAGAAAAGTCGGTGGCACCTTTATGCCTTTGTGGCATAACCCTGCGATAAATGAAGTTGGTGACTGGAAAGGATGGCTTCAGGTTTATATTAAAATGGTGGAAGAGGGGATGAAAAAATAGGATGGCACGACGGCACTGCTACACTACGGCATGACGGCACGTATATACAACGGCACGACGACGCGACTTTGAACATAAAACTCCGAAACAATTGAATGACAATCGTTTGAATATCGTATGACAATCGAATGACTATTGAATAACCACGAACTCCTCCAACCCATAAATGATAAAATTCCTGCAACACAAAATGATCGACAAATCGCGTTGGGACGACTGTGTCAGTAATTCTTTCAACGGTAATCTAAATGCATATTCATGGTATCTCGACATTGTAAATCCCGGCTGGTGTGCCTTGGTGGAAGATGATTACGAAAGTGTATTCCCGCTGCCTGTTTGGTCAAGAGTAGGAATTAAATACATAATGCAACCCTATTTTACCCAGCAGCTCGGGCTTTTTCCCAGATCATCAACTACAGAAACCAAGCTTGCCGAATTTCTGAATTGCATTCCATCAGGGTATAAATACATTGATATCAACCTGAATACTTCAAATCAACTTCAGCTTTCAGGCCATACAACCGCCTTGATAAACCTGGAACTGGATCTGAAAAGTGACTATGATAAAATTGCTGCCGGTTACCAGAATAACCTGCAGCGCAACCTCAAAAAAGCCAGGCAGAATAAGATTTATCTAGTGCAAAACATCCGGCCTGAGGAGCTTATTTCTCTTTTCAGGGCTAACAAAGGGCAGGATCTGAAACATTTAACTGATAAGCAATATATTCTCATCCAACAAATTGCATACGAAAGCATACAAAAAGGGATAGGTGAAATCTGGGGTGCCTGCGATGAAAACAACCAATTAATAGCCGGGATATTATGGGTTACCAGTCATCAGAAATCCATCTTCCTGTTTTCGGCCTTATCCCAAACCGGCAAAAAGCTGAATGCAATGCCATGGTTAATTGATGCTTTTATCAGGCAAAATGCAGGAAAACCTGTTACACTTGATTTTGAAGGTTCAAATGATGAGGGTCTGGCCCGTTTTTACAGAAGCTTTGGTGCATTTAAGGTAATCTACCAGAATTATGTAAGGAATTCGCTTCCTGCATTTTTTCGTATCGCTCTGAATATTTGGCGGTTAATAAAGAAGAAAATAAAAAAGTAATTACACTTGTCAGAACATAGATCAAAGTAGTTATTTTTGTGAGAATTCGGAATTGGGGTTATTAAAAAACGGTTTTAAATTCAGGAATATGGTGATCAATATCGGAAGCAAAAATTCAATAGTAAACCATTTCTTACGCGATCTGCGCGATGCTAACATTCAGCAGGACCGTATGCGATTCAGGAGGAATATGGAGCGTGTAGGTGAAATATTTGCTTATGAAATCAGCAAAACAATGGAGTATGAGCCTAAGGAAGTAATCACGTCCCTTGGCACTGCTGAAGTTCAGGTTATGAAAACCATTCCTGTGGTTGCTACTATATTAAGAGCGGGTCTGCCATTGCACCAGGGATTACTCAATTATTTTGATAATGCGGACAATGCTTTTGTTTCAGCTTATCGTGAACACCGCAAAGATGGTGAATTTGCCATTCAGATTGAATATGTTTCGAGTCCCGAAATCGATGGTCGTGTTCTTATTGTAACCGATCCTATGCTCGCCACTGGCCATTCAATGGTTGCTTCCTACAAATCATTACTAGTTCACGGTAAACCTGCACATACCCATTTTGTTTCAGTAGTTGCCAGTGTTCAGGGAGTGGAATATTTAAAACGTTTGCTTCCAAAAACAGGCATCACCATTTGGGTCGCCGCTATAGATGATGAACTTACAGCACAGGGATTTATTGTTCCGGGACTAGGGGATGCCGGGGATCTGGCTTATGGACAAAAAGCTTAATTCATCAGCTGACTGATTTGTTAATTTATTGTAAATTTTAAACTACGCTGCAACATTCTAAAATCTGAAGCGTTGTAATATCAAATGTTTACACCTTGTCGGGATTTTTAAAATTTTTAATAGTTTTTCTAGTAAGCAGCACCAAATTCCTGATTGCGCCTGCTCTGTCATTTGGAATGGGCCTCAATTTTATTCAGACCTGGCTTTCGACAACCGCAGGCGGAATTGTCGGGGTTTTTGTGTTCTTTTTCCTGAGCAAGTGGCTTCTGCTTCTTTACTCAAGATATTTTTTCTATTATTTTCATTTGCTAAGAACAAAAATATATGGATTTTTCAATATTACTATTCCAAATTTCATCCCTGCACGCAGATTTACACGACGCAACAGGATGATTATCAAGGTAGTTAAAAAATTCGGAATGGCCGGTATAGTTATTCTGACCCCTGTACTGCTTTCTATTCCTTTGGGTACATTTATAGCCACCAGGTATTTTTCAGCAAACCGCTTTTTGCTGGTTTACCTCAGTGCATCGGTATTATTCTGGTCACTCTTTATGTCGTCGGCAATCTCTTTGTTTTAAACGATTTCCTCACTTTTTGTTTTTTTCGTTCTGTGTAAATTAAATCATTAATTTTACCAGTTGTTTATTTTATTAACAGCATATTGACTGTTGTTTTTATTGCAAACAGAAATCGAATAAACGAACCTAAGTTATATCCATAATATCCTAAACATGAAATTGTTGTCGGGCAGCCTTGTACTTGAAAATCTTCGTATATCATTACAATCCGTGCGAAGCCATATGATGCGCACCACTTTAACCGTGCTTATCATCGCATTCGGAATCATGGCCCTTGTTGGCATTCTTACCTCAATTGATGCTATAAAATATTACCTGAATGATAATTTCCAGATGATGGGAGCCAATACATTTACCATTCGTAACCGGACCATGCAGGTGCGTATTGGTGGCGGTAACCGCAGCAGGCCTAAAGATTTTACAGAAATCACATATGAAGAGGCTATGCGTTTCAAGGAATCCTTTACATTCCCGGCCACTCCTTCAGTTTTTATATTTGCCTCCGGCAATGCTACGGTAAAATTCGCAAACAATAAAACCAATCCAAACGTAAGGGTGACAGGCTGTGATGAAAACTACATCATCACTTCAGGAAATGAGGTGCAACAAGGGCGCAATATTTCACCAACTGAAGTGTTCTATGGTGCATCGGTTGCCTTAGTTGGAAGTGATGTAATTAATAAAGTATTTAAAAACAAGGAAGATCCTATTGGTAAATTTATCACTATTGGTCCCGGCAGATACCTGATAGTCGGAGTTTTAAAAGAAAAAGGATCAAGCCTCGGTTTTAATCCTGACAACGTTTGTTTGATTCCTCTTAACAATGCAAGGCAGAAATTTTCAAGCCCTAATGCTTCATACAGTATAAATATTCATGTTGCTGATGGCGAGAAGCTTGAGGCTGCTATTGATGAAGCAACAGGCGTGTTCAGGATTGTGCGCCAGGTGAGTGTCGGAGATGAAAACAGTTTTGATATTTCGAAAAGCGATAACCTTGCCAATATGCTGTTCGACAGCTTGAGTTACCTCCGCATGGCCGCTGTAGTAATTGGTGCAATAACGCTTTTGGGAGCAGCCATTGGCCTTATGAATATTATGCTTGTTTCAGTTACCGAACGTACCCGTGAAATTGGGATCCGCAAAGCCATTGGTGCCACCAAAAACACCATCCGTAACCAGTTCCTGGCCGAAGCAATAGTTATTGCACAGATTGGCGGTTTACTTGGAATTGTTCTTGGTATTGCAATCGGCAATGCCCTTGCTCTTTCAATCGGCACCAGTTTTATAATCCCATGGAACTGGCTCTTCCTGGGAGTAGGTTTATGCCTGGCTGTTGCTCTGGCCTCAGGAATTCTTCCAGCTGTAAAAGCTGCCAAACTCGATCCGATTGATGCGTTAAGGTATGAATAAAGGGATTGGGATTTCGGATTTCAAACTTGAGTCCACTCCGAAAAGTCACAATTTATTAATTTTCAACTTTTTTACCCCTGACCCCTAAATAGGAATGCGTTGAAAACCAATATATTGGACTAAGTCCCCTTTAGGGGATTTAGGGGTAAAAGACTTTTCGGAGCAGACTCAAACTTGGAATTTAAGACTTGGAATTTGGGACTTCTGGTTCGGAAGAAATTT